>JAEEGL012762960.1_pt1 | contig 25616 bp, 17 predicted proteins | sample 9134231 | NCBI WGS metagenome assembly JAEEGL01 (sample SAMN16246548, study PRJNA631951) | gut metagenome | biome: gut microbiome; feature: rumen; material: fiber-attached | host: Bos | place: Iran: Karaj | collected 2018-10
GCTCGCCCGGATGTTCATACTTGTAGGGCAGGCCGCACGAGGTGTCGCGGAGCTCCTCGGGCTTCAGCCGGTGGATGGACCCAACGTTCAGCAGGATACGGGTGCACGCCCGGCCGCTGGCATTGCGGTAGGAATCCTTCAGCCGGTAGTACTTCTCGTACTCACCACTCTCAGGGTTGTATCTCATCTGCGACGTGAAATTCATGCCGCAAAGGTAAGAATAATTATTTTAACCGCTGTGTTCTACAATGGGGTTTTGGACTATTTCCGTTGCTAACTGGCTGAAAATCAATCGCAACTTTTTTGAAAAAAGTTCAAAGCGTCAAAGTTGGGTTAAAACTTCTCATGACCGTTTCGGGTTGATGTATGTCCGCACGCATTATTTTGGTCATACATAAAGTATGACCCTACGCAGGCGGCCATAACCCGAAAATATCCTCTGTTTATAGGGTTAGAGGTACTTGTATCTTTTTATTTCACCATCACTTTTTTCACTTTCCCATCCTTCGTCCTGATAATGTTGAGGCCGCGGTGGGTGCCCGTGATGCGGGTGCCGTCGGGTGCGAAGCGCCGGGATTCTTCCACGCTTTCCATGGCTTCGATGCCTGTCGGTATGGCCGACTTGCGCGTGAGAATGAGGGGTTGAAGACAACTTTTTTAATTTGATTATGGTGTTCGTACCATAGTGGCCTATCATCGATGTTAAGGTCATACGCCGTTCCCGGGCGCGTGCTTTTTAGATTATCGCAGTAGAAGGTGAGGGTGTTGTCGTCGCTGGTGAACACAGCGTAATCATCATCGTTGGCCAAGGCGTTGGCGGTGGCCATAAGCATGAACAGCAGGGCTGCGAACTGTTTAAAGGCTATAGATTTCATCTTGGTCGGGGTTTTTATTTGTTGTTTTATTTATATAAAATAGGTTCTCGTCTGAAGGGATGGTATGACAGGGAGCCGGTGGATAGCGTATGGCACTTCCGGCACCTGTGATTTTGTCAAGATTTTTCAACGGATTTTTGGTTCCCCAAAGAGTTTGACCGCAATTTGAGGGGAGGAATTTGCCAAATCTCTCCCTTCAAATTGGCAAATCTCTCCCCTCAAATTGCGGTCAAACTCAGCGGGATTTTCAAATGACTGAAAATCAATGTTTTACGGAATGGGTGCAAAAACGGCCCGTTTTGTCAAATATTTTTACCAATTCTGACCTGTTTCGCTATCCATATTTTCGCTTCAGGAAACGACAGGTTGCCGGCCTGGCCGACGCCGGTTTTTCCCCAGTTAAAGCGCCGCGCCTATTTCACTACGGTTTTCCTTACGCTCCCGTCGGCCCGCCTCATGATGGTGATGCCCCGTGCGGCTTGTCCGTGGTTCAGCCTGCGTCCTTGCAGGTCGTAGGCCTCGGTCGTCGCGGCGTCGGCTATGGCGTTGACGGCGGTCGGCACGCCGGCATCGGGATTTGCGATGACGACGCCCAGGGCCATGTCTCCCCTGGCATCAAGCACGCACATGAAGTCGGCATCGTAGTATCCGCCCTCGGGTTCAATGAACGCCAGTCCGTCGTTGAGCGTCACCTCCAGGAGGTTGAAGATGGTCCCCGCGAGTTCCACCCGCGTGCGTGCCCCCGAGAGCGTGAGCGTTTCCACGTCCCAGTTGCCTTTGATGTCCTCGCAATTCACGATGGTGGGGCCGTTGATGTGGAGCGAAGCCCCGAAGAGCGAAATGTAGTTGCCGCCGAGGTCAACCTTTCCGTTTCCGCCCAGTGTCACGTCTTTTTCAATCGATATATAGCCGCCGTTGTCGGCTTTGTTCTGGCCCGTGAACACCACGTCGAGGTGTTCGCCGTCGAAGAGGTCGGTGACCGCCAGGAACATCTTCCCAGCGGGAGCCTCCGACACCAGGTTGTCGATGGTGAGCGTCTGCCTGTCGGCATCGTAAGAGGCTGACCCGCTGATGCTTGCCCCCTTGATGTCGGAGGCGTTGAAGTCGCACACGGGGATGCCGGCCACAAAGATGCCGAGCTTGTTGAGCAGCTTCACGCTTACGCCGTTGTCCCATCCGTTGCCCTTTACATCCACCACCTTTTGCATTTGCGGGTCGTATTTTCCGCCCAGTGGCGTGAAGAAATCGAGCCCGTCGCCCAGCGGCACGCGATAGAAGTCCTTGATGGTGTTGGTGGCCTCCACCAATGTCGTGGCCCCCCGCAAGTAGAGCGACTCGTTGCCCGTTCCCACGAGGCTCCGCACGCTTACGGCCGCCCCGTCCTTGATGGTGAGGCTGCGGCCGTTGCCCACCTTGATGTCGCGCAGCACCTGTAGCGAGCCCGGCCCGGTGATTGTGGCGTCGGCCAGCAGGTAGAGCGCGACGGCGGAGGTGGTGTAGAGGTTGTTCGTGCCAATGAGTTTCAGCGTTAGGGTGCCGTTGAAGTCGGCACTCAGGCCGATGCACGGGCCGCTGATTTTCTCCATGTTCACGTTGCTGAGGGTGAGCGTCTTCGTGGCGGGGTCGTAGGCCACGGAGCCGCTCTTGACGGTGTTGTCGTTGAAGGCGTCGTAGTTGTAGTTGCTCACTTCGGTGTCGCCCACGGTGATGCCGTAGCTTTTCACCGCCCCGATGGTCACTCCGGCCACCCTGTTCCCGTCGGCATCGGTCACACATCGCTTGCCGGCGTCGTAGTGTCCGCCCCTCGGCTTCAGCAGCACGAGGCCGTCGGTGAGGTTCATGGCCTGGAATCCCGACACGTTGTCGCTCAGGCTGACGTTGGTGGCGGCTCCCGAGAATGTCAGCGTTGAGGTGCTTGGCCCGCTGATGGTCTTGCCGTTCAGTTCGGCCACCGATATGTTGAGCGTCATGCCGCTCCCGGTGCTGATGTTGCCCGAAATCTTCCCCGGGCCGGTCAGCTCGGCGTTTTTGTTGAAGAACATGCTACTGAAGGTTCCTTTTTGGAGGACGTTGTTGCCTTCGGCATAGACCGTCAGCTTGCCGTCGAAGTCAGCGGTCTGGTAAATGCACGACTCGTTGGTGTTGCTGATGGTGGCATTGTTCAGCGTCAGCCGGTGCCGGGCGGCATCGTAGGAGGCCGTGCCCGTAATGAATTGGCCTTCAATGGCCGCGGCGTTGGTGTTGTTCACCATGAGCCCGCCCACCTTCAGGCCGTAATTCTCTACATACTCGATGGTTACGCCCTGTGCGGTGTCGCCGTTGGCATCCTTCACGCATTTGGCCGTCGGGTCATAATAGCCCATATTTGGTCGGCTGAAGTTCTGACCGTCGTTGAAGAACACGCCGTGGAAGCCGGTGATGTTGGTAGAGAGTTTCACCTTCGTGGCCGCGTCTTTCACGTTGACGTCGGCGTTTCCGTTGTTGCAGGCCAGGTAATTGGCTTCCACATGGCATCCGCCCTCGAAGGTGAGCATGATGTTTCCGGCCACCGCGATGGCGTTTTGACAACAGAGCTTCCCCGTGCCGCGCAGGTTGACATGGGTTAAGAAAAGCATGTCGTAGTAGCCCGAGGAGCTTGCCAGGCGGCTGGTGTTCACCGCTTCAACGTTGAGCGTGGTCAGGTAGTATTGCCTTCCGTCGATGGCCGGGCTTCCGGCGTTGACGGTGGCGCCGTTCAGCACGAGGGTGTGCGTCATGCTGTTGTACCACACCGTGCCCGAGATGCCCGAGCCGTGGATGCCGTTGTCGTTTTCCGACGTCACGGCCACGTCGCCCACCTTCAGGCCGTATTTGTGGAAGACCTTTGCGCTGGTGAACGTGTGGTATTGCGAGTTGGCATTATCTACAAATCCCAGTTCGTGCTTGCTTGAGTAGAACATTCCGCCCTGGTCCTGATAGCCCGGGCAACTGCCCACCACGCCGTAGTCGTTGCCAAGCGTGTCGAAAACGGCCATGTCGCCCATGGCCGCCGTGAGTCCCGAGAGGTTGAGGAAGGCTCCCTCGCCCAGCTTCAGTGTTTCCTGGCTGGTGCCGTTGGTGCCGTCGATGCCCCAGTTTCCGCTGGCCTGGATGGTGAGGTGCTCAATGGTGCAGGCGCAATACCTGTTGAGGTGGAGGCCGCTCTTCTCGCTTCCGCCCATGAGCACCAGGGTGGCACGGCCGTTGGCGTTGCCCTTGAACTTGATGTCCTGAAGGCTGTTCTCGTCAAGGCGGATGGCGTTGTAGGCCGTACCCATGGCCCTGACGGTGTTTTGGCCATTGCAAACCACGGTGATGCCGTCACTGAGGATGGTGATGCCGTTGTAGCTGCTGGTAATGGTAAGGTTCACGGAGTTGAGCGTCAGGGTTTTGGTGTCGGCGTCAAAGTAGATGCTGCCGCTTGAAAGATAGGGGGAGTTGACGGCGCCGGTGGCCGTGACCGACGTGTTGCCGACTTTCAGATAGGTGACTGCGCGCAGGCCCGTACTGACGAGCAGCGCACACACGAGGAGGAGGAACTTCTGTTTCATAGTGGCAAAAATGATGTTATTACTCTTTTGTCTGCAAATATAGGAAAAATAATGCAATTAGGCAGACTAAAGATAAAAAATTTTGACAAAATGCCGAAAAATGCTTCGGAATTGACTTTTTTGCCTCCGTAAATATTGTTTTTGGCAAAAAATTCATATCTTTGCAATCAAAAGAATGACCCTAAAATAGTTGAGCAATGAAGAAGAAAGGCCTCATGGCATTGCTGTTGACAGCCCTGGCCGTTGCCCTGGCCACCTCGTGCCGCGAGCAGGCGGTCCCCGAGGAAAAGCAGAATGTGGGAACCAGCACAAGCATTGAGGGCGACAGCACCCTCTACGGCTTGGCATGCTACGGATGCACCGACACCGTGTTGGTGTTCTTGCCGGGAAGGGGCGGCGACCCCGTTTCATATAACATCTTGGATGCCACCAAGAACCACCAGGTCATTGGGCATCCGCAGGTGGGCGACTGGGTGGCCGTGATTCGCAACGGCAAAGACTCCACCAAGGCCGACATGGTCATCAACCTCGACCTGTTGAAAGGCAACTGGGTGTCGCAGGTGATGCCCATGTTGCGCGAGCGCATTGAAACCAATGAGCAAGACTCGGTCTATATGGCCGAGCAGGACTCGCTGGTGGCTGAGCTGATGAAGCCGATGGAAATAGGTTTCCAGTTGAAACGCCACTACATGGCACAACCCGTGGGGCGGCAATACGCCAGGCGAAATAGCGATGACAGCCCCGTCATCTATCCTTCCATACGCAATTATATTCAATGGCACGTCATCAACGGCAAGCTGGTGCTTACGGCCAACCTGGACGAGCTGGCAACGGCCTCCGACGGCAACAAGCCCCAGAAGGTGGAAAACGACACCGCCGAGTTCATATTCCTGCTTCGCGATTCGCTACGCCTGCGCTTCAAAAACGGCGAGAGGGGGTACTACAGAAAGACCGAATAAAAGGCCGGGAAACAGTAGCAAGGACCGGCAAGATGTAAATATATTTCATATTTTTTTGGGACCAACGAAAGTTTGGCGGTAAATTTCAATGAGAAATATGGCACTTTTCCTTGTGAAAACTTAAAGATTTCACCCCGAAATCTTAGGGCAAACACCCCGAATGATTGCAGGTGCTGATTATCAAAGAGTTACAACGACACCCCCGAAACAGCGGAAATGTAAACATTTTTCATCGTTCCTAACCATACAAACAGTCGCTTTTGAACAGATACATACAAACAGACAAAACTATAAAAACACTAATTATGAAGACAAGACACTCACTTAGGATGCTGGCCACGGCTTGGATGCTGGCGGCATCGCTCGCGGCCAATGCCGTGACACTGACGGCGGACTACTTCCCCGACGAAAACTTCCGCTCGCAGGTTATCTACCTGACGGGCCTTGCACCAGGTTCCGTAATCCCTAACGACATACTCATGAGCATTAAGACCATCAACGTGTCGAACAATAATATCAGCTCGCTCGTGGGCGTCACCCATTTCAGCAACCTGGAAAGCCTGGACTGCAGCAACAACAACCTGACGGAACTCGACCTGAAGGGCCTGCACTATCTGACGTATCTTAATTGCAACTACAACCAAATTGGGTCGCTCGACATCCGCAGTACTGACGTTCTGAAAACGCTGAAATGCAGAAGCAACAAGCTGACATCGCTCGACCTGCAGCATGAGCGCGAGCTGATAACACTGGACCTCTACGGTAACCTTCTGACAGTGGTGCAACTCTACTACCACCACGCCATGACTTCCATCAACGTGGGCAACAACCCCAACCTCTCGGATCTTTACTTGTCGCGGTGCCCAGAACTCACACAAGTCATCTGCAACAACACAAGCATCATAGAGCTTGACCTGTCGAACGCGCCGCTGCTCACCAAACTGAACTGCGAACATTGTTATCTGACAGAGCTCGACTTGAGCAATAACCCGCAGCTCACCATGCTCGATTGCGCCTACAACACGCTGGGAATGGTTGACGTGAATGACAAAGCGGAACTGGGATACCTGGACTGCAGGTCGTGCTCGCTGACGAAACTCGTGCTGCCGGAGGAAAAAGGAAACCTCCAGGTTCTGTACTGCAGCAACAACCATTTGGAACGGCTGAACGTTTCAGAATATGTCTTCCTGACAACACTCTACTGCGGCAACAACCACCTCACCATGCTCGACCTGTCGTCAAACACTAAGCTCACCGACGTGAGCATCAACCAAGGCAACTCTTTCGAAATGGATTGGTGGACAGCACCCGGGTTCAGCCACGACGCTTTCATCCCCCTGCACGGCCACAACTTATGCTTCAACACCAGCCGCTTTCAAAACCTCACGGTCCTTGGCCTTAGCGGTACACAGGAACCCTGCATCAGTTTCGGCTACCTGAAAATACCTTGGATTAACACATCCTCAACGACTTGGGAAAGTCCCTCAAAGGTTTTCTACGACTTCAATACAGGCAACGAGGTGGCCGGAAACATGCACGTGAACATACAGTTGGCGCAAAACATGGGCGTGTTGCAGCCTGTCGGCTCGGTACACATCACCGACTATGACCTGCCCCAGGACTTCGAGCCGGGCGACCACACGGCCTCCACCGACGTTGAGGGGGCTGTGGTGACGCTGATAGAATACATCATGTTCAATAAAGTCATACAATTATATGAGGGAACTGCTGGCGAAAGAGTGGGAATAAGGATGAGAGTGGAGCTGCCCGACGGATTCTTCTGGAACTCTCCCGACGCTTTCATAGGCACACTGCAGCAAAACCATCTCATAAACACCAACGACCAAAAGGCCATTGGCTTCTATTGGCTTTACGACGTGCCTGAACCCGAGGGCGGATTATACATACGCTCGGTGTCTGAGACCATCGAGGAACCCGCGGTCGGGGCTTCACCGGCCTTCCAGACAGAATCGATGATGGAGACCTCCACCACAAGCGCGAACAGGGCGAAACCTACATACGTGCGCAATTACACCGTGACCGGCGTTGTCTGGGCGGAATTAAATCTTTATGCCGAAACCGTTGAAGACTACGTTATAATGATGGACGAAGACGACATCTTCCAGCCCAACAAACTTTATTCCGTCTTCCTGATGATGGAGCCAAAAGAGGGCTGGCAGTTCCATGAGCGCACGGAATGCAGGCTCAACAACATAAAATGCAACACGGAAAGTAACCCGATGTTCAACTACGTCCTCAACCTGGATGAGGCGATGGAAGGGTTGTTTAACTTTGACGGCCCGGCCATCGCGGCGGCATTTATCCTTGAAGGGCCTGACATGCCCACGGCCATCAGCGACATCACCACGCGCTCAGACGACACCTGGTACACGCTGAGCGGCGTGCGGTTGAACGCCATGCCTACGCGCAATGGCATTTACATCCACAACGGAAAGAAAGTAGTGGTGAAATAAAGGCTCGTTAAGCTTTTAGGAGTTTAGGCAATAGTTTTTAAGCCTTTTCAAAAGTGAGGCATTTATAACTATCGTCTAAACTCCAAAACTCCAAAACTCCTTCAGTCTATAAACATCACTGGTGGGCGGCAAACCGTTGCTCGGCCAGTTGCTCATACTTGGTGCCCGGACGTCCGTAGTTGGCCCACGGATGAATGCTGATGCCTCCGCGCGGCACAAACAGCCCCACCACCTCAATATACTTGGGGTCCATCAGGCGGATGAGGTCCTTCATAATGGTGTTCACGCAATCTTCGTGGAAACTGCCGTGGTTGCGGAAACTCATGAGATAGAGCTTCAGGCTCTTGCTCTCAACCATGCGCTCGCCGGGGATATAGAGAATCCTGATTTCGGCAAAGTCCGGCTGGCCGGTAATGGGGCAGAGGGTGGTGAACTCGGGGCAATTGAACTGCACCCAATAATCGTTTTCGGGGTTCTGGTTGGTGAAAGCCTCCAGCACTTCCGGCGTATAACTCTGCTTGTACTCCGACTCATGGCCAAGGGCTTTCAGGCCTTCTTGTTTTCTGTCTTTTGTCATTTTTTCTTGTTTTGATAAAGGGGGTTGTTCAAGCACCCCTGTGGGAAATAGAATGCAAAATTACAATTTTTTCCGCAATTATCCCCCTCGTTTCACAAAAAATGCCTATATTTGCCGAAAAATAAGACACTAATATCTTTTTAAAGCATGAAAAAAGCACTTTTCGCGGTTGTCGCGTTGTTGCTCTCGCTGACAGCCGCCGCACAAACGAAGTACCGGGTTAAAGGCACCACCAGCCCGGAGAGTTCTGAAGTGTTGTTGATTGACATCGTGAAAAACACCTCCGCGCCCGTCACGGTGACCGGCGGACAGTTCACCGCATCCTTCGAGGCCGCCGAGGGCTCACTCATGTATGCTGTGGACCAAAGCGCGCAGATGGTGAGTTTCTTTATTGCCGACGCGCCGGAAATCAGCATCAATCTTATCACCGATGAGCTGAAAGGGTCGCCCCTGAACGAGAAACTGTCGGCATGTCTCCGCACGGCCACGAAGATAGAAGACAGCAAGGAAAAGGCAACTTTCTGCGAGAAAGCCATCGCCGAAAACAAGGACAACATGGCGGGCGTGGCCATGCTCGCGCTTTTTGAAGGCGACTTGCCCTATGAGGCCAAGAAGCGGCTGTTCAACAAAGAGTCGATGCTGGTCAAGCATCCCCTCACCATCAGCGTTTACAACCGCCTGGCATCCATGGAGAAACGCCTGCCCGGAATGATGTTCACCGACCTGGAGGAGAACGACATCACCGGCCTGCCCCACAAGCTGAGCGAATATGTGGGCCGCGGAAACTATGTGCTCATCGACTTCTGGGCGTCGTGGTGCGGACCCTGCCGGCAGGAAATGCCCAACGTGGTGGCCGCCTACGAGAAATACCACCCCAAGGGCTTCAACATCGTGGGCCTGTCGTTTGACCAGAGAGCCGAGGCGTGGAAAAAGGCCATCCTCGACCTCAAAATGCCGTGGGTGCACCTTTCCGACCTGAAAGGATGGAAGACGGTGGCCGCCGAGGTCTATGGCATCAACTCCATTCCCGCCAGCATACTGGTGGACCCGGAAGGGAAAATCGTTGACATCGACCTGCGCGGCCCCGCCTTGGGCAACAAGCTGAAGGAAATCTACGGATTTTAAAAGAGGGTGTGTCAAAATGAAATAACGAGAATATTAAACTTACAGATTGTAAGTAAAACGGCCAGAAGTGCCAAAAGAAATAAGCCCAGGACAATCGCCCTGGGCTTATTTCTTTTGGCCTTACAGGCCACCAGAATAACTGCAAATTGTTAATATCGGTGGTGCAAACCTTCTTTATGACACATCCTCTCTCATTTAATCACGACTTTGTGTCCATTATTGATATAGATACCTTTCGCCGTGGGCTTGCTGCTCAGTCGGCGACCGTCGAGGGTAAACCAGCCAAAGACCGCATCTTCTTTCCCTGACACCTTAGAGATAGAGACGACCACACGGTCGGCATAACCGTAAGAGCCCGCTGCCGATGCCCGATGGAGTGTCACGCTCCACATGTTGTCACTCGTGTTGTCCTGCTTGCCGCAGGTGTTGCATACATCATCCACGAAAGTGTGATTCTCTTGACGTGTGTAGGCACAATAGCGGCAGTGCATGGTATGCTGGTTGCTGTCGATGGTATAACTCTTAGCCTCGGTCTTGTCGTCACCCTCGGTTGGCGTGGTGTGGTTACATTCCTCTATCTTCACATAGTTGCGCCAACGGCAGGCGGGTTCGCGCTCGGCTGCTGAGAACACACGCTCGATGTAGTCCTCTGTATGAATGAATGGCAGAATTCCGAACCGCTTTCTTTTTTTTCAGACTACATTATAAACCAGCCAGGAAATGTAGCCCACATAAAGGGCGGTGAGCACGCCGCCCTCCCATTTTTCCACTTTGAACTTTGTGTAGCAGAAGAACCAAAGCAGGAAAATGCTGCCCAAAAGGGCACAAAGGTCAACGGTGGTGATGCCCTGAATGTCGAGCGGGAGCACCAAGCCCGTGATACCCAATATCATCAACAGGTTGAACACGTTGGAGCCAATCACGTTGCCGATGGCGATGGCCGAGCGGCCCTTGCGCGCTGCCACCACGCTGGTGGCCAGTTCCGGCAGCGACGTGCCCAGCGCAACGATGGTGAGGCCCACCACGGCATCGGGCACGCCCATGGCCCGCGCCGCCTTCGACGCGCCGTCAACAAAGAGATGGCTGCCGCCCACCAGACACACCAGGCCCAGCAGGATGAAGGCGGCCGCCTTCCAGCCGTTCATGGGCTCCAGCTTGATTTCCTCCACGGGCGACGCCTGCCCCGTCTTGGCCAGGTAGAGTGTGTAGCCAATGAAAATGAGGAAGCCCAGGAACAACAGGGCGGCATCCAGGCGCGACACCTCGCCGTCGAGGCACATCACCAGCAGGGCCGCCGAGGCCAGCACGGCAAAGAGCATGTCCTTGCGGACGGTGTTGCGCGAAATTATCATCGGCGCCACAAGGGCCGTGATGCCCACAATGGCCAGCGTGTTGAACAAGTTGGAACCCACCACGTTGCCGACGGCCATGTCGGAAGTGCCCTTCACGGCCGACATGAGCGACACGAAAAACTCGGGCATCGACGTGCCCATGGCCACCACCGTGAGGCCGATGACAATCTGGGGAATGTTCATCTTCTGCGCCAGCGAGGTGGAACCGTCGGTCAGGCGGTCGGCTCCCCACAGCACCAGGAACGCACCAATCAGTACCGAACCTATGATCATTACAATTTCCATGAAATGCTTTCTTCTAATTAAATTTTTAAACAATGATTTCCTGTCCCTCGGCATCCGGAAACAGCCCGTCGCCTGAAAAGACGGTGCAAAATTAGGCAAAAAAAAGTGAATTACAACCCTTTGGCCCCAAGAAAATAATTTCCACCCCCAATAAACCCCGTTTTGAAAACGTTTCCCGCCGTTTTTACACACAAGGTGGGCTTAAAAGTAAATTCTCTTTTTGCGGTGGATAGCGGCATGGGGAAAAATTGGTAAAAATATTTGACAAAACAGGCCGTTTTGCGTTGTTTTTGTAAATCGTTGAAAATCAGCCGTTTGCAAACGTCTCTGAGTTTGACCACAAATTTCCAGGTGAAATCTTCAATTTCTCTCCTCTCAATCTTCAAGATTTCTCCCCTCAATTTGCGGTCAAACTTCATGGGACAACCCAAAAATTTTGAAAAATCTTGACAAAACAAGACGCTGATTACGCATCATTCATACACGTTCACATCATTCAGACACGGGAAATGTTGGATAAAAAAACATTTTTCATTATCTTTGCACGCGAAATATAACAATAAGGCGATATGAAATATGGCATTGCAGGCGTTTCGGCCCTTGTGGTTCTCCTTCTGTCCACGGCATGCAGCAAACAGGAAGGACAAAAGACGAAGGCACCCGTAAGGGTGAAAACCGAGGTGGCGGCAACATCCTTCAACGGGAAGGGCACCACCTACGTGGGCATTGTGGAAGAACGCGAGGCCACCGCCGTGAGCTTCACCGGCATGGGCGTTGTGAAGCGCATGCTGGTGGACGAGGGGCAGGCGGTAAGGCGCGGCCAGCTCATTGCCGAGATGGACGACACGCAGGCCCGCAACCTTCTGAAAGGTGCCGAGGCCGCCATGGTGCAGGCCAACGACGCCCTTCAGCGCTATGGCATGCTCCACGACAACGGTTCGCTGCCCGAAGTGCAATGGGTGGAGGTGCAGAGCAAGGTGGCGCAGGCCCGTTCGCAACTTGACGTGGCGCGCAAGAACCTGGCCGACTGCCGCCTGACCGCCCCCGTGAGCGGCATTATAGGGCGCAAGCAGGTGGGAGCAGGCGAAACGGCACTGCCCTCACAGGCCGTGGTGAGCATTCTCGACATCAGCACCGTGAAGGTGAAAGCCGCCATTCCCGAGGCCGAAATCGGCAACATAGGATTGCATACGCCCTCTACCATCTGGGTGGAGGCCGTGGGCGGCACCTATCGCGGCGGCACCATTGAGAAGGGCGTACAGGCCGATGTCCTGACGCATACTTACGACATCCGTATCAGCGTGGCCAACAGCGGGTTAAGGCTCATGCCGGGCATGGTGGCCGAAGTGCGGCTCGACACCGGTGCCGGCAGCCATTCTTTGCAAGGCCAGGTGAACCTTCCGCTGGCCGCCGTTCAGAAAAAGGCCGACGGCACGCTCTTCGTGTGGACCGTTGACCAGGACAGCACCGCCCACCGCACCACCGTCATCACGGGCCCCACGTCGGGAAACCGCGTGGCCGTGTCGTCGGGCATCGGTGCCGGGCAACGCGTCGTCACCGAGGGATACCAGAAACTGAGTGAAGGAACGAAAGTCGCCTATTGACCATGGGAAAGGACATGAATTGGCTGAAGTGGCCCCTGGAGCACTATTCCATTTCTCTGCTCCTTGTCGTCATTCTGTTTGGCTTGGGCATCTATGGCATGTATGTCATGCCGAAAGACGAATTTCCGGCCTTCACCATCCGCCAGGGCGTGGTGGTGGCCGTCTATCCCGGCGCCACTGCCGAAGAAATTGAGGAGCAGGTGGCCAAGCCCTTGGAGCGCTATCTGTTCACCTTCGGCGAGGTGAAGCGCAACAAGACCACCACGACCTCGAAGAACGGCATGTGCATGGTGCTGGTCCACTTGAACGACGACGTGAACAACAAAGACGAGGTGTGGTCGAAAATCAAGCACGGGCTGACGTTGTTCAAGCAACAACTGCCCGCCGGCGTGCTTGCCCTGGTGGCCAACGACGACTTCGGCAACACCTCGGCCCTGCTCATTGCCGTTGAAAGCCCTGAGCGGAGCCACCGCGAGCTGCAATCCTACGGCGACGCCCTTTCCGACCGCCTGCGCCGCATCCCCTCGGTGGCCAACGTGCGTATGTACGGCCAGCAGAAGGAGCAGATTTCGCTCTATGTGGACCGCCGCCGCATGCAGGCCTACGGCATTGGCCAGCAGATGCTTTTCTCGAGGCTGCAGGCACAGGGCATCACCGCCATGGCCGGAAGCATCAGCGACGGCGACCAGCAGACGCCCATCCACCTGGAGCCTTCGGAACGCGGTGAGGAGGAAATTGCCAACCAAATCATTTTCACCGAGCCGGTCACCGGAAAGGTGGCCCGCGTGAGGGACGTGGCCCGCGTGGTGAGGGAATACGACACGTCGGAAGGATATATAGAACAAGACGGGCACCCCTGCCTGTTGTTGTCGCTCGAGATGACACCCGGCAACAACATTGTGCAATACGGCCGCGACGTGGACCGCGTGCTCGACGATTTCCGCCAAAACACGCTGCCCGAGGACGTTACGCTCACACGCATTGCCGACCAGCCCAAGGTGGTGGGCACCAGCGTGAGCGACTTCCTGCGCGACCTTATCATTTCAATGGTCATCATCATTATTGTCATGATGGTGTTGTTTCCGCTCAGGTCGGCCATCGTGGCGGCCATCACCATTCCCTTGAGCACCTTTATTTCGGTGTCTATCATGTACATGGCGGGCATCGAGCTCAACATCGTCACGCTGGCCGCGCTCATCGTGGTGCTGGGCATGGTGGTTGACAATGCCATCGTGGTCATCGACGGCTACCTGGAATACCTGAACAAGGGCCTTGCGCCGAAAGATGCCGCCATCAGCTCTGCCCGGCAATATTTCATGCCGATGATGCTGGCCACGCTTTGCATCTCCATCATCTTTTTCCCCTTGCTCCTTACGATGAAGGGGGCTTTTCAAGACGCCATTCAAGCCTTTCCGTGGACCATTGGCATCAACCTGCTGGTGTCGCTATTCCTGGCCGTCATGGTCATTCCGTTCCTCGAGGTGCTCATCATCAAGCCCGGAAAGGTGAGCACCGGCGGCAATGCCGTCACGCGGTGGGTGCAGCGCACTTACGACACGGTGCTCGGCTTCACTTTCCGCCACCCGTGGGCAACCATCACCGGCGGCATGGTCGTCATTGCGCTCTCGCTCCTCATTGTGCCTAATCTGAAGGTGCGCCTCTTCCCCTTTGCCGACCGCGACCAGCTGGCGGTGGAGATTTTCCTGCCCGAGGGAAAGGGAATGAACGACACGCGGGCCATTGCCGATTCGTTGCGCCATGTGCTGGAGAAAGACGAGCGGGTGAAGTGCATCACGTCGTTCATAGGCTGTTCTTCGCCGCGTTTCATGACGTGTTACGCTCCCCAGGTGGCCGGGCGCAACTTTGCGCAATTCATTGTCAACACCACCTCTCAGAAGGCCACGCTCGAAGTCTTGGAGAAATACCAGCCGCAATGGGCCGAGGCGTTCCCTGAAGCCTATGTCCGCTTTAAACGCCTTGATTATCTGGAAGTTCCCGAACTGGAGTTCAGGTTCTACGGCGAGGACCTCGACTCGCTGCACACCGTGGCCGAGCGCATGATGGACCGCATGCGCGACATGCCCGAGCTGGAATGGGTCCACACCGACTTCATGCAGCCTTTCCCCATTATCAACGTGGAACTGGACCCCGTGGCCTCGGCCATGCTCGGCATTACGCGCTCCACGGCGGCCATGGCGCTGAGTGCCACCACCGGCAACCTGCGCGCCGGGCAGATTTGGGAAGGCGACTACGAACTGCCCATCATTGTGAAAGACGATGCCGACATGGTCTTCTCCGACATCGGCGACCTGGGCCTTGCCACGCCCATGACGATGCTTTCCGCCGGCCTCGACGACAAGAACACCACCGTTCCGCTTCGTCAGGTGGCCAAGGTGTCGCCCCGGTGGACCGAAAGCCGCATCATGCACCGCGGCGGCGAGCGTTGCATCACCGTGACGGCACAGTTTGCCAACGGCATCTATGCCGCACCCGTGGAGCGACGCCTTGCCGACATCATGGAAAACGAAATTGAAGTGCCCCAGGGCGTCAGGGCCGAGGTGGGCGGAGAAACGGAATACGACGCCGAAGCCATACCGCAAATCTTTGGCGGAGTGGCCATTGCCATGGCCATCGTGTTCTTCTTCCTGCTCTTTAATTTCAAGAAATACGGCATCACCACCGTTTGCATGGCGGCCTTGGGCCTGATGCTTCCCGGAGCCCTTGTCGGCCTGGGAATCATGGACCGCACGCTGGGCCTGACCTCCGTGATGGGCGTCATCACGCTGATGGGAATGATCATGCGCAACGAAATCCTTATTTTTGAACATGCCAACGACCTGGTGAAGCAATTCGTGGCCCAGAACCCCAAACCGCAAGGTGCCACGAAAGAACAGCTCAGGCAATACCGCCGCGACTATAACGACGCGGTGCGCCAGGCCGCCTATGAGGCCGGAAAGCGGCGCATGGTGCCTATCTTCCTCACTACGGCCACAACGGCCGTGGGCGTGGTGCCCATGATTATTGCCGGTTCCAGTTTCTGGATGCCCGTGGGCGTCACCATTTTTGCCGGCGGCATAGGCTCGCTCATCATGGTGGTCACCATGCTGCCCGTGGTTTATTGGAAAGTCAACAAGAAATAATCTCACATGAAGAAATCAGCCCTCCTCTTCCTGCTTGCCGTCCTTGGCATTGCCATCTCTTCGGCACAGGCCACCTTCAACCTTCAGCAACTCAAGGACTCCGCCCTCCAGAACAACCTGGCCATGCGTTCGGCACGCCACGACCTTGAGGCGGCACGCCTGCAACGCAAAGAGGCATATACCAAGTACTTCCCGCAAGTCAGCGCCACCGCCCTGTGGTTCAATGCCGACAAGGGCATGGCGAAGATGGACATGAACCCGTCGGAAATCATTCCGCCCGAAATGGGTGCCATGCTGGCGCAGACCTTCCCGCCCGAAGCGTTGGCGGCACTGGCCAACCCCGTCAGCATGACCATGATGAAAAACGGCACCATCGGCTCACTCACCGCCGTCCAGCCCGTCTATGCCGGCGGGCAAATCGTCAACGGCAACAAACTGGCGAAAGTGGGCGAGGAGGCCAGCATGCTTCAAATGCAGCTGAAGGAAGACGAGGTGGAAAAAACCACCGAGGAATATTTCTGGCAGATAGCGGCCCTGCAAGAGAAGGCCAACACCATTGCCGCCGCCCAGGCCCTGCTGGGTGACATCCGCAAGGACGTGGAGGTGGCCATCAAGGCCGGCGTGGCCTTGCGCAATGACCTCCTGCAGGTGCAGCTACGGCAGAACGACATGGCCAGCCAGCAACTGAAGTTGCAAAACGGCATCTCGCTCGTCAGGATGCTCCTTTCGCAATATTGCGGCCTGCGCGACACCGCTTTCACCATTGCCTACGACGCCGACGCCACCATTCCCCTGGCCGTCAGGAAAGACCATCGCCAGGTCCTCGCAGCCACCACCGAATACCAGCTCCTGGGCAAGCAGGTGGAGGCCGCCGGCCTGCAACAAAAGATGGCCGTGGGAAAGAACATGCCCTCCGTGGCCGTGGGAGCCGGCTACAATTATCACAACCTGATGGAAACCGACCGCACCTTCGCCATGCTCTTCGCCACCGTCAGCATTCCCATTTCCGACTGGTGGGGCGGCTCCAAGGCCATCAAGCGCAGCAAGATAGAAACCCAGAAGGCGCAGGAACAACTCGACGACAACGCCCAGTTGCTCCTGATTCGCATGCAGAATGCGTGGAACGGCGTGGAGGAGGCTTACCAACAGCTCACCCTGGCCAAGCAAAGCATTGCACAGGCCGAGGAGAACCTGCGCCTGAACCGCGACTTCTACAAGGCGGGCACGTCGAAGATGACCGACCTGCTGGAGGCCCAGCTGCTCATGCAGCAGGCCCGCGACCGCCACACCGAGGCTTTCACCCAGTACCAGTTAAAATTGATGGAATACCGCCTGGCCGTGGGACAATAGTCCGGGCGGCCAGGCGCTATGGCAACAAAAAAAGGGAATGCTCACGCACTCCCTTTCCCATAAAATCTAACAATCACACAATCTAATCAAACTAACTAAAAAACAATCGAATCTAAGCTTATCCTGAAACAAATCTTTTACCATTTACCTCCTTTTCATCAGCCCTCCTGGGGTGTGGTCAGCCCACGGTAATCTGCCGGGCCACCTTCACTTCTTCCTTCACCACCTTGGGCAGTTCCACGGTGAGCACACCGTCGGCCACGCGGGCGGCAATCTTCTCTTTGTCAACGTCTTCGGGAAGGAGCAGCGTCTGCTCAAACTTCGTGTAGCTGAACTCGCGGCGCAGGTAGCGGGCCTTCTGGTCTTCTTCCTCCTGTTTGTGCTCCATTTTCACCACCAGGTTGCCGTCGTGGTTGATGTTCACGTCGAAGTCTTCCTTCTTCATGCCCGGGGCGGCAAGCTCCACGGTGTACTGTTTCTCGCTTTCCTTCACATTGATGGCCGGGGCCGTGGAATTGGGGCGCGGCAGCATGATGCCATCAAACAAATCGTTAAACACTGTGGGAAGCCATTCGTTACGTCTTGTAATCATAATTTTTCCTCCTGATTTTTATTTTAAAGTTGTTAATGTTTAAAGGTTTTACTTTTGCCTCCGCCGCCGGGACTTTTTTCAATCCCTAACCGCATCGGCGTTCACTTAGTAAAATGCAATTTGCGTGCCAATAGGGAAATACCGACAACCTGTCACTTTTCCTGTGTCATTCTGTCATAGTTATACATCATATACCTTATATATTATATAAAGCCAGCCATCGCAAAAACAATAATTCCGGCGTATAGCGACATGGATAAAAAATGGTAAAAAAAATTGACAAAATTGACCATTTTTTGCCGTTTTTCCAAGTGATTGAATATCAGTGGTTTGCAAATTTTGCAAAGTTTGGCTGCAAATTTCGGGGAGAGATTTGGCGTTTTGAGAGGAGAGATTTGGCAAATCTCTCCCCGAGATTTGCGGTCAAACCTCCTGGGGGGAGATAAATATCATGAAAAATCTTGACAAAATGTGAGCGCTGCGCTAAATGACAAATGACAAAGCAGGCTGGCTAATCGTTCGCTTTTTTGGAGTTCATAACAAATGTCTGAACTCCGTTTGTAAGGTCGTTCGTAATAAAAAACGTATTATATCCCGGAAGTTTGACGTTTTCCTCAATTATTCGTATCTTTGCAACGTTAATAATTCACATCTCATCACTCATAACTCATCACTCAATTATTTGTTCTTTTCAACAATCCATAACAGACAATGAACATAAGATTAGAAACTCCCAAAGATTTTCGTGAGGTAGAGAACCTTACGCGCGAGGCATTCTGGAACGTCTATCGTCCCGGATGCACGGAGCATTACGTGCTCAATCAGTATAGAACCAATCCCGACTTCATCCCAGCGCTTAATTTAGTGATGGAGGAAGGCGATGGCGAGTGTCAATCGCCCGGCAAGATTATCGGCCATGTGATGTTCTCGAAAGCCGAAATCCTCCTTGATGACGGCACCCACTTTCCCTCATGGACATTCGGCCCCATCAGCATCCACCCTGACTATAAGCGCAAAGGATATGGCCTGAAGCTGCTGAACCATGCCTTGGAGAAGGCCAGGGAGATGGGAATCGGCTTGCTTCAGATGGAGGGCAATATCGAGTTCTACAAACATGCAGGCTTCGACTTGGCCAGCAAACTTAAGATTCACTATCATGCAGAGTCGAGAGAGTCAGAAGTGCCTTATTTCCTTGCCCAAGAGCTGATTCCCGGCTATTGGGGCCGTCGCGAGGGAACCTATTGTCCTCCCAAGGGCTATTTCGTGGCCGATGATCATCCCGAGGCTTTCGAAGCCTATGACGCAACATTCCCCTGTAAGGAGAAAGCCTTTCAGGAAGGCCAGTTGCCTCAGTTCTGCCAGAGTTGCGGCATGCCTCTCAACAAAAAAGAAGATTGCGGCACAAATGCCGATGGCAGCACGAATTTCGATTATTGCAAGTATTGCTATCAAGACGGGCGCTTCCTTCAGGAATGTACCATGGACGAGATGATTGAACATTGCACACAATTTGTTGATGAGGTCAACAAGCTGATGTCCAAACCTATGACCAAGGAAGAGTATCGCCAGATGATGCGCGGCTTTTTCCCGATGCTGAAAAGATGGAGAAAGTGAATAGGAATCATCTGTTCCACCCATAAAGCCCTGCTCAAACATTTCTGCCCAAATAATTTGGCGGAATGGTGGGAAGTGTGTATCTTTGCATTTGTTTATAACTAACAATCCTTTTCTTATTAACCTTTTGAAACGAAGACATGACCACAGAAAGACCAATCATTGAGTGTGTGCCCAATTTCAGCGAGGGCCGCAACCAGCAAGTCATCAACGACATCACCCAGGCCATCAGCTCGGTGGGCGGTGTGCGCCTGCTCGATGTTGACCCGGGCGAGGCCACCAACCGCACCGTGGTGACCTTCGTGGGCGACCCCGAGTCGGTGGTTGAAGCCGCCTTCCGCGGTGTGAAGCGTGCCGCCGAGCTCATCGACATGCGGCGGCACCACGGTGCCCATCCGCGCATGGGTGCCACCGACGTGCTGCCCCTCATCCCCGTGAGCGGCATCACGCTCGAGGAGTGTGCGCAGCTGGCCCGCGGTCTGGCCCGCCGTATTGCCGACGAGTTGCTCATTCCCTGCTATTGCTACGAGGCCGCCGCCACGGTGCCCGAGCGCAAGAACCTCGCCGTGTGCCGCGAAGGGGAATACGAGGCCCTGGCCGAGAAACTCACCACCCCCGGTCGCCAGCCCGACTACGGAGCCCGGCCCCTCGACGAGCAGGTGGCGCGGACAGGGTGCACCGCCGTGGGCGCCCGCGACTTCCTCATTGCCGTGAACTTCAACCTGAACACCACCTCCACCCGTCGTGCCAACGCCATTGCCTTCGACGTGAGGGAGAAAGGGCGGCCTGTCAGGGAGGGGCACCCCATCACCGGCAAGCCTAAGAAAGACGCCCAGGGCAATGTCATCATGCAACCCGGCACGCTGAAATGCACCAAGGCCATAGGCTGGTTTATCGACGAATACGGCATTGCCCAGGTGTCGATGAACATGACCAACCTTGGCGTTACGCCCCTTCATGTGGCCTTCGACGAGGTGTGCCGTTGTGCGCAAAACCGCGGCATCCGCGTCACCGGCACCGAGATAGTGGGGCTCATTCCCAAGAAAACGCTCATCGACGCCGGCAAGTATTTTCTGCGCAAGCAAAACCGGTCGGAGGGCATTCCCGAGGACGACATCATCAGAATGGCCGTGAAGTCCATGGGCCTCGACGACCTGAAGCCCTTCAACCCGCGCGAGAAAGTCATTGAATACCTCCTGGAGGATGCTCAGAAAGGCGGAAAGGCAAGGCTGGTGGACCTCACCGTGAAAGGCTTTGCCGAAGAAACGTCGCGCGAGAGTGCCGCCCCCGGCGGAGGCACTATCTCGGCATACATGGGCGCACTGGGCGCCGCTCTGGGCACCATGGTTGCCAACCTGTCGTCGCACAAGGCAGGGTGGGATGAGCGCTGCCCCGAGTTTTCCGAATGGGCCCAGCGCGGACAGGACATCATGGCCCGCCTGCTCCACCTGGTGGACGAAGACACCGAGGCCTTCAACCGCGTCATGGCCGCCTTCGCCATGCCCAAGAAGAGCGACGAGGAGAAGGCCTTGCGGCAGGAAGCCATCGAAGCGGCCACCCTCTATGCCGCCCAGGTGCCGTTGCTCACCATGAAGACGGCGCTGGAAGCCTTCCCCCTCTGCCTCTATATGGCCCGCGAGGGCAATCCCAATAGCGTGTCGGACGCCGGCGTGGGTGCCCTGGCGCTGAGGGCCGCCGTGCATGGTGCCGCCCTCAACGTGCGCATCAATGCCGCGTCGTTGAAGGACAAGGCGGCCGCCGCCAGGCTTGCCGACGAAGCCCGCGCCCTGGCCGAAAAGGCCGACCAGGCCGATAAGGAAGTCATCGACGCCGTTGAAAATAAATTTTCATAGTTAGGAGATATGAGTTATGATACATAAAATTGAAAAGGTGAAAAATTGAAAAGGTGAAAAAGCCTGCCGCCGTAAATCATAATTCATAACAAACTCGACTTTCTCAAGTTGATGTAGTTCAGGAGTTACAGGAGTTCAGGAGTTCAGACAATACTTCCAGCCTCTGCAAACTGACGAAAAGGGAGTCTTCAGAACTATTGTCTGAACTCCTGTAACTCCTGAACTCCTGTAACTCCAAGAAGTTGAGCGAATGCGAAACTTGAATAACTAAGAATTCATACCTAAAAATATCATTTTTACCATGACCCCCGAAGAATTTAGAAAAGAAATCCGCCTGGGCATTCCCGACACCCTGCCCGAGGCCATGCCCTACGATCCCGCCATCAACCATGCTCCGCGTCGCAAGGACATATTGACCGACCAGCAGAAACAACTGGCCTTGCGCAATGCCCTGCGCTATTTCCCCCGGCACCTGCATGCCCGGCTGGCTCCCGAGTTTGCCGAGGAACTCAATGCCTACGGCAGGATTTACATGTACCGATACCGTCCGCGCTACGAAATGTATGCCCGCCCCATCGACGAATATCCGGCCCGTAGCCGGCAGGCCGCCGCCATCATGCTGATGATTCAGAACAACCTGGACCCGCGGGTGGCACAGCACCCCCACGAACTCATCATCTACGGTGGCAACGGCGCCATCTTCCAGAACTGGGCCCAGTACCGGCTGGCAATGAAATACCTTTCGGAAATGACCGATGAGCAAACGCTCGTCATGTACAGCGGCCATCCCCTGGGCCTCTTTCCGTCGCACAAGGATGCTCCGCGCGTGGTGGTGACCAACGGCATGGTCATTCCCAACTACTCGAAACCCGACGACTGGGAGCGCATGAACGCCCTGGGCGTGAGCCAATACGGGCAGATGACCGCCGGGTCGTATATGTACATCGGTCCGCAGGGCATTGTGCACGGCACCACCATCACCGTGCTCAACGCCGCGCGGAAGATTCGGAAAGCCGGGCGCATTCCGCTATTCGTGACCGCCGGACTGGGCGGCATGAGCGGGGCACAGCCCAAGGCCGGAAACATTGCGGGAGTGGTGAGCGTGACGGCCGAAATCAACCCGAAGGCCGCCATGAAACGCTATGAGCAAGGGTGGGTTGACGAAATCTACCATAGCCTCGACGAACTGATGCCGGCACTGAAGAAAGCCATCGACGAGTGCCGCGTGGTGTCGATGGCATACGTTGGAAATGTGGTGGACCTTTGGGAAAGACTGGCCGACGATAACGTCGCCGTGGACCTTGGCAGCGACCAGACATCGTTGCACAACCCGTGGGCCGGAGGCTATTACCCCGTGGGCCTGAGCCTCGAAGAGTCCAAGCAGATGATGGCCGCCCAACCCGAACTGTTCAAGGAGAAGGTGCAGGCATCGTTGAGAAGGCAGGTGGCCGCCATCAACCGCCTCACCGCCCGTGGAATGTATTTCTTCGACTATGGCAACGCCTTCCTGCTGGAGTCGGGCCGCGCCGGGGCCGACATCCTGAAGGCCGACGGCACTTTCCGCTATCCCAGCTATGTGCAGGACATCATGGGGCCCATGTTCTTCGACTACGGCTTCGGACCCTTCCGATGGGTGTGCACGTCGGGCGACGCCGACGACCTGGCCACCACCGACCGGCTGGCCGCCCAGGTGCTGGAAGAAATGATGCAGACCGCACCAGCCGACATTCACGGCCAGCTGGCCGACAACCTGTACTGGATTAAGGAGGCCGGCCGCAACCACCTCGTGGTGGGTTCCCAGGCACGCATCCTCTATGCCGATTGCGAAGGGCGCACAAAGATTGCGCTGGCCTTCAACGAGGCCGTCAGGAGCGGCCTGCTGAAGGCACCGGTGGTGCTGGGGCGCGACCATCACGACGTGAGCGGCACCGACTCGCCATTCCGCGAAACCAGCAACATCTACGACGGATCGCAGTTCTGTGCCGACATGGCCGTGCAAAATGTCATCGGCGACGCCTTCCGTGGTGCCACATGGGTGAGCATTCACAACGGCGGCGGCGTGGGCTGGGGAGAGGTCATCAACGGCGGCTTCGGAATGGTTATCGACGGCAGCGACGAAAGCGACCGCCACATCCGCGAAATGCTCTTCTGGGACGTCAACAACGGCATCGCACGCCGGTCGTGGGCACGCAACGGCGGTTCGATGGATGCCATACGGCGCGAAATGGAGCGAACGCCCGGACTGCGTGTCACCATGCCCAACCTTGTAGATGACAGCCTGCTGGCCAATGTCTTCAACAAATAAAAATAACATTCTCCGACCATGATACATAAAATAAGTGCAGGACACCTGACGCAGGACAAGATAGAGGAAATCATCCTCAACGGCTACCAGTTGGAACTGAGCGAGGAAACGCGCCAGCGCATCATCCATTGCCGCGAATATCTCGACAACAAGGTGGCCACCAGCGAGGTGCCCATCTACGGCGTCACCACCGGCTTCGGCTCGCTTTGCAAAATCAGCATCGGCGACGACCAGCTGGCGCAATTGCAAATCAACCTGATGATGAGCCATGCCTGCGGCACCGGCGACCGCGTTCCCAACGACATCGTGAAAATCATGACGCTCCTGAAGATTCAATCGCTCAGCTATGGCTATTCGGGTTGCAAGCTCGACACCGTGGAGCGGCTCATCGATTTCTTCAACAACGACATCTTCCCCGTGGTCTATATGCAGGGCTCGGTGGGCGCCTCGGGCGACCTTGTGCCCCTGGCACACCTCTGCCTGCCACTGGTGGGGCTGGGCGAGGTGGAGTACAAGGGCGAACGTATGTCGGGCGCGGCCATTCACGAGAAAATGGGGTGGACGCCCATCAGCCTCGGCTCGAAGGAGGGCCTGGCACTGCTCAATGGCACGCAAAACATGAGCGCCTTCGCCGTGTGGTCGCTCATTCATGCCAAGCGGCTGGCCAACCAGGCCGACGTCATTGCGGCCATGTCGCTCGAAGCCTATGACGGGCGGCGCGAGCCCTTCAACCTGGCCGTTCACATGGTGAGGCCCCATCAGGGACAGATTGCCACGGCCGCACATATCAACGAACTGCTGAAGGGCAGCGAAATGATTGTGCAGCCCAAGACGCATGTGCAGGACCCCTATTCCTTCCGGTGCATTCCGCAGGTTCACGGGGCGGTGAAGGACACGTTGTCTTACGTGAAAAGCATTGTTGACATTGAAATCAACGCCACCACCGACAACCCGACGGTGTGTCCCGATGAAGACCTTATCATCTCGGCAGGCAATTTCCACGGCGAGCCCATTGCCATGCCCATGGATTTCCTTTGTATTGCGCTTTGCGAACTGAGCAACATTTCCGAGCGGCGCACCTATAAACTGGTGAGCGGCACCCGCGGACTGCCTTCTTTCCTGGTGGCACGTCCGGGTCTGAACAGTGGTTTTATGATTCCGCAATACACCGCCGCAAGCATTGTCAGCCAGAGCAAGACGCTCTGCATGCCCTCGTCGGCCGACAGCATTCCCACCTCGCAGGGGCAGGAGGACCATGTGAGCATGGGTGCCAATGCCGGCACCAAGCTCTACAAGGTCATCAAGAACACCGAGCGCGTGCTGGCCATCGAGCTCTTCAATGCCGCCCAGGCCCTGGAGTTCCGCCGCCCCCTGCGGTCGTCGCCGCACATAGAGCGTGTGCACGCCGACTATCGGCAGGTGGTGCCGTTTATTGAAAACGACGAGGTGATGTACCCTCACATCGAGAAAAGCGTGCAGTTCCTGCGCGCCCATGCCGACATGTAGCGCCTTATAACCCCAAATCGGTCATTAGAAAGCCGGACCATGAATGATGGTACGTCTTATGGCCGATTTGGGGTTTTTCTTTATCTTGAGACGGGTAGCTGGACAGGTAAAAATTTGTAAAAATTTTTGACAAAATATATAGCTTTTGCCCAGCCTTTGTAATTTGCTGAATTTCAAGGGTTTGCAAATTGTCTTTGGTTTGACCGCAAATTTCGGGGAGAAATCTTCAAGATTTCGAGGAGAGATCTTGAAGATTTCTCCCCTCAATTTGCGGTCAAACCTTTTGGAGTAGCCCAAAAACGGGTCAGCGGATTTTCCCGGTTGGCAGAGGCCGTTTGATCAAGAATAAAGTGTTGCCAGTCTGAACATGAAGAACTTAATGTCCCCGACTCCTCTGAACTGAGTTCTGAAAGCCTTGATTTTAGCATTGAACGAC
>JAEEGL013077900.1_pt1 | contig 25616 bp, 23 predicted proteins | sample 9134231 | NCBI WGS metagenome assembly JAEEGL01 (sample SAMN16246548, study PRJNA631951) | gut metagenome | biome: gut microbiome; feature: rumen; material: fiber-attached | host: Bos | place: Iran: Karaj | collected 2018-10
CATCTCCTTATCTAAATTATATCAAAGAAAAAGTATACACGTTTTTTTGTGTACACTTTCATCTTACTACTTCAGAGTTATTCTTGTGATTTTTTTTGTTGAAGTACTTTTTGTAATTGATGAACTAATTTGTTTTCTAAATAAATCTTTTGAAAACTATCTGAAAACTGTAGGAAGTAGGCAACTTCTTCTGGATTATCAGGATTCATCTTTTTATAGTTTAATTGAGTAGTTGATTCTTGTGATACCAATGTAATACTGTAATTTAATAAACTAACAAAGTCATAATATGATTCGTCTGTAAATCCTGTTTGTGATTGTATATAGTCAAGTATTTCATAGGGATCATAATTTACTATTGAGATTAATTCATAGATAATTTTTGCACTATTTTCTGGATCAATATGATTTAAATAATTCTTAATTCTTGAGATAGCATTTTGATCTTCTTCTTTTAAAGCATTCATTAGTTGAATATAGATTTGGATAATCATACATCCTTCGATATTGATTTCTTCTGGATTCCATAATAAATCATTAAGTATTTCTCCTAATGTAAGTGTTGATTCCGCAAGTATTAGTTCTTTTTCATTTTTTGGATCTAAAATGATTTTTTTTACTTTATCACTTGGGATAGAATATACGAAGTATTTTACATTCCCTTGAGCATTCTTTTTCGTTGATAATAACTCTATTCTTTCTATTCTTGAGAATGATGTTTTTAAATATTCTTCTTTTTTTTCTTCAAAATCTGTCATATTTCCTCTACTTTTCTTCAGGGGATTTTTCTTGTTTCTTTTTATTCACTACTAATATAATTCCTTGAGCTAAGGTAAATAATACGGCAACAATACATCCTATGATTAGGCCGGATTGAAATCCTTCTGATACCCATCCGAAGGCTAATCCAAAGCAAAATCCTTTGGCAAAAGATCCTAGTAGGGTGGTAATTATTTGATTTTTATTCATTGGGACATCTCCTTTTTTTTATTATAACATTTTTCTTTTAAGAATCGAATTATTATGATAAAATAAAATAGATTTTCGTTAGGAGGTGTCATATTATGAAAAAGTTAAAACAAAGATTAGCTTTTGTCGGAGCATTACTTGTTCTTGCATCTTTTAATCATACCCATCAATATGACGCTAACTATGCGATTTTGGAAAATGATGAGGCATTTGCGAGTTACTCAGATGGATTAATCTATATTGGAAGTAAACAATATATAGATACCATTTGTCCCAATGAAGGAGATGTTTTTGTTATTGATTCTAGATATGGTGTGGATCCTAATTTAGAAGTGCTGGAATCTGATATATTTGCTGATAAGGATATTCGAAATGAAATCTTGGAAGTTCTCTGTGAATATGAAAAAAGAGATCCTAGTCCTTGGAATCGTACGATAGAATCGATGAGATTAGAGTGGTTAATTCATAATATTTCAAGTTTTTTAGGATATGAAAAAACTCGTTCTTCCGCTGTTGACTTTAATAACGCAGATGAAGCAAAATATAATAGTAAGATTTTAAGAAAAATTTTTCATATATAATAGAAAAATGATAGAGGTGTACTATGAATGATTATAAAGAGATTGAACGTAGTATTATTAAAAAATATCGAAAAGATATATGGAGTAAATTCATAAAAGCTGTGATTGATTATCAATTGATTGAAGAAAATGATAAGATTATGGTTTGTATTAGTGGAGGAAAAGATTCTTTTCTTCTAGCAAAATGTATTCAAGAAATTATTCGTCATGGTAAAGTTTCTTTTGAAGCACATTTTGTTTGTATGAATCCTGGTTATAGTGAAAAAAATAGAGAACTAATATTAGAAAATGCTAAGAGATTAAATATTCCTCTTGAAATGTTTGAAAGTGATATTTTTGAAATTGTTTCTACAGTAGATCGAAGTCCTTGTTATTTATGTGCGAGGATGAGAAGAGGATGTTTATATAAGAAAGCACAAGAATTAGGTTGTAATAAGATTGCTTTAGGTCATCATTTTGATGATGTGATTGAAACGACTCTTCTTTCTATGTTTTATGGCGCGGAGATTAAAACGATGATGCCGAAACTTCCTAGTGAGAATTTTCCAGGTTTAGAATTGATTCGTCCTTTATATTTAGTAAAAGAAAATGATATTATTGCTTGGGCTAAGAGTAATCAATTAACTTTCTTGAATTGTGCTTGTCGTTTTACGGAAGAGAATGCGAAAGAAGATATCAATACTAGTAAGAGACTTGAAGTAAAGAATTTGATTCGTGAAATGATAAAGATGAATCCCAATGTGGATTATAATATCTTTAAAGCATTAGATAATGTGAATATGAATTGTATCTTAGGAAAGAAAATAGATGGAGAATATCATAGTTTCTTAGAGGAATATGATTCTAAAAAATAAATCTCATTTTGAGATTTTTTTTCATTTTTGACATTTGGAATTGATTATGCTAGAATAAACCTCATTCAGGGAGGATATTATATATGAAAACTATTGATGGACCCTCGAAGATAAGATTTTTATCTTTGATGATTCTAGCATTTTTAATAATGTTTAGTTGCTCTGTCTATCATAATTACAGTACTTATAATAGTATTGAAGTGGATGTGAAAAAGAATACTTCTATTGAGTTTGGAAGTCCCAATTATGATATTGAGGGTATGATCAAGAATGTTGAAGGGGAAATAATATCAATAAAGAATAATGATATCGATACGAATGTTGTAGGAGATTACGAAGTCGTTGTAGAAGTCATGAAAGAGAATGTTACTAAAGAAGTTCCAATTATGGTTTCTGTTGTAGATACCGTACCTCCTATTATTGAAATAAAAGAAGAGACAGTAACGATTACACAAGGGGATAATTATGATCTCAACTGGAACGTAGAAAGAGTTCATGATGAGATTGATGGAGATATATATTATAAGAATAGTGATTTAGATGAGAACAGTGTTTCTTATTATCATTTTGGTTATGATCCAAATACCATTGATGATGTTGGTTCTCATGAAGTATCTGTGCATGCGAAAGATAGTAATGGAAATTTATCGATTGTTGCTTTCACGTTAGTTGTGGAAGAAAGGAAGTATACTCCGATTCGATATTATTCGAATGCTGCACCGATTCCTGCAGCGGGAGATGTGGTATCTTTAGCATATGCTTATTTGGGATATCCCTATTCTTATAATGGAAGAGGACCTTACTCTTTTGATTGTAGTGGTTTTGTTCATTACTTATATTCTCAATTTGGAATCTATTTAAGTAGTAGTACCGGGGGACAATTATATGATGGTGTTCCCGTTAGTTATGAAAGCGCTGTTCCAGGAGATATCCTATTATGGGGAAATGGATGGGGAGTTTCTCATTCTGCTTTATATGTGGGAAATGGTCAAATGATTCATGCAGCTAATCCTAGCACAGGAGTCATCTTAAGTGATGTGAATTACTGGCGCAATGGTAGTGGTACTTATATTGTTTCTGTTAGAAGAGTTCAATAGAACTCTTTTTTCTTTTATTTTCAATAGATTTGTGATATTGTAATTCTTGGGGGATTCATCTATGAATAAGTATATTGATATCGTGTTAAAAAAAGCAAAAAAGCCATTAGATTTAGAGAAAATTTATCAAAAAGTAGAATTATTAATACAAGAAGAGGATTCTTCTTATCAATTAAGTGATTCTGATCGATTTGATATTTTGGAAATTCTTAGTAGTGGTGTGGAAAAATTAGATTATTATCGTACTCCTTCTGGAAAATATACTTCTATTATGAAAACTTCTTTTCGAAAAGGGAGATTTCATGGAAATAATATTGGGGAAGGATTTGTTACTACAGTTTCTTCTTCTTTGAATCATATGGATCAATATGTTTATCATGAGAAGAAGTATAGTATTTCTAGTAATGATGTGAATCATGCGATTGATGGAGATCGTGTTTTAATTGAAGTAATGAAAGATGGTAAATCAGCGAAGGTACTTAAAATTCTAGATCGGAATCTAGAAAATATTGTAGGAGAAGTTGTTTGTATTGGAAATAGTTGTTTCTTAAAACCTTTGGATAAAAAGAAACAAGGGATTATGATTTCACTAAATGAAAAATATGAAGTTGGAACGATTGCTTCTGTTAAATTGGTGGATGAGAGAGCAGAAAATTATTATATTGGAAAAGTTACTCGTGTCTTTCAACATAAAGGAGATCCTCATGAGGCTTCTTACTTAGAAGCATTTAAAGCAGGAATGCCGGAAGGCTTTAGTGAAGCAAGTATGCAACAGTTAGATACGATTCCTGATCGAGTATTAGCTAGAGATAAAGCAGGAAGAGTAGATTTTACAAAATGGAATATCTTTTCGATGGATGGAAAAAATACTCAAGATAAAGACGATTGTATTTATTTTCAACTTTTAGAGAATGGAAATGTATTAGTTGGGGTCTTTATTGCAGATCCTCCTCATTATATTCCTACGAATTCTCCTCTTCATAAAGATGCGATTCGAAAAGGAAATAGTTATTATTTTGAGGGCTGTGTAGAAGCTCAATATCCTAAGAAGATTAGTGATGGTGTTTGTTCTCTTCATGATGGAGTAGAACGAGTTGTTAAAGCAATTGTGATGGAGTATACTCCAGAAGGAAAGTTAGTTCGTCGTGAGTTAGTTCCTGGTGTGATTCATTCGAAAAAGGGAATGGTTTACGAGGAAGCAAACCTTGTATTAGAACAGAATATTGTTCCTCCTGGTTATGAAAATTATGCTTCTGTTTTAGTAGAAATGTCTAAGTTTGCAGAAATTTTAAGACAAGAACGACTACGTCATGGAGCAATTGAGATTGAACAATACGATCCTTCTTTTATTCGTGATGAGAATGGTAAATTAAAAATAAGGACTCGTGTGGCTGGTAAAGCAGAAAACTTGAATCGTGAGTTTATGTTGGCTGCGAATCATAATGTGGGAGAAATTCTTACAGAAAATGGAGTTCCTTGTGTCTATCGTATTCACGGTTATCCTAATAAAGATCGTTTAAAAGAGTTTTTACGATTATTAGATTGTTTAGGATTCCCTTTTGGTTATACTGTTGACGAAGTATGTGCTGATAAATTTTTGATGCAGCAATTGTCCGATTTTATTGCCACAACAGGAGATTTAGCTCCTATGCTTACTTCTCGTTTCATTCAATGTATGTCACGAGCAGAGTATAGTGCGAATAATATTGGTCATTATGGAACTGGATTTGATATCTATATTCATTTTACTTCTCCAATTCGTCGTTTAGCAGATGATACCATTAGTCGTATTATTGATGATTGTATTTTTGAAAAAGATCCAGAAAAGAAAAAAGCAGCTATTCAAAAATGGAGTATCTTGGTACCAGAACTTGCGCTTCAAGCTACCAAGATGGAACGTGTTGCGGATAATGTTGCTAGAAATATATTCTATCGAGATAGTGCGGAATACCTTAGTGAGTTTATTGGAGAGACTTTTGAAGGTACTGTTATTGAAATTGGTAATAATGGATTGACGGTTCAATTAGATAATTTACTAGAAGGACGTATTCGTACGAGAACTCTTCCTGGTAATTACATTTATAATCCTACAACCTTTACTTTGTTATCCCTAGATAATCAAGATAATTATTATGTAGGAGACCGTTTAAAATTGAGATTAGTTGAGACAAATCCTACGATGAAGACCGTTGATTTTATTGCCTTAGAGAAGATTCGTGAGAATCGAATTGAAGATATTAATGGTACAAATACTCAAATGAAAAAGAAAACAATGGAAAAAATTATGAAAAGAACGAATGGTTCCCATTAAGTTCTTTTTCTTTGCTTTGAAGGTTGCGAAAACATTTAGAAAATGTTATGATTAAGATAGTTATGGGGTATAAAAAGTGGTATTAGTGAAGGAACTTTACTAAATATCTACTTTTCTTTATACTATAATGTATTGAGGAGATGACGTGATGTTAATAACATTATCAGATGTATTGAATGTACTAAGAAAAATAGTAGATATATCCTTAGTATGGTTCATTTTTTATTATATTCTTAAAAATATTAAGAATAATGTGAAACTTTCTTTGATTTTCAAAGGAGTAGCTTTTGTTATTGTATTAAAGATTATTAGTGATGTATTTGGTTTTATTACTGTTGGATATTTATTAGATTATATTATTCAATGGGGACCTGTTGCATTAATTGTTATATTCCAACCTGAAATTCGTACGATTTTAGAGCAATTAGGAAGAAGTCAATTACTAGGAAGACATAAAGTTCTTACAGTAGATGAAAGAGAGCATATGGTATATGAAATGATTAATGCGATTGATTATCTTCGTAAGGAAAGAATTGGAGCTTTAATTGTTATTGAAAGAGATATTAGTTTAGGGAACTATATTGATAAAGCTAAGAAATTATATGCTGATTTATCGAGTGATTTATTAATTGCAATTTTCTATGAGGGAAATCCATTACATGATGGTGGAGTTATTATTCAAGGAGATCGTATTACCTGTGCTGGAGCAGTATTCCCTACTAGTAATAGTTCTAAATTGAATAGACGTCTTGGAACTCGTCATAGAGCGGCTCTTGGTTTAGCAGAAGAAACAGATGCGATTTGTATTGTTGTTTCTGAAGAGACTGGTCGTGTATCTATTGCATTAAAAGGAGAAATGTTATATAACTTAACTCTTGATGATGTACGTATGATGTTAATTGATGAATTGAAACCAAAACAAGAGACGGAATATGAAGAGGAAGAAGAAATAAACGAGGAAGAGATATATGAAGAAGATAGGTAGAATGTTCATTAGATTATTTCGTCATATTGGATTATTTTTTGATAAATGGTTAATTACTCCTATTACTAAGATTATTTTAAAACTCATGGGATTGGGAAAGAATTTCTTTAAAGGGTTTGATCGTATCTCTGGCAAGAAATCTACTTTATTAATTGTTAGTTTATTATTAGCTTTTGGAGTATTTATCGTTATTGATCAAGAATCTAATGTGATGTTTGATCAATATGCAGAAATTTTATATAATCAACCAGTTACTGCTGTTTATAATGAAGAGTTATATGTAGTAGAAGGACTTCCTAAGACGGTTGATATTACATTGATTGGTCAAAGAAGACATATTTTCTTGGCTAAGCAATCTCCTTCGAAAGGAGTGAGTGTGGATTTAACAGGATTAAAACCTGGAAATCATAAAGTTACTTTGAAGTATACTCAACGTTTAAAATCATTAGATTATAAACTAGATCCTTCTCAAGTAACTGTTACAATTTATGAAAAAGTAAGTGAGAACCGTTCTTTAACTTATGATATTCTTCATCAAGATAGCCTTGATACGAAGTTATATATTAATAGTGTTGATATCGATAGAAGTGATGTTATCATAAAGGGAGCAGCATATAAGTTAGAGCAAGTTGCTTCTGTAAAAGCATTATTAGATGTTCAAAATATTCCAAATCCACGGGCGGATGTTATCTTGGTAAAAGATATTCCATTAGTTGCGTATGATAATAATGGTAAAATTTTGGATGTTGAGATTGTTCCAAAAACAGTTGCGGCAAATGTTACTATTACTTCACCAAGTAAAGAAGTACCTGTTAAGGTTGTACCTACTGGTAATCTAGCATTTGGTAAGTCCATTAAGTCTATGGAAGCTAGTCTTTCTAAGATTACTGTATATGGATCTCAAGAAGCAATTGATCAAATTGAACAATTAGAAGTTGAGATTGATGTTAAAGGATTGGAAAAAGATAAAGAATATAATGTTACGTTGAAAAAACCTAAAGGAATTACAGAATTAAGTTCTAAGACAATGACAGTACGTGTTACGATTGATAATTCTTCTAGTAAAGAATTTGAAAATATTTCAGTACGTACAGAAAACTTAGATCCAAATCTAAAAGTACAAGCTTTATCATTAGAAGATAGACAAGTAACTGTTGTAGTAAAAGGTAGTGAAGAAGCTATTAATAATATTACAGCATCTGATATTACTGCATTTGTTGATTTAAAGAACTATGGTGTTGGAGAACATGAAGTAGCAGTTCAAGTAACAGGAACTGATTTGAAACTTACATATGCTTCTAAGACTAAGAAGATTAAGATTCGTATCACTGAGAAATAAAAAGGAAGAATAAACCTTCCTTTTTTTTATTGATGATGATAGAATTATCCTAGGAGAGTATGGATATGAAAAGAAGAAAAAAGAAGAATAATTTTATAAAAATACTAGTTTTTCTTATTTTATGTATCGGAATAGGATACGCAGCTTTAATGACGGATTTAAGTATTAATGGAGTATCTCATGTTACCCAATCTAGTTGGAGTATTCATTTTGATAATATTCAGGTAGATTCTAATAGTAGTGCTACTGTGAATCAAGCAGCTGAACTAACTGGCGATACGTCTTTATCTTATGACATAACTCTAAATCAACCAGGAGATTATTATGAATTCACGGTTGATGTAGTAAATGATGGGACAATTGATGGAATGATAGGTTCAGTATCTTCGAAACTAAACAATGTAGAAATCACAACACTACCAGCATATTTAGAATACTCTGTAACATATGATGATGATATTGCTATTGCACCAAATCATTTATTAAACGCAGGAGATACAGAAACCTATAAAATCCATATTGGATTTAAGAAAGATATTGAGTCAGATGATTTACCATCTGATACATTAACCATTCATTTAGTGTTTGATGTTCCATATGAACAACCGGATGAAAATGCCATCCTAAAACCAATGCAACCGATCATACAACCTGTCAATGGATTTAGTGATAAAACCGCTTTTCGAAGTGATACTTATAGAACATATATTAAAACAATTAATTTATCTGATGAAATCAATCCCCCAGCAAATGTAATCGAAAGTTGGGATATAGGAGTAGCTCAAAATGGAAATGTAATGGCTTATATTACTGCAAATGCCAATGATAATACGAAATATGACTTGACTATTCAAGGCAACGGAGCATTATATGCTAATCCAAACAGTAGTTATTTGTTTGCACAATTAAAAGGAGTAGATGCTATAAACAATATTGATATATTAAATACTTCTAAAGTAACAAATATGTCTTATATGTTTTATTGGACAGGATTTGATAGTACTATATTCACATTAGATTTAGGAGATCACTTTGATACTTCTAAAGTAACAGATATGTCTTATATGTTTTATGGTACAGGATTTTATAGTACTGTCTTCACGTTAGACTTAGGAAATAAGTTTGATACAAGTAATGTAACCAATATGTATAGTATATTTTCATCAACAGGCCTTTATAGTACATTATTCACATTAGATTTAGGAGATAAGTTTGATACGAGTAATGTAACAAATATGGGTTCTATGTTTAGTAGTCTAGGCTATAAAAGTACTGTATTCACATTAGATTTAGGAAATAAATTTGATACAAGTAATGTTACCAATATGCAAAATATGTTTACTAGTACAGGCTATGCTAATCAATCATTCACTCTAGTTTTAGGAGATAAGTTTGATACCAGTAATGTAACCAATATGTATAAAATGTTTTATGAAATAGGCTATACAAGTACTGTATTCACATTAGATTTAGGAGATCATTTTGATACGAGTAATGTAACAGATATGTCTAGTATGTTTGAATCTACTGGTTATTCTAATAATGCTTTTACTCTAGATTTATCTACCTTTGATTTTAGTAGTGTTATATTTTATGCTAATATTTTTGATGGATGGATGTCTACGCAAAAGATTTATGTAGGAAATGCTACTGCTCAAAACTGGATTATTACACATAGTTATAATAGTCAACTTACTACAGCTAATGTATTGATTAAGTAAGGCATAAATTATTTATAGAATTGTTAAATCTCAAGAAATTCTTGAGATTTTTTCTTTGTTTATGCTATAATTTTTTTGGGTGATTATTGTGGCAAAAGGTGCTCGAGGAAGAAGAGTAAAAAGAAATCCAAAGAAGGAAGAGGTACCAGTAGTAAAAACAAGTCCTACGAAGATATTATTTATCTGTATAGGAGTAGCAGTATTCTTAATGATATTCTACTTTTTAACGTTATATCTTACGAGTCGAGATAAGGAAGAGACAAATACAAGTGATGATACTGATACTACTGAAGTAAGAGAGAATATGGGTTCTGATATTATCTTAGGTAGAAGTTTATCTATGAGTGATATAGAATATTATGTATTATTCTATAATATGAAAGATGATGATATTTCTTCTACGTATGATGAGATTGTATCCAATTATCGTAATGTAGGATTATTCCCATTATATACTGTTGATATGAGTAGCGCATTTAGTAAGAGTTATGTGACAGATGGAGAACCTAATAGAAATCCTGAAAGTGAATCTGATCTTCTTATTAATGGTCCAACAGCGATTCATGTTGTGGATGGAAAAGTTACGGAGTATATCGAGGGAGAAGAAGAAATTAATCAAGCTCTTCATTAAAAGACATTTTGTCTTTTTTCTTTTATAACGAAAAGAGATGTGGTATGATTAGAATGGTATGAGAGGATGAATCTTATGAAGAAAAAGAAAAAGAAGAAAAAGAAGACGTTTAAACAATTATGGAAATCATTTCAGAAGAGTTTTTTAGGAGAAGATTCCTCTAAAAATGAATTTACGATTGTTGAAGTTATTATTATTATTTTAATATCTATTTTATTTGGAGTGATTATTGGATATCTATTATCTTTCCATCGAACAGGATCTAGTAGTATTCAGGATAATCCTGATGAAATTATTGATACCTATTATAATATTGTAGATAATTATTATGGAGAGATTAATCCTGATGATTTAAAGAATGCTGCGATTAAAGGAATGGTACAATCTTTAAAAGATCCTTATTCTATTTATATGGATTCGAATAGTACTACTAGTTTTACGGATACGGTAGATGGTTCTTTTGTAGGAATTGGGGTTACGATTATTTATGAAGAACCTTATACGAAGATTATTGAAGTATATGAGAATAGTCCAGCGGAAAAAGCAGGATTACTTCCTGATGATGTTATTATTAAAGTTGGAAAAGAAGATGTTAGTGGTTACCAAGGTAGTCAATTATCTAAATTGATTCGTGGAAAGAAAGGTACAAAAGTAAAGATTACCGTATTAAGAGAAGAGAAAGAAAAAGAGTTTGAAGTAACTAGAGGTGTTGTTGAATTAAAAAGTGTTACTTCTAAAACATTTGGAGAGAATCAAGAAATTGGATATATTCAAATTACTTCTTTCGCAACCAATACGGCGGATCAATTCCAAAAGGCATTTGAAGAGTTAGAAAAACAGAATATTACTTCTTTAATCTTAGATGTAAGAGGAAATCCAGGAGGACATCTTCAACAAACAAGACAAATACTAAGTAATTTCTTCTCTAAGAAAACAGTTCTTTATCAAATTGAAACGAAAGAGAAGAAAAAGAAGATTTATTCTGAGAATAATGAGAAGAGAAGTTATCCTATTATTGTATTAATTGATTCTAGTAGTGCTTCTGCTGCGGAAGTCTTTGCTTCTTGTTTCCAAGATAATTATAAACAGGCTACTATTATGGGACAAAAGTCTTATGGAAAAGGTACAGTTCAAAAATCTCAATCATTAAGTAGTGGTTCTAGTATTAAATATACTACTCAAAAATGGTTAACTTCTAAGGGTGAATGGTTAAATGAAAAAGGTGTTGAACCAGATGAAGTTGTGGAACAAGCAGAAGAATATTATGAAAATCCAGTAGATGAGTTAGATGCTATTCTAAATGCTGCGATTAATAAATTAAAAGAGTCTAATTAGACTCTTTTTTGATGCAATTCATTATGAGTTGAAATGATTCTTTTTTAGGATGACAGGTGGTTAATATTAACTGGTTATTGATTTCTCTTTGGATATGAATTTTTCCTGTTTTTTTCTCTTCCCAAATATCTTTTACGATGTAGGTAAACTTTTCATCTTGATAGGTTAGATAGATTTCATCTCCTATGGTTAATTCATCTAATCGTTCGAAATAAGCAAGTGGTCCTGTTCCAGAATGAGCAGCTAATAGTATCAAACTATTCTCTTCTTTAGGAGAAGTTGCTTCTTGTATTAAAGAGACATGTTTTTCAATTGTGTTTTCTATACTATTCATTTCATAGAAAGGTTCTTTTAAATGTATTTTTGGTATTGATAGGATTCCTAGATAATCTCTTGTAATTTCAATGGAGAAAGATTCTATTTCTGTTGTGGTTGGAAGAAAGAGATTGGAAAGAAACAGAAACCCTATCATTATTTTCTTTAACATAGAAATATTTCTCTTAATAGAATTAGAATCCATGAGAAGAATGATGTTTTTGTATTTGGTACAGGTATTTCTAAATCTCTCAATGTAAATTCTTCTTGGTCTTGATTATATACTTCTACAGAAAATGGTTCGACTTTGGTATATCCTTCGGTAGAATTCTTTTGATAGATGGTGTAGGTTCCATAAGGAAGAGTTGTTTCTGCTTTTCCTTCTTCATTAGTTGTGATGGTTTCTACTACTTCATTATCTTCATTTCTAATTTCAAATGAGATGTTTGGTTCTTTTTGAAATTGATTATCTATTCCATATTCTTTTTGAATAATAATTTTCTTTTCAATGACTTTATTTTGTACGACTTGTTGGATGATGGGCTTTTCTTTAGAAATCGTGATTTCAATTTTTTGAGAATTTAAAGTATATCCTTCTCCAGGTTCTTTTTCTTGAAGATAGTATGTTCCAAAAGCTAGGTTATGAATGGTTGCTTTATTGTTTTTGATGACTAACTCTTGGATTTCTTTCCCATCCTTTGTGTATAATCCGTAGACTGCATCATCTAGAGTGGCTTCTCCTGTTGGAGTAATTCCTTGAGTATCTTGATCAATCTTATAGATTTCTAATTTTGTGGATAATACATTGATTTTTAATAAGGTCTCTATTATTTCAGAGTATCCTGATTTTAATAGATTTTGACTATTATTAGATTGATAGAATACTAATGGTGATGAGAAGGAATTGTCTTTTTTTGAGAAAGAATATTCATAGGTTCCTTTTTTTAGAGCTGGTATAAGAACGGTATTTTCTCCTAGTGTGATATCTGTACTATCGGTTGTGAATCCCAGTAGATTGGTACTCGTTACTTCAATTAGAAAGGGTTGATCTTCGACAATTGTGTATTCTCGATTGATTTCTTCCGGAATGATAGTTGGAGTATCGACTAAGGCATTGATTTCATCTATTTCGGCATTATATGGAGTAATTCTATTTCCATTACTATAATCGGTAAAGTAATAGTCTCCGGATGGATCTGCTATTTGCCATATCATCAATTGAGTAATGGCATACCATTTTTCTTCGGTATGATTTTGGTATCCATATCCATAGTGGGCAATCTTAGCGATTCTGTTTTTTTGGTTTTCTGAAAGATTATAAGGAATATCTGTTTCTTCATAGATGTTATTTCCATCAAACATTTGAAATGGCTCAATACAATAAGCAAATTCATTGGTACCACTTTTTCGAAAGAATCTAGCTTTTTGATAATAAATGGTTTTATTTGCTGGATTATATTTACTCATATAGATTCCATTAATATATTCCCCCTCATAAAAAGTTGCATTTTCGGCATGAACGTATGGAATGAACAGTAGATTACATACAATCATGATTAGTATTAAGAAAAATTTATTTTTGATAAAAATCCCTCCTTTTTTTCTTAATGGTGTTCATCCTATCATGGAAGTTTTTAAAAGACAAATGATGGTTTTTTAAAAAGAGAAAAGGAAAGGTAATCAATTGATTATTTTCCTATAGGAAATATTTCTTTTTCTTTTGAAAGATTAGACTAGAAAAAATAGTTTCCTATGTTATAATAATGCATGAGGTGAGAGAAATGGATGATATCGAAATATCAAGAAAAAGTAAAAAACTTTCCATCACAAAAGTTGCGCAAAAGATTGGATTAACTTCTAAAGATTTAATTCTTTATGGAGATTATAAAGCAAAGATTACAAAACCTTATGGTAAAGCAAAAGGAAAGCTTATTTTAGTTACGGCGATTAGTCCTACTCCTTTTGGAGAAGGAAAAACAACTGTTAGTATTGGTTTAAGTGATGCTTTAAGTAAGATGGGAAAACAAACCATTGCAGCTTTAAGAGAACCATCAATGGGACCGGTATTTGGAATGAAGGGTGGAGCTACTGGAGGAGGTTATTCTCAAGTAGTACCAATGGAAGATATTAATTTACATTTTACAGGAGATTTTCATGCAATTACTTCTGCGAATAATTTAATTTGTGCTGCGATTGATAATCATATTTATTTTGGAAATAGTTTAGATATTCAAAAAGTTACTTTTAATCGTTGTTTAGATGTGAATGATAGAGCTTTACGTGATGTAGATTTAGGAACTCGTCATGATTATTTCTCTATTAGTTCAGCTAGTGAGATTATGGCTTTATTCTGTTTAGCAACTTCTTTAGATGATTTAAGAGAAAGACTTGGAAATATTGTTGTTGGATTAAATAGTAAAAATCAATATGTAACGGTTCGAGATTTAAAACTAGAAGGATCTTTAGTGGCTTTATTAAAAGATGCTATTTATCCAAACTTAGTTCAAACATTAGAGAATACTCCAGCAATTATTCATGGAGGTCCATTTGCGAATATTGCTCATGGATGTAATAGTATTATGGCTACTAGAACAGCTTTATCTCTTGCGGATTATGTAGTAACTGAAGCAGGATTCGGTGCTGATTTAGGAGCTGAGAAATTCTTAGATATTAAATGTCGTATTGGAAAATTAAATCCAGAGTCTGTTGTCTTAGTTTCTACGATTAAGGCTTTAAAATATCATGGTGGTGTTCCAAAAGATAAGATTTTTGATGAGAATATGGATGCTTTAAAAGAAGGTTTTGCTAATCTTGATAAGCATTATGAAAATCTTAAGAAATATGGAGTTAACGTTATTGTATGTTTAAATCAATATAATACCGATACAAAAGAAGAAATTGAAGTATTCCAAAAACATTGTGAAGAAATGGGATATCCTTATGCCGTTAGTACTGCCTATTTAAATGGTAGTAAAGGAGCCATGGATTTAGCAAAGAAAGTTCTTGAGATGAAGAAATCTAAATTTAAGTTCTTATATGATACGGAAGATAGTGTTGTTCATAAAATTGATACAATTTGTAAGGAAATCTATGGTGCTAAGAAAGTTAACTATAGTAAAGAGATGAAAGATAAGATTAAGATCTTAGAAAAGAATAAGGTAGATAAATTACCTATTTGTATTGCGAAGACTCAATACTCTTTCTCTGATGATAAAGATAAATATGGAGTTCCAAAGAACTTTGAAGTAAATGTTAAAGATATTCGTTATTATGCAGGGGCAGGATTCATTACAGTACTACTTGGAGATATTATGACAATGCCTGGATTATCTCGTAAACCTAATTTTGAAATCATTGATGTTGTTGATGGAGAAATTGTGAATTTAAGTTAAAAAAAAAGATCCACTTTCGTGGATTTTTTTATTCTAAACTGTTATCTGTTGGAACTACAGGATTATCATCATCTTCGTTATCTAGATTCCATGCTTCTTCCCATTCTTCTTCCTCTTCTTCTGTTACTTCTGGAGTTGTTATTTTTATATTTTCTTGAGGAACAATTGTTATTTTTCCCGTATAGGTAATTCCATTACAAATAATTGTGTAATTATAAATACCGGTAGATAGAGAATCTACTTGAGAAAAATTAGGGTTTGAACATGTATTATAGATTTCTGGAGTTAATTCTTCAATAATGAAATCTTTTGCATAATTTGAAAAAGATACATTTCCTAATTGGAATTCTACATTCTTTAAAGTAATACTAGGCATTTCTTTTTCTTTAACGATTATTTTTCCTAGATATTTTTTCTTACCATAAGATACCGTATATTGATATTCTCCTGCTTGATTGATATTTACTAAAGAAGTATCTAATTTCAAAGCACGAATTGTTTGATCTGTTAATGTATTTAGATTTTCTAAGTAATCTTTTACATCAACACTTAATGGATTAGCAGCTTCTATTTCTAGATCTTTTACTCTAATTTCATTTGTTTTTCTTTGAGCTTGAGCAATCTTTCTTTCTTCTACGGAAAGAGTATAGCTCGTATGAATAATTGGTTTAATTTGAGTCGTCATAAATAGACCACTACCCATCAAAAAGATACCCCAACTAGCTGCGGTGATGGATAATAAACGACCTTCTCTTATATTCAGTCTCATAGAAACACCTTATCCTTCTATTCTTATTATAATGTCGTTTTTTTATTTTATGTTAATAAAATGTCTATTTTTTATTGAATCGAATGTCAAATTGACATATAATACAGTTGGAGGGAATTCTATGACTTTAATTTGGTTTATTGTATTTACGGTATTATGTATCTTTGAACTTGGAACTGTCAAATTAGTTACAATTTGGTTTGCACTTGGCTCTTTAGGAGCATTATTAACGTCAATTAAATCAGAATCCATTTGGCTTCAAATATTGGTATTTATTCTAGTAAGTGTTTTGGCGTATATTGTTGCTAATCTACTTGAGAGAATCTTTGGTACGACAACAAAGAAAATTGTTCGTAAAAAGAAAGAGCAAAAGAAAGACTAAGGACCTATGGTCCTTTTTTCTTGTGAACAATAGAGGATTATGCTAAAATAATAATAAGAAATAGAGGGTTTTATGAAAAAAAAGGTTGTTATTGGTTTTATTATTCTTTTAGAATTAATTGCGGTTGTTTTATTAAATGAAAGTGCTCATGTTTCTCATGGAATACCAGTTGTGGATCTTCAGTTGAGGAATCTTTCATTTCAAGATATGAATTCAGAAAGTTCTTTTGGGCATCGACTTCGATTATATGATTCCAGAAAAATCTTAGATCGTACGATTTCTCTTCAAGGAGTAGAAGATGATTCATGGAATTCTAATAAGAAATCATTCTCTATCTCTTTTCAAAAAGAGATGGCTTTCTTAGGTTTACCAGAAGTGAAGCAATATCTTTTTTTAGCGAATGCGATGGATCCTTCTTTGTTAAAGAATGATTTTACGTTTCATGTGGCGAGAGAGTTTGGGATTCATTATAGTTATACTGGAGTATATGTTGATCTTTTTGTGGATGATGAATATCTAGGAAATTATTATGTAATGCCTGATTTAGTGATTCATGATGATGTGATTCCTTTGAGAGATTCTTATGCACTTTTAGTGGAATTAGATAATGTAGATTATAATCCAAAAAAGAGTTATCGTACTTCTACTTTTCATGATTACTTCTCTGTGAAAGATTCTGTGAATGAAGAATATGATTTAGAGTTCTATGTTTTTCAAAATAAATATGAGGAATTTGAAAAAGCAGTATTCGATAAGAATTATGATAAGATGCAGGAATTAATGGATATGGATTCTTTAGCGATGTATTATATTCTTTCAGAATTTGCTGAAAACCCAAAAGCTTTAAAATCCCATTTATTTTTCTATATGGATGGAGTATCGGATCGAATTCATGTAGGACCCGTATGGAGTTTTGATGGAGCTTATGGATCAGAAGATTCTTATTCTGATTATACGGCTATGCCAATTTTGATGAATCAATTTCAAGAAGAAGGCATGAGTTCTTTATTCTATCATTTATTACGAATTCCAGAGTTTCAGAAAAGAGTATGTTACTTATGGGATAATGTTGGCCGTGAGTCTTATCGAAATCAAATTAAAGCATTAGATACAAAGATTTCTTTCTTGATGAAGTCTGGTGCTTATAATAATGAGACTTATCAAAATGGGGAATATCAAATGGCTACAGGATCTTTCCATTATTGGTTAGAGAAAAGATTTGAATTCTTTGATGGAAAGATGGAAGAACTTTATCAAAGAGATTAAAAAAAGTACTACCCATAGAGTAGTACTATAAGATGAATTATCAAAAAGAGAGGAACTAAAATTTGAAATTTTAGTTTCTTTGTTTTGTGATGAAAAAGAATCATTCCTAGTAAGGTACCTAAACTTCCTCCGATGAAAGCAAGACCTAAAAGAGTAATTTCTTTCACTCTCCATTTATTATGAATGGCAGAATACTTATCCCAACCCATAATGAGAAAAGAGATGAGATTGATTGCGAATAATAATAAAATTTTATTCATGGAGTTTCGCTCCTTGATAAGTATTTCTTCTTACCATTTCTTTATCAATATCATTTAATACACAGAATTTTTTGATTAACCAAGTTGGTTCCACTAAATCTTCTACTTTGGGATCTCCGGTGATTCTATGAATGACAATTTCAGGTCTTAGATATTCTAATTGAGTAATGACAATATCAATATATTCTTCTTTGGTTAAAAGATGAAAAGGTTTTATTTGATAGAGTTTTTCTAATGGTGTATCTTTGATAATACTTAACATATGAATCTTAATTCCTTGAATATCTAAGTTATTTAAATATTTTATGGTATTGATCATATCTTCTTTTGTCTCATAAGGAAGGGAATTGATAATATGAACTACTACATCAATCTTTCTTTTTCTTAATTCTTTGACCATATCTTCAAAACATTTTAGACTATGACATCGATTAATGAGTTTTACGGTTTCTTCTTTTATAGTTTGTAATCCTAATTCAATCGTTAGATTCGTTCTAGTATTTAATTCTTCTAAATAATCTAGACATTCTTTTGATATAGCATCTGGTCTAGTAGCAATATTTAATCCTATGACATTTTCTAGACTAAGAGCTTTTTCATAGACTTTTTTTAATTCTTCTATTGGTGCATACGTATTGGTTCTTGCTTGAAAGTAGGCAATGTATTTTCCTTCTTTCCATTTTTTATGCATTATATTTTTGATTTCTTGGTATTGAGCTTCAATGGAATCTTCTTTATTTCCAGCAAATTCTCCACTCCCCGTTTTAGAGCAGTAGATACAACCACCAAATCCAACAGTTCCATCAATATTTGGACATGTAAAACCAGCATTTAAACTAATTTTAAAGACTTTTTCCCCGTATTTTTGTTTATAATAGTAATCAAGAGTATGATATCGTTTATTGGAATTTGAAAAGGGAAATGGATTCATATACTTCACCTGGTTCCTTTAAAAATCGTTCTCATTGTACCATTATTTGTAGGTTTTGGCAAGAAAAGGTGGTATTATAAAAATATGAAAACAGTAGAAAAAAGAAAATTGAAACCAAAAGTTGTGACATTTTTAAAAGTAATCGGAATTCTTGCTTGCTGTATTTTAGGTGTGTTTTTATTTTATATGAAACAAGTACATGATTTAACGAAGTATGGTTATAGTAAGAAGGCTAGTCAAAAGATATTATTTTCTTTTCAAAAAGATTATGTTTTATCTGTAGGAAAAAATGAAACTTTAAATGCTGCATTTGAGAGTGATTCTTTTCAGAAAGAATATTTGGAGCAGTATCGAAAAGTAAAATATGTTGATCAAGAACATTTTATTGAGAATATTCATCGATTAATTCAAGCAGGTTATAGTCCTAATGATATGAATATTATTTTTGCACATGGAAATGCTAAATCAGTGGAAAAGTTTTCTAAAAGAGAGAAAGTAAAATACTTGGAAGAATTCTTTAGTGTCGATTATGCGAAACTAGATTACTATGATCGATATGTTGCTTATGAAGATGAAACAGGAGAAGATGAAGAATTAACGGTACTTTATGTGAATTTAGATTTAGATAAAGAAGATTATGTGGATGCTACTCCGGTAACAGAATTCTCTAGTAAGATGCTGGTGAATAAACATCATTCTTTGTCAGAGGATTTTGTCCCCAATGATTTAACTTTAGTAGATACTAGTTTAGCTTCTTCGGATGATATTTATGCGAGTCGATTGGCAATTAATGCTTTTCGCAAGATGAAGGAAGCAGCAGAGTCAGAGGGATATCAAATTGTGATTAATTCTGCTTATCGTAGTTATCAAGATCAAGTAGATCTTAGTGAATTATATCTTTCTACTTATGGAGAAAGCTATGTAGAAAAGTATGTTGCAAAACCTGGTTTTTCGGAACATCAAACAGGACTTGCTTTTGATATTGGAAGTAAAAACGTGAATGTTTTTGCAAATTCTAAAGAATATACTTGGATGCAGGAAAATGCTCATAAATATGGATTTATTCAAAGATTTTCGAAAAAGTATGAATCTATTACGGGATTTCGTCAAGAAGCTTGGCATTATCGTTATGTAGGAGAAGAAATCGCAAGTTATATTCATGAACATGATATGCCATTGGAAGAATATTGGGCTTTATTCCTAGATGAGTCATAAAACTTCTAATAATTAGAAGTTTTTTTGTTGGAATATTTTCCTAATTATGTTATTATGGTAATAGAGTATAAGAAGGTGTTGGTATGTATCCACTTGGAAAACAATTTGAAGTAGATTATACAAAAGCTGTTAGTGATAAAAAAGCGATTGTCCAAGGAAAGAACTATCGAATTTCTATTATTACAGAAAGAGTCATTCGATTAGAGTTTTCTGCTGCAGGAGAATTTGTGGATCGTCCTACCCAGCTAATTAAGAAAAGAAATATTGGATTACCAGATTTTTCGGTTAGACAAGATGCCAATATTCTTGAAATTACGACCAAGTATTTTGCTTTAAGTTATATTAAAGGGCAGCCTTTTGTAGGAACCAAAGTAGATCCTATGAAAAACTTAAAAATTACGTTATTATCTCGTGAGAGAGATCGTAGTAAAGACTGGTATGTTGGACATCCAGAAGCTCGTAATATGTTAGGAAATATGGTTTCTGTGGATGTGAGTATTCCAAAGAATTTACAAAAAGGATTATATTCTTTAGATGGATTTGCTTCTTTAGATGATTCTTATGGTAAATTAATTGCTGAGGATGGTACTCTTTTAGATCCTCCTCAAAATCATTTAGATTTATATGTATTTTTATATGATAAAGACTTTAAACAAGCTTTATTTGATTATTTTAAAATTACAGGAGCTCCTCCTCTTATCCCAAGATTTGCTTTAGGAAATTGGTGGAGTAGAAATACGGTTTATGATGAGAAAAGCTCCGTTGATTTAATCCGTAATTTTGAAAGAAAAAAGATTCCTATTTCTGTTATGGTATTTGATCATGATTGGCATTTGAGAGATGTAGGAGATTTTCATGGATTGAAGACAGGATTTACCTTTAATCCAGAATTATTCCCAAATCCAAGTGGTACTATTCAAGAATTCCATAAGAGAGGAATTCGTGTAGGTTTATGTGTAAATCCTACGAATGGTATTTATCCTCATGAACAATACTATGCTCAAGCAAGCCAGACATTAGGATTAGATACTCCAACGATTATTGATTTTGATCCATTAAATCCTAAATTAATGGATGTCTTATTTAAGATGTTTCTTCATCCATTAGAGTCTATGGGAGTTGATTTCTTCTGGAATGATTCGGATGGAAAGATGGATATTACGAAATTATGGGCACTAAATCATTATATGTATTTGGATTCTGGACGGGTTGCGAATAAAAGACCTTTATTATTAGCACGTGGTGGAGTATATGCTCCTCATCGTTATCCCATCCTTTATGGTGGTTCTAGTGAAATTAGTTGGAAAGATTTAAAAAATATTCCATTCCAATATTTGAATGCTGCGAATATTGGAGTTAGTTGGTGGAGCCATGATGTAGCTGGTAACCATGGTGGTATTGAAGATGGAGAATTATATATTCGATATGTTCAATTAAACACTTTTGGTCCTATTATGCGTTTTCATGGAGCTCGTGGAAAATATTATAAGAAAGAACCTTGGTTATGGGATGCTAAAACAGAAAATATTGCTGCAGATTATTTACGCTTACGTCACCGTTTAATCCCATATCTTTATACAGAAGCTTATAACTATACGAAGAGTGGTACTCCTTTGATTCAACCATTTTATTATAATTATATGTGGGTTTATGATGATGAATTATATCGTAACCAATACTATTTAGGATCTCAATTATTGGTTTGTCCTATTTTGGAACCAAAAGATCCTGTTATGAACCGTAGTGTTCATCGTTTCTTTGTACCAGATGGTACTTGGTATGATTTGGTTACTGGTAAAAAATTCCCAGGAAATAAAAAATATGTTTCTTTCTTTAAAGAAGAAGATTATCCAGTATTTGCTCATTCTGGGTCGATTATTCCATTCTCTAATCGTAGTGACTATAATAATATTGGCCTTCCTACAGATTTAGAGATTCAAATCTTCCCAGGAGCAAGTAATACTTATACATTATATGAAGATGATGGAATTACTTCTTTATATCATCAAGGATATTTCTTAAAGACTTCTATTGATTATAACTACTTAAGAAATAACTATACGGTTATTATTCGTTCGATTGATGGTAAGAGTGGTATTGCTCCAGAAAGAAGAAATTATAAGATGGTATTCCGTAATACCAAAAAGGCAGAAAGTGTTACGATATACTTTAATGCTGAAAAATTAGAGTGTGAAAATTACGTTGATGGAAATGACTTTATTGTAGAAGTAGAAAATGTTCCTACGATTGGTCAGTTAACAATCAACTGTAAGGGAAAAGATATTGAAATTGATGCAGTACGTTTAATTAATGATGATTTAGATAGTATCTTGATGGATCTTAAGATTAATACTTATCTAAAAGAAGAAATTAGTGATATTGTATTTGGAGAATTACCAATTAACAAAAAACGTATTGAAGTTCGAAAATTAAAGAAAAAAGGATTAACAAAAGAACATATTAACTTGTTCTTGAAACTATTAGATTACATTGGTGAAATTTAGGAGGAATGTTTATGGAGAATCCTAAAAAAGACATTCGTGCACAACGATTAGAAATATTAATACGTGAATTAATTCTTCGTAAAACCGATGAATTAAGTTTTGATAGTGCAGATGATTTCCGTAGAGAAGATGACGGAAGAATTAGTATTGATAATTTTGGTAATGAAAATAAGAATGCTTTAGGATTATATGAACAGTTACTTGCCAATGTATTTATGGGAGAATTAGATGATGTCTTCTTATCTCAATCTTTATTAGGAATTGAAGGCACCGAAAGAGAAGAAATCATGGATTTAGCTCGTAAATATATGTCATTGTGTTTTTATGATGGTGATATTAGTTATTGGGCGGATTCTATTGAAGGAGTTCATTTATCTGATTTAGACTTGATTTGTATGAAATTACTCGATCATTATGATTTCTTATTAGGTCTTATTAAAGCGGGTGGAGAAGATGTTTTAAAGAAACTAGTTCCCCTACAAAATACTTCATTAACAGGTACTACTTCTATTATTGATGCATTAAGAAATATTTTTCCTAATGATACGATTTTAAAAGATGTTTTATGTACTCTATGGAGAGAAGATGGACCTTATCATGAATTTACGGATTCTCAAAAGAAAATCCTTTTAGAATTTCCAAGAGGAATTTTCTATGAAGAAAAAGGAAAAATAATTGAAAAGATTCCTGCAGAAGAATTAAAAAAGAAACTCTATCAGACACATTTTGGAGAGGTTCCAGAGGAGAATATTCCTTTCGAAGTATTTCTTAAATCTTTCCCAAATGAAGAATCTTTTGAACGACTTGTTTTAGATACTCATTTTGCAGGATATACTTATGGAGGATATACTTATAAAACAAAATAGAAAGCAAATGCTTTCTTTTTTTATTTTTTTCTTTGCTTTTCTTGAATTTGTGCTATAATATTCTTGTATTTTGCGTTGATTTGGGAGTAGTAGGGAATCAATGACTTTTAGAGAGTCCATCGTTGGTGAAAGTGGATAGTCTAGATTTGTGAACTTGCCTGAGGAGCAAATTGGGTAATTCCGTTATCAATTTTAGAGTATAATTTAAGGTGGTACCGCGAACAATTCGTCCTTATGGGATGGATTGTTTTTTTATAGGAGGATTTATGATGGATATTGTTTTATTTCTAATGACTTTTCTTTTTGTTTTTATCCTCTATCAAATCTTTATTGTTGCACGAGCAAAAAGAAAGAAGAAAAAGAGAGATCCTATTGAAGTAACTTATTTAGTAAATCATTATCATTTGGATTTAAAAAAAGTGTCCTATAATAAGTTGCTGCAGGTAGTAGCCTTTGTTTCTTCCTTGATTATTTCTATTGAAGTTACGATAATTTTAATGATTCCAAACTTCTTTTTAGAAATACTTGTGGGATTTGTTCTATTATTGGTACTCATATTACTCGGTTATCATTTGGTATATTTAGTTTATAAGAAGAAGGGAATGATTAAGCATGAATGATACATTAAAAATTGAAAAAAAATGGCAAAAATATTGGGAAAAACATAAATCTTTTCAAGCAAAAACAGGAAGTAAGAAACCTCCTTATTATATCTTGGTAGAATTTCCTTATCCAAGTGGTTCTGGATTACATGTTGGACATGTACGTAGTTATACAGCTCAAGATGCTTTAGCACGAATGATGAGAATGCAAGGATATAACGTATTGTATCCTATGGGATATGATGCTTTTGGTGCTCCTGCGGAAGAATATGCAATTAAGACTCATCAACATCCTAAGAATGTTGTGGAAAATAATATAAAGGTATTTGGAAATCAAATGAGATCATTAGGATTCTCTTTTGATTGGAGTAGACAGTTTGCTACTACAGATCCAGAGTATTATAAATGGACTCAGTGGCAATTTCTTCAATTCTATAAACATGGAATGGCTTATAAGGATACTATTCCAGTAAACTGGTGTCCTAACTGTAAGACTGTTCTTTCAAATGAAGATGCTGCTGGTGGTGTTTGTGAAAGATGTGGTTCTCAAGTAGAACAAAGAGAGAAGAGTCAATGGATGCTTAAGATGGCATCTTATTCCGAGGACTTATTAAAAGGTCTTGATGATACCAATTTTGCAGATCGAGTAAAATTAGGACAAATTAACTGGATCGGAAAATCGACTGGTGTTGAATTAGATGTAGATATCGTTGGGGGAGGACAATTTAGTGTATTTACAACTTGTCCTGAAACTATTTATGGTATTACCTTCTTTGTTATCGCACCAGATGGAAAATTAATTAAAGAATTAATGCCTCGTGTAAAGAATCAAGACGAAGTAAATGCCTATATTGAAGAGACTGCCAAGAAGTCTAATATGGATCGTACGGAATTAAATAAAGGAAAAACCGGTGTTGAAATTCAAGGAATTAAAGCAATTAACCCTGTGAATGGAAAAGAAGTTCCAGTATTCTTAGGAGATTTCGTATTAGGAGATTATGGTACTGGAGCTGTTATGGCAGTACCAAGTCATGACCAAAGAGACTTTGAATATGCTCAAGCTCATCATTTGGAATATATTCAAGTTATTGATTGTGGAGATACTTCTGAACATGCTATTGAAAAGACCGAATATATGGGTCATGGATATAAGATGATGAATTCTGAAGAGTTCAATGGTATGACAGTAGATGAAGCCCGTGAAGCAATTTCTGATATGTTAGTAGATAAAGGAATTGGACGAAGAGTTAATAATTATAAAATGAGAGATTGGATTTTCTCTCGTCAAAGA
>JAEEGL014162320.1_pt1 | contig 25616 bp, 18 predicted proteins | sample 9134231 | NCBI WGS metagenome assembly JAEEGL01 (sample SAMN16246548, study PRJNA631951) | gut metagenome | biome: gut microbiome; feature: rumen; material: fiber-attached | host: Bos | place: Iran: Karaj | collected 2018-10
CAAAATACCGTCTATTGCGAGGAAGCCTTCGGGGATCGACAGCCTCTTATTGGCCGAATCATCCAAAGTTCTCTCAAACCACTGTGTGGCTGATGTGATCGCAGGATTTAAAGCATCACAGATCACATAACGGCTAAGGGAAGCAATCCTCTCACTTCTCATGGGATTACGCTTATATGCCATGGCCGATGAACCGATCTGATTCTTCTCAAAAGGCTCTTCCACTTCCTTAAGATGCTGCAAAAGCCTTATATCATTGCTCATCTTCGTGGCAGATGCCGCTATTCCGGCGAGTACATTCAAGACTCTCGTATCCGTCTTACGTGAATAAGTCTGACCCGATACCGGAACACACGCACTAAATCCCATCTTCTTTGCTATCATGGGATCGATCTTATCTATCTTGTCATCATCTCCATTGAAAAGTTCCATAAATGAAGCCTGGGTACCTGTCGTACCCTTGCTGCCCAAAAGCTTCATCGTGGACAGGACATACTCCAGATCCTCAAAGTCCATATAGAATTCCTGCAGCCAGAGGCTTGCCCTCTTGCCTACCGTAGTAGGCTGCGCAGGCTGGAAATGTGTAAAAGCAAGTGTCGGCTGAGCCTTATACTTATCCGCAAAACGTGCCAGCTCATCCATAACGCTTAAAAGCTTGCGTCTGACAAGCTTAAGCGCCTCAGTCATGATGATTATATCGGTATTGTCACCAACATAGCAGCTTGTGGCACCGAGATGTATGATGCCCTTTGCCTTGGGACACTGAACCCCGTATGCATAGACATGACTCATGACATCATGTCGCACCTCTTTTTCCCTTGCTCTGGCAACATCATAATTGATATCGTCCAGATGAGCCTTAAGCTCTTCTATCTGTTCGTCCGAGATGTCAAGTCCGAGTTCCTTCTCAGTCTCGGCAAGTGCTACCCACAGACGCCTCCATGTCCTAAACTTCTTATCCTGTGAAAAGATATACTGCATCTCCTTGCTCGCATATCTCTCCGACAAAGGAGAACTGTAACAATCCGTACTCATCCGTTAATTCCTCTCTGCGTTACGCTATCGTGACAAAGCACCCACATATAGTACCTTACTACACCCTTAATGTCAACAAACATCGGCTTAATATAAAGCCTACAGACCTGTCGAATATCTCTCCACCATATTAAGCGCCTCTTTGGAATACTCCGGGTATTTGGCCACAAATTCCTTAAGCTCCCTCTGACCTTCCTTTGCAAGACGCTTGTTGTAGTCCATGCGTGCTCGCAGCTTCTGTCTCTGCAGTATATGCGCATGTCTGAGTTCCACCATCTCATTGTGCTCCAGGATCGCTCTCGGATTATGAAGCCAGGCATATACGTCATTAAGCTGGTATTTGCGAAGTTTGCGCAAAAGCTCGGCCTGATGGAACGTAAGATCACGCTCATTCTGTACCGCTTTCTCCCTCTCTTCCCTCTCTATCAGGTATAGTTCCCACACCTGCTTAAGTTCCTTGGCGCTGCCGGTATTGTATTTTGTATAGAGATAATCCAAAAGATTGGTATTGTTGACATATCTTATCTTTACGGTATTCTGCAGCAGTATCAGCCTGTTGATACCCTTTTCGACACGTTTCATTTCCTTGGTCGAATCGACATACTTGCTGTACATTATTGTGATCGCCACTGCTGCCACAAGAGCGGTTATCATATAACCGATCTTTGTGTCCATCTCAAATCCGAACTGAAGTATCAACAGCATTACCACGCACAGGACGGTGGCAAATACACAGATGATCGTCATTCCTCTTAGATTGACTATATCGTGTTTAAGTTCATCCTGGCGATATAGAAACGCATGTTTTTCCCCATCAAGCTTACGAAGATCATCCTTAATGAGTCCCTTCTTCTTCTCAGCCTCTGCCATATCCTCATAAGCGCCCGGCATATTGTCTTCAAAACGCTCCATGCTCCTAAACTGCGCTTCCGTTATGGCACTGCGTTTGGACTCATAGTTCTTTGCCTCTTCTTCGTAAAAGAGTATGTTCCTGGCCGCATCGCAGATCCCGACTTTTTCCGTGACCGGGAGCGACTCTATCTCGTCCATGTCCTTAAGCATCGCTGTCACGGCATTGTACTCCGCGGACAGTTTGTTAAGCTCATCCTCGGCATCTCTTACCTGCTCAACAAGATTCCTAAGATACTTCTCCCGTTGCACATCATCGCTCATCTTAAAGAGCTGTCTCTCTTCTATGATGTGGTCCCAGTCCCACTCAAATTCTTCTTCTATTCCTTCATCCAGCTCAAGATTATAAAAGTCATCCTCCTGACTCTTAAAAAGCTTGGAAAAAAATCTGCCGCCAAAACCCATCAGAATCCTCCGGTCCTGCCTCTGCTTATCCTGTCACGATATTCATCCTTGACTTCTTCGGTCAACGAGTCTATCCCTTCATAATAAGCTTTTCCGTGCTGCTTCTTCTCACTAAGTTCCCTCATATACAAAGCTGTGGGCGTCTCTTTGTAATTCTCTCTTATACGGTCAAACCTTCCCTCTACTTCCAGAGAATCCTCATAGGTCTCCTTGTGTGACGAGAGATACTCAAGATACTGCGCCTCGCTCATATACAGTTTCATGGCTGCCAGCATTTCCACAAAACTCTCCGTATTGGCATATGTATCATAGGCTTTTTCAAAAAATCCGGCTGCCTGTTCAAACATAAAGAGTCTTGCCGCACATACGCCCATATTATGGTATACCTTCGCCCTTAGCTTTATCTCCGTGATCTTACTTTGCCTTATGATAACCTCATATTCGTTCAAGGCCAGACCGAATCTTCCCGCTTCCATGAATCCATCAGCTCTGCACTTGCGCCTTTCCTCCACGCTCATGGAATTATTGGCTCCGACGTCCCTTAGAAGGTCCTTCCATTCATCTTCCGTATAATAACCTACCGATTCTGCAAGTGCCTCTATAAGTCTGTTAAGTGCATTGTTTTTTCCGCACAGCCTGTGTACCGTCTGTGCAAGTGATTCAAGGCCAAGTTCCTCATCGATCCATACAGCCAGGTCTTCGTCCACAAATCCGTCATCCAAAAGAAAGGCATTATGATACAGATAGAAGCACAATTCCTCTATGCAATATATGTTTTTACAGTCATCCTTGGCAAAATACGGACTATCGGCGTAATTGCCCTGACAAAGAATAACATTGCTCATGCGTCTTCCTCTTTTTCATTATCAGACAGCTGTATCTTCTGAGTAAAAAGCTGGTCGCTTCCGGGAGAGAACTCCCCGAATCCCAGGTCGGTCATATTGATACGCAGGCAATCTTCCGATTCCATAAAGGCTTCAAGACGTATTCTGACAGTCTTGGGTTCATGCTCCTTAAGCCCGTCCAGAACGATCTCGATCTTTCGCACATTTCTCCCGTCAAGAGGAGTAACGGTAAGGGTAAATGAATTGCCCTTATCCAATATGATATCCACAGTCTTCTTGGCATCGAACCATCCGTCTCCGCCATTAAGTAACGCCAGATATGAATCCTTGCCCTTTCTGACCACATCCATTCCTATATTGGCCTTAAGCTTATCCCTGCCCAAAAATACGATATCCTTATCCTCCGGCCTTAATCCGCGCAGCCTGTCGATCATCGCAAAGCAAGCACCTCTGCTGTATAGATTATTGCCTCTGAATGTTCGCCTGTTCCTGCACAGTTCCTTAAGTGACTCTCTGCACCATTGTCCGTTAAATCCGTCGCCGATCAGATATCCACAGGTGACTACATGCCCGTCAGTCAGTTCCCTGACAGTCTTTAGAAACTCCTCATCTTTTATATCATCCGAGCCATCCGGCATATTCCGCGTGGTCTTCTCCACAAAGGCGACCACAGGCTTTGTTATCTTATTCTCAAAGAATCTGTAGCTGTCCATGACATCCCCATGATAATCAAATACAGCAACATCATATTTCCACAGGTCACGTTCTCCCGAAGTGACATAGTAAAAAATGCTCTCCTCCCTTGACAGAAATCCTACTTTAAGGACTTCGACGTCAACTGCGGACGTTACGATATTCAAGACTTCTATAGCCCTGGGGCTTAGGTCCGGAACGGTAAACATCAGGCCGGCTACCGCATTCCTATCGACCGATCCGGTCAACAGATTCAACGTGCGTTTCACATACAGGGTAAGAAGCGACAACGGATCAAATTCTTCGGATATCACTCTTATCTTATCCCCGATCAGTGCCTTGCTCCAGAGATCCCATACCAATTCTCCCTCGTCCATCTCACTGTAATTGACAGCTTCAGCTCCGGCGAACCACTGGTTGACCTCACTTCGCTTAAAAAGGCACACGGGAATACAGTATTGCTCCACATCACGGCTTAAACTCACCGTATTCATATCCGAACCGTCCATGCGGCAATAGCTTATCTGCGCATATTCATCTGAAAGATCGTATCCAACGACTACCGATCCACGGCTTTTCTGATCAAACATCTCCTACCCGATCATTGCGGAACAAACATCTGTCCCGTCATGTACTCCTTATACTTATATTCATCCAACAGGCAAAATGCCGTATCATAGTCTCTGAGCGTAGTTGCAAGCGCTATATCATTGATGATATTAAATGCATCCGCATAATCCGAAGTGTCCGCATCATTGCGCGTCACAGATCCGCTCTGTGAAAGTTCTTCAAAGTCATCATTTTTCTCAGCGATATAATACTGAAGGGTATCACCGAAAAAGAGAAGGAAATCCCTGACATACAGTCCTTCAAAAGCTTCCCGCATCTCATCTCTGGTATATCCGTAATACTCCGTATTTTCACCGAACACCAGATAATTGATCGTCACCTTTGAATTCGGCAAACCCTTGTATTCAATGATGGTATGCTTCGATAACGCACGTGATTCATCCGAGATATCAGGGAAAGCCTGCATAAAGGACATGGTTATTCCTTTTTCAACATACAATATCTGCATGTAACGCCTTATATGCGCCGCCATATCCTCGGTAATATCCCTCGGCTTAACATTGTATGCAAAATATTTAAGGAACGCCAACATGCATACTACCGGCAATTCGCCTTCATTCTCGTATATCCTGGCCATCTCAGTAAAGAAATATCCGTCAACGACATGATCATAAAGCAGGTAAGCCCTTGCAAAATAAGTTATGTACTTAAGGGTAAGCTCCGTCCTGCCGCCGCCGGTTACATATTCTTTAAGTACCGCAGCTTCTTCTCCGATATATGCGCCGGTCTGAAGCGTCTGTACGATCATGGTCTCGCATATGCTGTATGTGTCTACATAGAATCCTGAAGCTGCCTTCCATATATCCCTTAAATATTTCGAAGGCCCTTTGTAGAACTTCGAAAGATACAGAAGTACAGTATCGTTGTATCTGCCCCTTTCAAAAGCGCTCATGATCATGGCGCTCATAGCTGGATCCTCTATATATCCGTCCCTGTCGATACGTAGCGTAGCGATCCTGACAAGTATCTGTCCGTCCATACTCTCCGGGCCATAGTACAGGATAGTATCATAAGCACGATCGATCTGTCCTCTGGCTATGAAAAGTCTTATCAGCTCTTCTCTGTCTTTGTAAGGAACATCCGTAATATCAGTCCTGTCAAGCAGATCGTCCAACAGTGCCGTCTCATCATTATCCTGATAATACCTTACAAGAGGGAATTTTATTGCAGCCCTAAAGTCCGAAGCGACCTCATCACACTGTTCCAAATACCTGTATCTTCCCACATTGCGTTCCCCGACAACGATATAATCTCTGTTGCCTTCGCATACATACAGATCGAACAGTACGCTGTCATCTGTATACGGTTCAAGCAAAGCCATAAGCTTTCTCGGGAGGAAAAATCTCTCGGTATTGTATTCTTTTGTGCTGTAATATCTGTTGCCCAGCGTATCTTCCAGCAATATGGTATATTCACTGCTGGGTAGGATCACCAGTGCCTTTTTGTCATTGACCGGATAAGTCAGTTCATCTGTCAGTCTCTCGTCTCTCACTATAACGGATGCGATTATCGGATCGTCAACCTGTATCATGTGTGTGAGCAAAAGCTTGGAAAGGTTCTTTGCATCCTCTTCCGTTGCCATCCCGCTTCTTATGAAATTCTCATACAGATAAGCAAGATCTCTGCTTATGTGCCCCGTCTTAAGCTGTCCCGAAATGAACCTCTCTATCAGCCCGCCGTATGCCATATATATGTCGCCGAGCTTATCCTTATGACGTATCAGATATGCATAAAGCGCAGCAGCCTGTTCATATTCCGGCTCTTTACCGTACGAGAAATACATGAGCACTTCTCTCGGAATATCCGTCTCCTGCCCGTCCGGTATGGACATGATATAGTTCTCATACAGTCTTGTTATATTAAAACCGCGGTCCACTCCATCCGCATACCACTTAAAATACTGTTCCCCAACAAGAGAGCCTCTTATAAACTGTACGCAGATTGCCTCAAGGATCTCATCAGTCTGCTTCTGTTCATACAGTCCCTTAAGTATCCTTATGACCTTGGGATTATAATGCTTTAGTTCACGCACCTTGTAAGCTATCTGTCCACAAAGATCCGGACTGATCATCTTATTCCTGGTCGCAAACCATAATACTCTAACCTCTTCATCCGAAAAATCGGATAAAAGAGAAGGTGATTCATTCAACATACTTATGATCTCGGCATACAGCACCGGAGAAAAGCTTCCCCTTGCAAGCTGCTTGAGTGCAAAATCATACATCCCGCCGATATCCCTGGATGCATCACGGCCGATCTTAAGCAGTATCCAGGCTATTCGCCAATCGTCCCTGTTCTTGGAATATATACTCTTTATCCTGTCTTTTACTTCGACCCAATAGTATTTGTCATCACTGTACAGCGCGGTAAGATACAGATAAAAACAATAACGTTCGTTGGATTCTTCCTCAATAACATCAGTTATCTTTTTGTCAAGTATCCATTTGGCTTCATTGTATCTCTCCTGCAGTATAAGGATATATGTCTGGAACAGCAGATTATCCATATCATCATTGTCTATATTGGCCCTGTGACTGATGATATCCTCCGTAAGCCTTATCCATTTGTTCTTATCCGTTGCTTTGCTGCAGTAGTCCAGATAATACCTTACCATCGAATATCTGGCCATCTTGGCTCTGTGGACCATACCACTGTTACGGCTTCTCTCCCCGTATGTGACCACGATCTCGACCGATATGCTTCCGTACAGGTACTTAAATGTGATACGGCCGATATTTCTTCCCGCATGCAGCTTATCCTCACGTATACCGTATACGAAATTGCAGACATTATTCTCAAAGCAGGATTCATCTATCCTGTTATCAGGAATATCGATAAAATCCCCTTCGGCCTTGGCCGCAAGCAGAGTGTATCCCCAGCCGTTACGACGCAGTATTACAGTATGTTCCGGCTCGGCCTTCGTGAAGGCGAATCTGATATCCTCATTATCGACCGAGTATTCTATCTGCTTCTTTTTATTGATACCTATGAGAAATTCCTCAAGGTTGTGATTGCGATTGCCTCCGGCAGACAAGCCAAGATACAGATTGCGGTACTTAGAGTCCGTCCCTGTCATTATATCCAAAAAGCCCGGAGCATAGAAAAGATTCACCGCTTCTGCCCAGTCACTCTTGGCCAGATTGGTAAAATGAAAGAGATTACGGATGCTTCCCATGGAGGATTCCAGGGTTCTGTGATTAACTGTCACAACAAAAGGAAGCATATATTCTCCAAGATCCGTAACAAACATGAAATTACCCTTCTGCACGTCGCCCTGCTGCATGCCGGCAGTATCATATTCATAGGGAATGGATATCGAAGATCCGCTTATCCTGTCAGTTCCGAGGCGCATCCTAAAAGAAGAAGAATATACATATCCTTCCATCGGCGTGTCGTTATCTGTCTTTACTTCAATATATCCTTCACAGATATCTCCCGCATTAAGCGTAAGCTCTATCTTGGATTCTTTGAACTTAAGACCTGCCTTAGATCTGCCTTTTAGCTCTCTCATCAGATCGTCCTTAAAGAAAAAAGAATCTGACTGTTATATGGTCAAAATCTACACAAACAGCCAAACTAGATTATAACAAAATAATCCCGTATATACAAGAGAGCAGCGGCTGTGTATGACACAGTCGCTGCTATAAAATACAGTGATCTCTACACCGATATTTTATTTAACCAAAAGGCCCATCAGTTCATTGCTTCTTTCGATGAATCTGCTCATCTCTTCTGCTTCCAAAGGAGCATGCTGAAGTCTTGCAAGATCATAGAGCTGCTCACATATGAGTTCGCTGTTCTTATTATCCGAAGCATCAATAAGGGACTTTACAAGCGGATGAGAGTAGTTAAGCACCAAGGTCTCTCCCTCCTTGCCCATATCGCCCATACTCATGCCGGACATTCCGTACATCTTCATCATATCCTGCATACGTCTGGACTCCTCTGATAATGTGATCACAGAGGCGATCTTCTTATTCTTGAGTTTTGACAGTTTAACGTTGACCTTTTCCTTCTTAAGCGCCTTCTTATAAAGCTTCTCTATGCCCTCTAAGGCCGCATCCATCTCTTCCTGTTCTTTCTTGCCGGTCTTGGATGTGAAGTCATCCGTAAGGTCGGCGTCGATGCGCATGAACTTTATGCCCTCATTCTTGCTCTCAAGCTGTGACACGAAAGGCTGATCGATATTGTGTGTCAGTACGACCGCATCTTTCTTGGCTTTCTTAAACATCGCCACGTACTGGCTCTGCTGCTTAAGATCGGTCACATAGTAGATTATCTTTTCTTTCTTCTTCTCTTCTTCCTCAGACTCTTCAGAAACCGATTCATTGACCGCTTCGGTCGATGTATCCTCCTTATCCTTAGTCTCGGCTTCCTTATCTTCGCCTTCCTCATCCTCAGTGTCTATCGGCTTAACCTCAAGACACTCGGGAAGTGTCATATACTTATCATCAAGATTCTTGAAAAGAATATAATCCGTCATCTTCTCACAGAACTTATCATCCTTAAGGCAGCCGTATTTAATGAACGGAGATATATCATCCCAGTACTTCTCGTATTCTTCCTTTTCCGTCTTGCACATGCCGGAGAGCTTGTCAGCCACCTTCTTGGTGATATACTCGCTTATCTTGTTGACGAAACCATCATTCTGCAGTGCCGAACGGGATACATTAAGCGGAAGATCCGGACAGTCTATCACACCCTTTAAGAGCATCAGAAACTCCGGTATGACTTCTTTGATATTGTCTGCTATGAATACCTGGTTGTTATATAATTTGATAACACCTTCTATTGTATCGTATTCCAGATTGATCTTAGGGAAATACAATATTCCCTTGAGATTGAAAGGATAATCCATGTTCAGATGTATCCAGAACAAAGGCTCCTTATAATCATTGAAGACCTTACGGTAGAAGTCCACATAGTCTTCCTTCTTACAGTCATTGGGATGTCTGGTCCAAAGCGGATTGGTATCATTTAAAAGTTCGGGACGCTTACGTATCTTAAGCCTTATCTTTTTATCCTTATCATCATCCTTGGGCGCGATGGTCTCAATTATCTCATCATCAGGAAGCTCTTCTCCCTTATCTATCGTCTCGGTCTCATCTGTATTAAACTTACTTAAGTAGATCTCAACAGGCATGAAAGAACAATACTTCTTAATGACTTCTCTTGCCTTATATATATTGCAGAATTCAAGCACGTCTTCATTTAAGAACAGGGTGATCTTGGTACCCACCTCGCTCTTATCACCGTCTCTCATCGAGAATTCCGTTCCTCCGTCACACTCCCAATGAACAGGCTTGGCATCCTGCTTATATGACAGAGTATCGATATGGACCTCATCAGCTACCATAAATGCCGAATAAAAGCCCAGTCCGAAATGACCGATTATCTGATCGTCGTTCGCCTTATCCTTATACTTCTCTATAAAATCAGATGCTCCGGAAAAAGCGATCTGATTGATGTATTCCTCTACTTCATCTGCGGTCATTCCAAGACCGTTATCAATAAACTCAAGGGTCTTTTTCTCAGGATTGCAGATAACGTCAATACGAGGCTTAAATCCCTCCGGAAGAGTATACTCACCCATCATATCAAGCTTCTTAAGCTTGGTGATGGCATCACATCCGTTGGATATCAACTCCCTGTAGAATATATCGTGGTCTGAATACAGCCATTTCTTGATTATGGGAAAAATATTGTCGCTGTTGATGGACAGACTGCCATGCTTCTCTGCCATAATAAAACCTCCATTCCTAGCAAATCATGTAGTATTTCACATTTCACACATTGTTATATAACTAAAATTAGCACTCGTCAAGTACGAGTGCTAATATTTTATAAATACTTTATATTTCTTAAAGATTCCCCTGTTACATATACTTTCTTATGCAAAACTGAAGCTTATCGCCTTCTATCGGCTTGACTATAAAGTCCTTGGCTCCGGCCGTGATAGCCTTGATCACCATCTCCATCTGTCCGAGGGCTGATACGATTATTATCTTGGCATTCGGATCCGACTTGATGATCTTCTCAGTAGCTGTGATACCATCCATATCCGGCATCGTAATGTCCATCAGCACTATATCAGGCTTAACAACACTGTACATCTCCACAGCATCCTTGCCGTTACCCACCTCTGCAACAACAGTATGCTTGGCATCCTCCACCATCTTCCTGATAGCGGAACGCATAAAGAGAGCATCGTCACACAACATTATATTAGCCATAAAAGCATCTCCTTAAGGCGCTATATCTGTCTCTGTCAAAAACGCCATTAGTTCTACAGAAAAGAGTATACTCACTTTTTCCATATTCTGTCAAATACTTCAAAAAAATCACATGTAGAAACTTCGGGATCATGTATAAAACTGACGGAAGACCACAGTTCGTTATTTAAGTCTTTGTTAAGTGTGGCAACATATCTGTCATATTCCTGAGAAAAAGCCTCATCACGCCGTTCGCTGACTATCTTTATCTTATTGGCATCCGTCACATCCTTATTAAATGTGCTTAAACATTTGATTATATGGTATCCGTACTCAGTCTGAACTATATCGGATATCTCCCCTTCGCCAAGATTAAAAGCCGCATTCTCGAAGACCGCATCCATCTCCCCCTTACCGAATGAGTACTGAGAATTACTGTCTTCATTATATTCGGATATGAGCTTATCAAAATCCTCACCGGCCAAAGCTTTATCATGCGCCTCTTTTGCTCTTTCAAAAGCCTGGCTTCTGGCATATTCGGTATAGTTCTCTCTGTTGCCGTCCTCATCAAGATTATATGTCTTAATAAGAATATGCTCTACCGTTATAGTCCTTGCCTCGTCATCGCTTATCTCGGGATTGATATCTTTAATTATATCCTGATATAATTTCTCCGAAGTTGCATATTCACGATAGAGTCCTTCAATAACACTCTTATCCACACCCATTTCGGCGATCTCGGCTTCATTTAATGAGCCATAATACTCATCTGCTGCCTGCGATACGAGCTTAAGTTCTTCTTCATCGAGAGATATACCTCTTGACTGTGCCAACAGATTGATCGCCTTGACCTGCGCCATCTTGGACAGAGCCATATCCTTGACATTCTCCTCCAAGGTGACACCATCGACTTTTGCATCCCAGATCTGACTTCCATACACATTCTCATACTGATTCTGAATATTGGTAAGATAGACCATGATCTCAGGAAGGGTGCAGGATTTGTTCTCCAGTCTGAACACCTCATCTTTAGCAAATCCGGTAGTAAGTACTACCTTCGCAGGCTCCTCACTCTCACCGCATCCGGAAAATAAGATAATACATGTTACGGTAAGGAGGGTCCATGCCGACAGCCTTAATCCTGTTCTTATAGACTTTAACGCCCTACGGATCATAATTTCTGTCCCGTTAACAGTTCATATCCTTTCAAATATATGTCGATAGTCTTATTAACCACATCCTCCGGAAGTGTCCAGTCGTGACCTTCATGCGATTTGAGCCAGTCTCTTGCAAACTGCTTGTCAAAACTGGGCTGTCCGTGTCCGGGCTCATAACTGTCCGCAGGCCAGAACCTCGAACTGTCCGGCGTTAACATCTCATCACCCAGAACTATATTGCCGGCCTCATCAAGTCCGAACTCGAATTTGGTGTCTGCTATTATTATACCCTTGGTCAGAGCATAATCCGCACACTTCTTATACAGAGCGATCGTATATTCCTTAAGCTTTGAGGCATATTCCTCCCCCTTGCCCGGATATCTCTTCTCAAGGTAGTCTACACTCTGCTCATAAGAGATATTCTCATCGTGATCACCAATCTCCGCCTTGGTAGAAGGTGTATAGATAGGCTCAGGGAGCTTATCAGATTCCTTAAGGCCCTCGGGAAGCCTGATACCGCATACCGTGCCGTCTTTAACATAACTTGCCCAACCCGATCCTGTGATATATCCTCTTACGATACACTCAACAGGCAACATGTCAAGCTTCCTGCACATCATGCTGTTGCCGTCAAATTCCGGCTTCCTGAAAAATTCCGGCATATCATTAACATCCACCGATATCATGTGATTGGGGATAATGTCCTTCGTATAGTCAAACCAGAACCTGCTCATCTGAGTCAGAACGGTTCCCTTTTTAGTTACCTTATTGTTGAGGATAACATCAAAACAGCTTATTCTGTCGGTAGCGACCATAATAAGGCTGTCACCGTTATCATATATCTCTCTTACTTTCCCTTCCTTTACTGGTTTAAAATCTGCCATAAATTAAATTCTCCTTTAATTATATATAATCCGGTCACATGCGGTATACACAGAAATCCTCGCATATGGCCATATGCCACAACAACAATATCCTATATTCTATCATACTATTCAGCATTTGGTAAGAATAAGATTGCCCTAATATGCTTTCCATCCGTCTTAATTCTCAAAGCCCCCGATCTGTCCGTTCTCATTATGTCAGCTCCGGCACCTTCAAGGCGCATAAGAGTCTCTTTGTGCGGATGCCCGTATTGATTATTGCGCCCGCAGGATATCAACGCTACCCTCGGGCGTACCCATGACAGGAATTCCTCGCACGATGAGGAAGATGAGCCGTGATGACCCGTCTTAAGCACATCAAAATGCACATCTTTGTCTCCAAATGCACGCAGTATATCCCTTTCTGCGCCCTCTCCCGCATCTCCTGTTGTAAGCATATGAAAATCCCTGTAGCTTACATCCATAACAAGGGATGCCTCATTAGCATCCATAACGTCCGTTCCTCTTTTCGGATTAAGGACATTAAAAACGAGATCTCCATCCGTGATCACCTCTCCACGATCAATACCATGTAAGACCGGCACATCTTTTTTGAGCTCTCTATTGACCGAATCAGTCACTATGATCTCATTCGGACCGGACGTAACCGGGCCAACTGACACTTGTGTCATATCTTCGATCTTCTTAAGCTCGTCTGTACCCAAAAAGCCCTCATAAACATATACATTCTTTATCTTAATATGTTCTTTACCTGCTTCGCATAACAGTTCCTCAATACCACTTATATGATCCTCGTCCGGATGTGTGATAAATACACCTTCTATAACATCCGTCCCGTAATACTTAAGCATGGGAATAAGCCTTTTTTCACCAACTGACTTTTTGGAACTGCTTCCACAGTCTATGATATATGTATGGGACTCTAACAATATGCTGTCAGAAGCCATTAAGACCATACAATCTCCCTGTCCCACATCCATCATACATATGTCCAATCCGAATGACGGTCTTATATATATAAGAATCACCGATGATAAGAGCATTCCACAGGATACCGCCGTACGATGCATTCCCTTATAATTTACTGCGATCATTAAGATCAGATAAAAAGCGATGATCTGCCAGGTCTTGGGCGCACCTATATTAAAGCCCCCAATATCCAGATCCGATAGGAAACGGCACAGACTTTTATACATCCATAATATGCTTTTTATTAATAAGATCGACAGCCCGGGTCTGAAAAAGTTCCCGCATAATACAAGCAGGATAGAAGCCGTTAAAAGAACAGACATAAGGGGGATAATGAAAAGATTAAGCAGGATCGAATAAAACGCGACTTCATAATATGATAAGAGCATCACGGGTAATGTGGATAAGAATACGAACAGAGATACGTAGAACGCCCCGAAATATCTGCCCGGAGCATGGATATTATTTTTAAAGCGCAGGTAGAAGTATCCGACTCCTATGACCGCCGTATAGGATAACTGCAATCCCGTATCAAAGAGCATGGCCGGACATATCAGTGCCGTGAATGCAAGTGACAGAGCCACAGCGTTTAACATATCGTATGTCCTTAACAATCCTTTCGCAAGCAAAAAGAACGAAAACATGCATATCGCCCTAAATGATGAAGCAGTAAAACCCACCATCATGCCATAGAGTATTATCGCAGCCTCACTTACGGCAACCCTGATCTTTAGAGGGAGTGACAGCCATCCCAGTAATCTGTAGAACAACATGGCAAGGAACGATATATGCAGGCCGGATATCGCCAAAATGTGTGCTATCCCATTTTCCCTGAACAATGTCCTTATCTCTTCATTAAGCTCGCTCTTATTGCCAAAGAGCATGGCTTTTATGATGGAAGCATCTTCTTTGTCCAGGTATCTGCCAAGAATGGCCTCTCCGCTTAGACGGATATGCAAAAGTCCGTCACGAATATGTGAATAGCTGCCGGATGCAGCCTCAAGCCTTCCATCATATACATCAAAGAGAACCCCTCTGCCCATATAGAACTTATGTGCATCAAACTGACCGGGATTGGTGGCATCTTCAAAGAAGTGCACTTTCCCCCTTACATTGATATACTGACCTATATGTATCCTGCTATCTGTAGGAAGTTGTACTCTTATCCTGTCAAGCGGAAGAGCTATGGCTTTTCCGTCCTCTGTACATACCCTGTTTATGGAAACTGACAGATATTCAGTCTTTTGACCTGTCCCATATGATATTTCATCATATGACATACTCTGTACATAACCTAAAAAGCCCTCTATTGCACCATCCTCAATATGTACACCCGATCCTGCTGCCTTATAACTTATAGCAGAGCATAATACTACAATCATACATGCGAGAAGGAGTGGTCTTCTTTTGATCGCACATATGATCACATCCATATACAATTTAATATTGATCATTTTAAGAACTAAAGATCCAAATCGGAATGCTTAGGGGATCACAAGGTCAAGATTCCTCTCATAAAGCGTTGAAAGAGGCATTGTCTCACCCAAGATCGCATCAGAGCTTCCATCAATGGAGATGGATACCTTGGACACTCCGGGCAATTCCACCAGTGAATCTACTATAGAATATATGATAACCTCCGGGCGAACACCCTCGGGAAGTATCAAAAAGCCATTATTAAGGTTGACATAACATATACCATCCTTAACAGTTACATTTATTATACTTGTCTGTGGATTAACGCTGTTTTTTATCCCTGTCGCCGACTCATCGGAAGATACTCCCTGAATTATCTGTTCCACAACAAGCTTCTCCACGGATATGCTGGTATTGTATTCTACTTTTCGGACGCATTTTTTAAGCGCCCCTCCATCCTCGGAAGCATAATACAAAACCAGATCTATACTGTCATATGCATTGATCTCATCTCCCGGATTATCCACGAATAAAGCGGGCGACATGCTTCCCACGGGACTGCCCAAAGCATCAAGAAGCTCTTCGGTCCCAACCTTAACAGAAACGCTCTTTATTCCGTCCACCTGTCCCAATGTCCTGACCAAAGCCGCTCTTACCAATACCTCTGTTGTGGGCTGCATATTCTTATATGCCTCATCAACATGTAATGTAAGGAGCGTCCCATCAATGTCGTAATCCGTGACAGTATATCCCTTTATACACTCACGTCTCTTAACATCCTCACTGGGTCTTGACATCTCTTCGATCAGCTGCCTTATCAATTCGTCCCGATCGACAGCTTCCGTGTGATATTCATAATCAAGGAGCTTATTCTCCTCCCTGTCCAAACAGCTGACTAAATATACCTGCCCGTCATCATATGTATCATCATCCGAATTCTTACAAGCCGGTATCAGACATAAAATGATAAGATATGCAATTATATGTACATATGCTCGTTTCTTCATATCTGCCCTTAAAACGGAAGCTTAACGGTAAATACCGTTCCTTCTCCCAAAACACTTTCAAGTGATATCGTTCCTCTGTGCATCAGAATGATATTACGGGTAATGGCCAGACCGAGTCCGGTTCCGCCGATCTCCCTTGAATGCGACTTGTCCACTCTGTAGAATCTCTCAAATATATGCTCATAAGATTCCTCAGGTATCCCAATTCCCGTATCTTTTATCTGTATCTCATAGTTCTGATGATCACCGTCCAACTTAACATATACGCTTCCGCCGTCTACATTATATTTGATCGCATTCTCTATAAGATTGCTGATGGCAAGCGTAAGCTTCACATCATCTGCATTGGCCGTGATATTCCTGACACTTTCAAATATGAGTTCAACATTGCACGATGCGGCGATAGGTCCCATCCTCTTAAGGATCCTCTCGATCATCGCATTGATCGAGACTGATTCTATATTAAGTCCTGCATTGGTCTTATCAAGCTTGACCAGTTCCAACAGATCGGTAATGATCTTATCTTCCCTGTCTATCTCACCGGCAATATCCTCCATGAATTCCCTGTACAGTTCTGCAGGCACATCTTCTTCACTCATAAGTGATTCTGCCAAAAGCTTCATGGATGTGATCGGAGTCTTAAGCTCATGAGACACATTGGAAACAAATTCCTGTCTCGAATCGTCCAAAACCTTAAGCCTTTTGATCACCCTGTTAAACGCTTCAATGATATGTTCCGTTTCCTTGTAATCCGGGACCGATATCGGTTCATCACTGAAGCCCTCTTTTACATCATTGATAGCCTGTGTAACTTTGTCGAATGGCTTGGTAAGCAGCTTGGAAAAAAACATGGCCATTAGGAATATGATCACGATCATAACAATCGCAATTATCCAGCCGAGTCTGCTAAGCATCTTAAGGGTCATCGCTATGGTATCCGTGGATACGCTGGCAAGCATGACACCCCTTACAAGATTCTGCTCATTACCCATATCCTCATCGACAATAGTCTCATTGATCGGTATGGTAAGCTCGATAAATCCGTTATTACTGTCATAATTGACCGTCTTGATCCCTTTGAAGCACTTGATCACTTCTTCCGAGATAATGGTCCTTCCGGTACTAACTCCGTTAGTATCCTTGATCGCCTTGAAATTGCCGCCGATAATGAGAATACGTCCGTCATACAGATTGGATATCTGCTCTAACTCGGCATTCACTGCGGCATCCGATGGGTCAGTAAGATAATTGTATGTTATCAGATGATTGGCTATGATATTAAGCTGATTCGACACTTCGGATTCACGGACATTGATCGCCCTGTTCTCATAGTTATATAATATGGCATCACGCACAAGTATGCTTGGGATGATACCTATGATAAGCAGGAACATAAATATCCTTACACGGAAACTGCGCATCAGACGCAGATTCTTTATTCTGTTGATAATACCCACCGATGTATCTCTATGCAAATTCTCTATCTCTTATTGTAATAACCCGAGCCCCACTTGGTAAAAACATACCTCGGCTGCCCAGGATCTTCCTCAATCTTTTCACGAAGCCTTCTTACATGTACATCAACCGTTCTTGCATCTGCGGGGGTTCCGCTTCCCCAGATGGTATGAAGCAGATCATCCCTGCTGTATATCCTTCCGGGATTGCACAGCAAAAGCTTAAGTATATCAAACTCCTTGGAAGTAAGACGTATCTCCTTATCCGCCACGGTCACGCGCCTTAGATCCGTATCCATCACAAGATCGCCACAGGTCAGTCTGCGCGTATCCGCTCCACCCGCTGACTGTCTTGAGGCTCTCCGCAAGATGGCCGCGATCCTGGCCTTAACCTCCAATATGTTAAAAGGCTTGGTAACATAGTCATCCGCACCGCTCGTAAGACCTTCTATTTTATCCGAATCATCACCCTTGGCCGTAAGCATGATGATAGGCACATCCGATCTCTCCCTGATACTCCTGCATACCTCATAACCGGTAGCCTTGGGAAGCATCACATCAAGCAGAATGATATCATATGAATTATTTAGGGCAAGCGTGATCGCTTCCTCGCCGTCATAAGCACAGTCGACTTCCATTCCATCCTGCTCCAAAGAGAACTTAAGTCCCTTTACGATTAACTTCTCATCATCAACCACCAAAACTCTGCTCACATATACCTCCGTGACAAATGATCCCTACTGCTGCCAATATCTACCTGACACATATCTCATCTTTTATCTTCTCATAACTTGCCTGACCGATACCGCTTACATTCATGATATCCTCAGGTGCTGCAAATGCACCGTGCGCCTCTCTGTATTCAATAATGGCAAGGGCTCTGGTGCTGCCGACTCCTTTAAGCGTCATAAGCTTATCTTCATCGGCCGTATTGATATTGACCTTTCCGTCAGAACGATCAATGCCTGCATCGGATACATTCTGATACTGATAAGCTTCTGCTTCTTCTATGGTCGGGACATATATCCTGCTGCCGTCGGTAAGTTCCATGGCAAGATTAAGCGAATCTCTGCTGGCATCTTCCGTAAAGCCTCCGGCCTTATCGACTCCGTCTATGATACGGCTGTCCAAGTCAAGCTCATATACACCCGGATTCTTAACGGCACCGCACAGATGTACCACGAGCATGACCTCTTCATCCTGTACTTCGGCCGTATCTTCCTCGGATACAGGGGTACTATCCTCGTTCATCACTGATAGATCAACATCTTCCGGATAACCTTCCGCAACTTTATACACAACCTGCTTACTGCCGCATCCTGTGCACATGGCAAGCATCAGAAATATACACAGATACACCAAAAGCCCTGTGAATCTCACAAGGCCGTATCCTGGTAAAAGAACGCAATCTCTTAAATATTCTCTCATCATACACCTCACCTATATGTGAGGTCCCCAAGTATCGATGATAGGATGATTATAAACTCTTTGCGTACACAGCGCAAGAGTTTTATTCCTCTTTATTCTTCCTCGTCCTGCGCTTCCTTTTTAAGAGCTTCTTCGTCAAGGTATTCGATCTCTTCTTCTTCCTTGGGAAGAACTATGTAATCTACATCCTTCTCTTCACCGGTAAGCTGATAATTGAGTTGTTTGCTCAGCTGCTGAAGCCTCTTGGAGGTATTGTCTCCCGACCATACTCCGGCGAATGTATCCTCGAGCAAAAGCCAGTAATTGGACGTAGTCATAAGCTTGGGCATTGGAACGGAATAACTGTATTCGTCAGCAAAAGCCGTAAGCCCGATATGCTTATCGTCATTAAGCGCTCCGCTTAACGAAGATAACTTACCTGTCTTATCATACAGTTCGCCCGCGTGCTTAATGGCAAGGAATCTGACGAAATCCTCAGCCTCTTTCTTTTTATCTGAAAAGCCGTTGACAACCAATGTCTCTGTCACCGACAGGCTTCGACTTAACATTGAATCGGACAGATCCGGCACCATCGCCACACCGTATTCATATGCAAAGTCACCCGATTCTTTTGCATCTTCAAGGCGCTTAATGATATCCGAGGTTGCAGTTGCAAATATCAGCTTGCCCTCAATAAACTCATCAACCACCTGACTGTAGGTAACGTCACTTGACTCAAACGCAAAAAAGCCGTTCAGCTTCTGGAACAGCATAAGTGCTTTGATCGCATCGATATTGTATACGTCCATACTGTTGACATCATCCCCGCACGGTCCGCCTATATCGATGTAATTGCCTATAAAGAAATAATTAAAGAACAGATCCCTGACATCCCACTTAAGGATGGTATCCACTCCCTCAGGGGCATCGTGACTGTCGGCAAATTCCAAAAGCTCATCAAAAGTATCAGGAATAGCTTCCTGCATCTGCTCCTCTATCATGGCTTCTTTGGTGGCTTCGTCATATTCTGCCGCATCCGGTTCATCATCCCCCTCCGTATCCTCTGATTCTGCAAGCGCATCCGACTCTATCTTGGCAGCTATCATATCATGCAGATAAGTCTTGTTGTATATAAGTGCGCTTGTCTCAAAATAATACGGATAGGCAACATATGAGCCCTTATATGTCACGGCGTTGAGTGCTGCCTGGGAGAAATTGTCGCTGTTAAGGGCTTCTCCCTCCTTATCCACCTTGGCCGCAACACCGGACAGATATGCTTTCTCCAAGGCATCATTACTGATGATGAATATATCAGGCGCTTTCACATCATCAACGGATGCATTATATATATTCTCAATATATTCACTGCTGCTTTGATGTCTTGGCAGGACTCTCGGCCCGCCGTTCTCGTGATACTCTACTGCCATGGCATTAAGATAGTCAGCCATGGACTCGTCCGTATACCACATAATGAGCGAATCCACCGACTCGCTCTCTTCATCCTCCGGCACTGGCACACTCTTGATCGAGGCATAGATAACCCCGCAAAGCATGAGGCCACAGAGTATCACATAAAACAGTCTCTTATACTGATTCATGAGGCGAACACCTCATCCAATATCGTATACATTCTGTCTATATCCTCTTTGGTGATGACAAGCGGCGGAAGAAGTCTTAATACATCAGAGCCGGCCGTCAGCATCAGTATTCCCTTTTCGATACCCTTATTCACTATATCGATAGGAGGAACCGTAAGCTGTAAGCCCTGCATAAAGCCCATACCTCTTCTTTCAACAATGCAGTCGTACTTATCCTTAAGGGCATCAAGTCTTTCTTCAAGGTATGGTGTCAGTTCTCTTACATTATCCTGTATATGCTTACTCTCCATGAGTTCCAGAACCTTATAAGCCGTGGCTCCCGCCAAAGGATTGCCTCCGTAAGTTGTTCCGTGATCTCCTGCCACAAGCGAAGCTTTTGCCACCTTCTCATTTAGAAGAAATGCTCCGACAGGGATACCGTTGCCCAACGCCTTGGCTGTAGTCATGATATCCGGTGTGATATCGTACTTCTGCCATGCATAGGGGTATCCGGTCCTGTACAGTCCGCACTGTATCTCATCCAATATAAGGAGGATATCCTTTTCTTTGCAGAGCGCATATACGCCTTCCAAGAAGGCCGGATCAGCCGGATATATTCCGCCTTCACCCTGAACGGTCTCCATGATGATGGCGCAGGTCTTATTATTGACCAGTTTAGTCACTGAATCAAGGTCGTTCATTTTTGCAAATTTAACGTCAGCAACAAAAGGCTTAAAGGCCTCTCTGTATGCAGCCTTTCCGGTAACTGACAGCGCACCTATGGTCCGCCCGTGGAAAGAATGATCAAGAGCGATTATCTCATGGTCAGACGCACCGTCTTTTAAATATGCATACTTAACGGCTGCCTTAATGGCTCCCTCTACAGCCTCTGCACCCGAATTGGTGAAAAACACCTTATCCATTCGAGCCAGACGTACAAGTTTCTCTGCAGCCAAAGCTGCCGGTTCATTGTAATACAGGTTCGAACAGTGGATCAGCTTATCCACCTGAGCCTTAATGGCATCATTGAGTTCCTTATTGCCGTAACCAAGGGCATAAACGCCTATTCCTGCGTAAAAATCCAGGTACTCTCTTCCCTCTGTATCATACAGACGCACACCGTCCCCATGATCGAGCACAATGTTGAATCTGTTATAAGTATGCAGAATATTGGCTTCCGCCAGTTTTATTATATCTTTCATAAATCCTTCCACCAGATCAATCCTTAAGGATCATGGTCCCTATACCCTGACTGGTAAATATCTCAAGCAGCATGCTGTGAGGGATCCTTCCGTCAAGGATATGGACATTGTTAACACCGTTCTTAACCGCCATCGTGCATCCGTTAAGCTTAGGCAGCATACCTCCGCCTATCATTCCGTCAGCAATGAGCTTATCTGCCTCGGATACAGTGATACGTGAGATAAATGATGACTTATCGTTAAAGTCCTTATACAGACCTTCAGTATCGGTCAAGAACACCAGCTTATTGGCTCCGACAGCACTTGCTATGGCACACGCCGCATCGTCTGCATTGATATTGTATGTGTTGTATTCATCATCCAGACCGATCGGAGCAACTATCGGTAGAAAATCGGTGTCCAAAAGATCATAGATTATCTTGGGATCGACTGCCTTAACATCTCCCACAAAGCCGATATCCTGACCATCGGAATACTTCTTGTCGCACTTAAGCAATCCGCCGTCCTTGCCGGAAATACTCACGGCTCTGACTCCCAGTTCCTCGACCATGCGTACCAGATTCTTACCGACTCTTCCAAGGACCATCTCTGCGATCTCCATGGTATCCTCATCGGTCACTCTTAGTCCGTTGACAAACTTGGGTTCCTTGCCGGACTTCTCGACCCACTTGCTTATAGCCTTGCCGCCGCCATGTACAATGATGGGCTTAAAGCCTACAAGTTTAAGCAGTGTCACATCCTTTATGACATTCTTCTGCAACTCCTCATCATTCATTGCAGAACCGCCGTATTTGACCACTATGATCTTTCTGTTAAACTGCTGTATATACGGAAGCGCTTCTATTAACACCTCCGCTTTCTTTAGCAGCTCATCCATTTCTCTTTCCATTACAATCTGTACCTTTCATGTACTTAATCACGAATCACTTCTTAAGTTCACCTGTCTCCTGAAGTTTAAGAGCCCTTACCTTTGTAGAGAGGCCAAAGAGATTGATGAATCCTTCAGCATCGTGATGATCATACATATCTCCCGTAGTGAAAGAAGCAATACTCTCATTATAGAGTGAATAGGGTGAAGTTGTACCCGCCTTTATTATATTACCCTTGTAGAGCTTGAACTTAACCTCTCCCGTAACATAACGCTGTGTGCTCTCGATAAATGCCTGTAAAGCTTCACGAAGGGGAGTGAACCACTTACCCTCGTATACAACCTGTGCAAACTTAGCGCCAAGATCAGCCTTAAGTGCATATGTATCTCTGTCAAGAATGAGTTCCTCAAGTTGCTGATGAGCTTCATAGAGGATGGTTCCTCCGGGTGTCTCATATACGCCACGGCTCTTCATGCCCACAACTCTGTTCTCTACTATATCTATGATACCGATACCGTGCTTACCGCCCAGTACATTAAGTTCTGAGATGATCTCAGAGACCTTCATCTTCTTGCCGTTAAGCGATACCGGAACACCTTTTTCAAACGTCATGGTAACATACTCGGGAGTATCGGGTGCCTTCTCCGGTGTGGTACTTAATACCAAAAGGTGCTCATAATTGGGCTCATTGGCAGGATCTTCAAGTTCAAGACCCTCATGAGAGATATGCCAAAGGTTACGATCACGGCTGTAACTTGAATCTGCAGAGAAGGGAAGATGTATTCCATGAGCCTTGCAGTATTCGATCTCTTCTTCACGTGAGCTTAAATTCCACTTGGGATCTCTCCATGCTGCGATTATCTTAAGGTCAGGCGCAAGCGCCTTGATCCCGAGTTCAAATCTTATCTGATCATTACCCTTACCTGTAGCTCCATGGCAGATAGCGGTAGCTCCTTCCTTACGTGCTACCTCAACAAGCCTCTTGGCAATCGCAGGCCTTGCCATTGAAGTACCCAAAAGATACTTATTCTCATATACCGCATGAGCTTGAACACAGGGAACAATGAAATCATCACAGAATTCATCCGTGATATCCTCTATATACAGTTTGGATGCACCGCATGAGATTGCTCTCTCTTCAAGTCCGTCAAGCTCATCCGCCTGTCCGCAGTTACCGCAGACACATATAACTTCATAATCATAGTTCTCTTTTAACCAGGGAATGATGACTGTAGTGTCAAGTCCGCCCGAATACGCAAGTATAACCTTCTCTTTCATAATCTTAATTCCTCCAATTTGATGATCCGTAATAAGTTCTATTTACTGTAATATTCAATAATATCCGCATCCATGCAATCGTGAGTATACAACATAATGCATCACGGTGCAATAGGATAATGTTCTTACAAATGTATAAAAACCGCAAATATGCATTATTTATTGCATAATTGCATATATTTATGCATATTATGCATAATTTGTGCATATTATTCCTTCGTGCTATAATAAATACCGTATTCAAAACGAATGCGCCAAAGGAGCCTATGAACGTAATAATTTTGATAGCGATCTACATACTTGTGCTCAATCTTATTGGTTATGCACTTATGGGCATAGATAAGTTAAGAGCAAAAAAGCGGGGATTCCGTATACCGGAGGCCACTCTTTTTGTTGTTGCGATCATAGGCGGCAGCATCGGAACGATACTGGGAATGATAGTATTTAAGCACAAGACCCGTAAATGGTATTTTACCTATGGATTGCCGGTCATACTCATATTGCAGATCGCCCTTACGATCGCGCTTTTCCTTTCACCGGTCGAGATCGCGATACTTTAGATCAGAATGAGGCAGATATGGATACATCACTTCATATAGCACTTAGTGACAACGATCCCGGAGATCGCAAGCAAATGGAGAGACTCCTTGGAAGAGAGTCCGATAAAAGAGTCAATACTACCGGAGTGTTCTATATTGACACTTTCGGCGGAGTAGAGGCTATACTTGCTTCTCCCATTCACTATGATGCCTATTTTTTGGACAATACGGATCCCGTCTGCAATTCATACGATATAGCAAAAGCTATCAGAGATAAGGGTATTCTGTCTCCCATAGTTTATTGTGTCTCCACAGTTGACTACAGACAGTCAGGTCCCATGCTCTCTAACTGCGTATTCATGAATAAGCCCATAAAAGTGGCTGATCTGTCACTTGTTCTTGATGAGATAATCACCCAAAAAAAAGAAAACTATATACCGACTATTGAGATGCGCAATCAATATGAGACTTTTTATCTTGAAGCAAAGAACATCCTCTATTTTGTCGGTGACGGGTATAATGTGGAAGTCCACATGACGGACGGAAGCATAAAAAAGGCTACCGCTTTCATCGATAGCCTGTACAGAGATCTCTATTCTTTTCCTGAATTCAGGATCATCAACAATGAGACGATCGTAAATGTAAAATATATCGCGAATATCGGCTTTACATCCCTTACCATGCGTGACAGCACAAAACATTCCGTAAAACTTGGGTATATGAAGAGCCTTAAGTCCGGTTATGAAAAATATGCCTAAGACCTGTAGTCGGCATTGATCTTTACATACTTCTCCGTAAGATCACAGCCCCATGCAGTAGCTGAAGCCTTACCTTCATTCATATCTATAAGAACCGTCACTTCATCGGCACTCATGATCTTCGTCGCAAGTTCCTCATCAAATGCGGGAAGTGTTCCCTTGTCAAATACTTTGAGCTTACCGTATTCACTCACGAAATACAGTTCCACATCCTCCTGATCAAATACCGCACCGGAATAACCCATAGCGCATAAGAATCTCCCGAAATTGGCATCACATCCGTAGATCGCTGCCTTTGACAGATTGGATGATACTACCGAACGCGCAAGTATCCTTGCGGCGGTCTTATTCTTGGCATTTATGACCTCTG
>JAEEGL015241958.1_pt1 | contig 25616 bp, 22 predicted proteins | sample 9134231 | NCBI WGS metagenome assembly JAEEGL01 (sample SAMN16246548, study PRJNA631951) | gut metagenome | biome: gut microbiome; feature: rumen; material: fiber-attached | host: Bos | place: Iran: Karaj | collected 2018-10
GCAGTTATGCCAATACGAGATTATCGTTTCTTGTCACAGAGATTGACACCTCGTTCACGGCCGACCTGCGTGTCCATCACGGTTCATGGGAGGTGGCGCCATACATGCGGTACAAGATGAAATCGCTCTTCAACGACAAAGTGGGTATCTGGCTGGAAGCGCATCTCTATACCGGGATGGATTTCCCGCGCGTCACAGAGGGAAACACGGCGCACACCGATTATGACGGATTACGCCATAGCGTCACCTACGGTTTTCAGGTCTCGCCGGTCATCACCTACCAGTTCAACCCCAAGAGTACCTTCCAGATATTCTTCTCTATCCTCTCGCTGGGCTATAGCGGAACCGCTTATTTTTACGGCGACCGACGCGAATACACCAATGATGTCATCATCTTCTCCGGCAAATTGAGCAACCTCATTGCCAACCAGTTCACACCCGGTCTATACGGCTTGCGGTTCGGTGCCCAAAAAAGCTTCTGAAAGAGGTGACGGCTGAATGCTGAATGCTAAGTTAATATGGAAGATTCCCTTGGCGCTCACAGGTATCATAGTGGGTGTCGTCTTGCTGCTGCTTACTGCTGTAGCAGTAGGGGTCTGTGTTCCTTCGGCGAGAAAAGCGGTGCTGCAGAAAGGACTCGCTGTCGCTAATGAGAAGACCGACTGGGATATAGACCTCGGAGAGATATACCTCTCGCCCTTCCATCATTCGCCTAAACATCTCTATCGCGCTTACAAGGGCGAAGAGGACCTGCCTGTCCGTATTGCTATCGACAGCCTTTTTGTGGGCCACCGTGGACAAGACACGCTGGTCTATACCCGTTCTCTCCGTCTTGCAGCCGTCATCAAAACCGCCAACCACCCGTTCCCCGCAGACGGTAGCACTATTCCTCTCATCCGGGTGGACACTCTCTTTCTGGACCACACTACCTTCCATTCCGACAGCCTGATAGCTACGGTCGGAGTAGATGTGGTCGTAGGTCTGTTGAAGACTTCCAGTCCGGAGATCAATATCGCGGAAGGCAAATACCCTCTGCACGGTTTGCGGATCCACGACGCGGATGTAGGTATCGATCTCCGTCCCGTAGCCGTTCCTCCTTCGCCCGTGACCGATTCCGTCCCGCCTCTCCGTCTCGCTTTCGATCTGCCGGATGGAGAACTGCGTAATATTCATTTCCGTCTCACGCCGCTGGGACTGGGTATCGCTACCCGCACGCTCTCTACTAACGCGCTGGTGGATGCTGGGGCTAACAATTACGACGCACGGAGACTCAATGTCGGCGGATTCGAACTCACGCTCGCTAAACTGCGTATTCCCGCAGATACGATCTACGGCAGGGCATGCGCAGATATCGCCCGTAATATCATCACCAGCGACGGCCTGCATGTGCGCTCGTCCGAGATAGGTGCAACGGCGGATATACAAGCCACGAAGATGAACCTCAACTCTATGCGGGTGGATGTCACTGCCGATGCGGATTTCAGAGGCAGCAAAGCCCGGTTGAAAGGATCGTATGACATCAACGACGAAGCCTATGATGCGTCCGTGCATATCGACCGTGTCAACCTCTCGCCTTTCATCAACCCTTCGCCCGCAACCGATACGCCCTTTCCGCTCACACTCGCAGGAGATATCTATGCTTCCGGCAAAGGCATCAATCCTCAAAAACCGCTCTCTTCGCGCATCAGGATGCACCTTGACGAAGCGGTGTACGACACGTATGACCTCAGCGGTACGGATATAGATTTTGCTACAGACACCGCTACTTCGCTTATTTTAGCTGCTACAGGTTTGGACGCGGATATCCGTTCGCCTATGCCTCTTTTCCCGCTCATTGACCATATTCAGCGGTTGGTACAGACCGTCTCCGATTCTGCCGTCCTCCATGGTATCACTTCGTTGCAGGAACTGACCATGCTTGATACTCTCCGCCGCCGGATACCGCCGCTCCATGCCGACATCGCCTTGCGAAAAGGAAGTCCCGTGCAGCGTTTCATAGACTCTGCCGGTATCAACCTGCATGAGAGCCGTCTGGCGCTCGTCTCCGATTCGCTCCTGACCACTATCGCGCTATCCGCTGCCTTGCGGGAGACAGACCCCTCTCCGTCTCTCAACATCAACGCCAACGCAGGACTCGAGGTCAACATGACCGAAGGAAGAACCGACCTCGCGCTGAATGCCGACACACGCCTCACGGACGGCGTGATGAACGTGGAAGGACTGTGTACCGATGCGGTCCTGAAGATGAACATCATCCGCGAAGCTAACGAACTGCACGGAGAAGGACGACTCACGGCGGACAGTCTTGCTTTCAGAGACATGGAACTGGGAAACCGGGCGGTTGATATACGTCTTGCGCCTTCGTCGGAATACGATCATGCGCTGCGGGCGGATGTCAAACTGGACGAGATTCCGCTGGATATAGTGGAGAGTTTCGTACAACTGCCGGAAGAGATAGCGTTGCAAGGATCTGTCATCGCGAATGCCTCCGTGGACGGACTGCCGCGAAAGACAGACATCTCCGCACAAGTCAAACCGCTGGGAGTGGCTGCCGAATACAAGCCTTACCGGATAGGTATCAGCCTCGGAGAGACACCTATCATCATGGAGCATAACCATGTCGATCTCAACGGACTGCCCGTCTATGGCGCAGACAGCACTTTCATTGCTCTCACAGGTGGTCTGGATCTCAATAGCATGATGATTGATGTAGCCCTGAAAGCCGATAGTTTCGCGCCTGCCAAACTGCCGCAGGGCGGACCGCTGCCTGTGTACGGAGAATTGGCTACCGACATCCGGGGACGCGTCACAGGACCGCTCGACAGCATCGTTGCGGATGTGGATCTGACTATCCTTCCTACTACCGATATCACCTATCCTATCGATAAGAAAAACCTCGCTCAGGTCAAACCGCATGGTACCGTGAACGTGCGGTACGGCACGGCGGAAGGAGAACTCAACTTAGGAGGCAGAATCAATGTGGACGACGGCGTCATCCGCTATTCGCCCAAGATATATCCCGTCATGCCTTTCCGTGTCGATACCGGCAGTAACATCACTTTCCATGGACCTATCGGTAAGACCGAACTCAATGTCTCTGCTTCGCAGCAGGTCAAAGCCGATGTGGAGTCCGAGGAAGAGGACACACGGCGTGTCGATTTCCGTACCGGCGTACGCGTCAACGGCGAACTGGACTCTATCGGACTGGAGTCGATCGGTTTCTTCCTCGAAGCGCCGGCGGACGAAGCCGTCACACGCGAACTGGCTTCCGTCGATGAAGGAACACGCGAAGGACTGGCGGCTACGCTCCTTGCTACGGGTATGTACGTGGGCGAATCGAATGTGGCGGCGCAAAGGGAAGGATATGCCCTCTCATCCATCATCAACAGCCGTATCAATGCCGCTATGGCGAACTCCAAGATAGGTAAGTTCATGGAGGTGGATATCAGCTCTGCACAGACGCGTCACGCCACCGGCAAGTCCAACGATATGAATATCGCTATCTCCAAATCCTTCCTCAAGGACCGCCTGCGGATAACCATCGGATCAACCATCTCCGATAACCCCGAGATCAACAAGAACAGCGGACTCCTCTCTTCGCTTACAGCCGAATACCGTATCCTGCCCGCTCTGTCGCTCCGCCTTTTCTCCGAGCGGGACTATAACAACATCCTCGAGGGAGAACTCAATAAATCCGGACTCGGCATCCGTTATGCCAAGGAATGGAAACGGCGCGAACTGTTCCGCGGCGATTCGCTCTGGCGGACGCACAGCCTCGCTGCGGATGCGGGTCTCTCGTACCGCTCCAATAATAGTCTCGGACCCGATGCTACGCTCAAATATACGCTCCGGAACCTCCTCGGTAAAGGCGAGTCTTTCACGCTCAAAGGCAACGGAGCTTACTATTGGGCGCTGCGTAACAGACATCCCGGAGACCCAAAGAAAACCGACACATACAAACTTGGTATCAACGCTTCTCTTATCTTCCCGTATCTCCATTGGGCGGGAGACAACAACCCCGAGGGAGACACGCGTTATATGGCGGGTTACCAGTATGAGAATATCGCCGGAGGATATGGAGTGCATAAACTCTCTGGCTCCTTCACCTATTTCTTCCATTCGGCGAACAGCCCTTATATCACCCATGCTTTCACGCCCTTCTCGCTCTCGGTCGTCATGATGAAAGCCGAGTCGGAGAACCTGCTTGACAAAGCCGCCGAATACCCCCAACTCATCAAAGTTATTGCCGGAGACGAGTTTGTACCCTCTGTCGCGTATAACTTCACCTACAATGACTACCGCGACAAAAGAGCCGTGAACACCATGCTGGATCTCGCGGTGAAAGAGTCCGGAAACCTCATTAACGCTATCTACTGCGCGTTCGGGCAGAAATGGAATGACCCTAAAAAACTGGGAAATATCACCTTCAATCAGTTCCTCAAACTGTCTGCGGAACTGCGTAATAAGTTCAACCTCACCGACAAAGTCTCTATCGCTACGCGCCTCTTCGCCGGAGCGAATATACCGCTCGGAAACTCGATGTTCGCGCCGCTTTCCGAAGCGTTCTACGCCGGAGGACCGAACAGCATGAGAAGCGCGTCGCCGTATGCTTACGGACCCGGTAACTTCTATTCCGCCAAATACAACCAGAACTTCTTCCACGCCGGAGATGTCAAACTCGAAGCGAACTTCGAACTCCGGTTCCCGATCGTATGGAAACTCTACGGAGCCGCGTTTGTCGATGCAGGAAACGTATGGAACTGGTATTCTACCGTCGATTTATTTAAGGCGGCAGGGTATGGAGACTATATCACGCGGCTCGAACTGCCGGAGAACCTCTATGACGGAATCTACAACAACCCGGATTTCGCACGCCAGATTGCGCTCGGTACGGGAGCCGGACTGCGGCTCGATATAGACGGACTCGTCGTCCGCTTGGATATAGGTGTAGGAATCCACTCGCCGTACCAGACCTTCAGGTATGACAAGGAAGGCAAACCGGACACGACCCAACCGATCACCACCTATTTCAATATCCCTTCAGCGCTGGATGCTATCCGGGTTAACTTCGGTATCGGCTATCCGTTCTAAACGCTTAGACGGTTGCTTTTTTCGGAATACGTTTGGCTATGCCTATCGCTCCTGTCGGACATACCAACCGGCATAAGTGACATCCTACGCACTTCGCCCCGTTGATCTTCGGCTCGCGCTTCTCCTTAGTACTTGGTACTTGGTCCCTTGGTACTTCAAAACTGATCGCTTGGTGTCCGCCGTCCATGCATGAGATATAGCATCTCCCGCAACCGATACATTTCTCTTTGTCTAACTTCGGATAGACGATTGTCTCGCGGTCCAGATCGGACGGCATGGCGACATTCGGCAGTTTCTCTCCTACGAGTGTCTTGAGTTCCGTCACGCCGCGTTCGGCCATGTAATGCTGCAATCCGGTTTTCAGGTCGTCGATGATGCGGTAGCCGTACTGCATCACGGCGGTACATACCTGTACGTTGCGGCAACCGAGTTGGATGAACTCCAGCGCGTCGCGCCATGTCTCTATGCCGCCTATTCCGCTGATATCCACGTGCTTCTCTATACCGGCTTGGTGAAGAACGGGATTGTCTGCCATTTCATAGACCATGCGCAGTGCTATCGGCTTGACGGCTTTGCCTGAATAGCCGCTCACGGTTATCTTGCCGCTCACTTCCGATTCGTGGCTCATCGTGATGGATTTGATGGTGTTGATGGCGCTGATACCCTTCGCGCCGCCGAAGAAACTTGCTAATGCCGGAGTCGTCAGCGTCTTTACGTTCGGGGTCATCTTCGGGATGACGGGTATCTTCACCGCCTCGGTTACGAAATGGGTGTAGAACAGCACCAACTCCGAGTTCTGACCGATGTCGCTTCCCAGACCGGTTAACTTCATCTGCGGACAGGAGAAATTGAGTTCCACCGCATCACATCCTGCCGCCTCTGCCATCTTCGCCAACTCGATCCACTCTTCTTCTGTCTGGCCCATGATAGAAGCGATGATACGTTTGGTCGGATAGTTCTCTTTCAGCCTGTGCAGGATTTCGAAATCATCGGTGTAGAGGTTCTCGCTCAACTGCTCCATGTTCCGGAATCCCACGAAAGGTGTTCCCTCTTTCCGCACAGCGTCAAAACGCGGCGACACCTCGCGGATCTCACCTTTGGTGATGGTCTTGTAGAACACACCTGCCCAACCGGCTTCTAACGCACGCGCTACCATCTCGTAGTTCGTGCATATAGCTGAACTGGCAAGGAAGAACGGGCTCTCGCATACCATGTCGCAGAAATTGATTTCCAGCGAAGGCAAAGTGCTTTCGACTTTCGACTGAAAGCCCGTAACCCGTAACCCGTCACCCGTCACCCCTCTGCATACGGCTTCTTTCAAAGCCGCTATGCGAATAGGTTTGTCGTAATGGATACAGGCTTTCTCGCCCTGTACCAACTCTTCCTCGCTTAATTGGTTGAATAACTCTACGGCAGTCCATAGATTGTCAAAACGGGCTGCACGAATGGCGCGTGCTACTTTTTCCCCGCAGGGCGCATCGTAACATAGCAGGCACCGTGCGGCTTCTTCATTCAGGTGTATCATTGTATTAGCATTTTTCGGCTTAATGTATCAGCTTTCTGCTTTGAGCAGGCACGCCTGCGGTCTTTCGACTTTCGACTTTCGACTATTTCTCAAATCCGCTGCAAATTTAGTACTTTTTTTTGAATTACGCAAATTTTTGTCCAAAAAAGCCACATATTTGTCTTCCCCGCCTCTCTCATGTTCCCTCTCATGTTCTCTCTCATGTTCCCTTCCTTCTCCCATGCTCCCGTCGCCCTCTTATACCCCCTCCGTCCCCTCCGGTCCTGCTCTCGCGGCTGTTTCCTCGAGCCCCTGCCTCCGCCTGCGTCTTTTCTCCATAGTATCGACCATGCATGGGCGATAAAAGACACAGTCTGCCAAGTCCCACCCGCCTCCTCGCCAGTCTCCCGTATCCGCCTGTTCCCTTTTCCCGGATTTTCCAGCCTGCGTTTTCTCAAAACATACAGCCTGCGTTTTTTCTCAAAACAGCCTGCCTGCGTCTTTTCTCCATAGTATCGACCATACATGGGCGATAAAAGACGCAGACTGCCAAGCCCCGTCCCGCCGCCTCACTCGTCTCCCGTATCCGCCTGTTCCCTTTCCCCGTCGGTTCTGCCCTCGCGGCTGTTTCCGCGAGCCCTGCCTCCGCCCGCGTTTTTCTCAAAACATACAGCCTGCATTTCTCCCAAACAGCCTGCCTGCGTCTTTTCTCCATAGTATCGACCATACATGGGCGATAAAAGACGCAGGCTGCCAAGCCCCGTCCCGCCTCCTCACCCGTCTCCCTGTATCCGCCACGCTTGGCGGATTTTTCCAAAAAACACCCCTCCCTCTTGCATATATCGAAAAATTATTGTACCTTTGCACCCAAAATTGTAAAATGGGGATTATCTTCTCTATAGAAGAAGACCAATTGAAAGACTATTTCGCAAGGTTACAAGTTATTTTCTCCGTATGTAAATTGCGCAGTAGGAAGTATTTTGACAAATGCATAACCATTAAAATTATATCTATATGAAAAAACGAAAAGTTGCTTTTTACAGCATCAGATTTCAAGAACAGAATAATAATATTGATGAGGTAAAAACAAGTTTATCAAATTTATTGTCTTATATCAATGGTCTTGCACCTATTGATAGGAAGATAGACTTATCTCCGGAAAAATTCTGCTTTATGGATGAAATGAAAGTTTTTGAATCCGGAGAATACACACGTGTATTGTTCAAAAGCGCGAAACATAGCTACCGAGCTCCATTACTAGATAGAGAAACTATTGACGAGCGAGAAAATCCTAAAAGGATGACTGAAGGTGAACAAATGAAAACACATGCAGTTATTAAGTTTCTCCACAACGATGTTATTATGTTTTTGGAGCAAGGTTCAAATTGCATGAGCAGTAACAACATTGCATTTTATCTGAATCAATTTACTAACCAATACAACGAAGATTACATAGAATCCGCTATACATGAAACATTTGTTGCCCAACAGATTCTAAAAGAAGACTTTTTTGAGCAATTACAGTCAATGGACAGAGTCATAAAAGCAGATATTATCACAGATAAAAAGATATTAGGTAGCGAGTTTCTCAATTTCATGCAACGAACGGCTAGTTTAAAGGAAGAAGTTAAAATTAACATTTCTGCACAAAGAGGACTTTCTTTAAAGGACGCAATTGTCGATGCATGGTATAAATTCACCGCTGGCACTACAGAGATGGCACGTATTCGTGTAGAAGGAGTGGGAGAACATAAAGAAAAGACTATCATCAATACCGATCAATTTGCAAAAATAGAATATGTCGAAGCCAACCAAAATGAGGATACCGGAGAATTTGATTCGCTTGACATGTTCAATAGAATGATGCTTGTTGCTCAGCGTTATGTATAGAGAGTATCTATTGAATATATCAGACTACTTCAGTCTTCTCTCTAAAAAAGAAGCGAGTTTTGAATTTATACCACCATGCATAATTGGTATAATTGCTTTTATATATAGTTTTAACGGGTTAAGTTTATATGAGGTTGTTGTTGAAATCGTACATATATTAGAGGTTTTATTGGGATTTTTACTAGCAGCATTGGCTTTATTTGTTACAATCAATACCGAAAAAGTAAAATTATTAAAAGAGTATAAAGTCGATAAGCACATTATTGGCGAGACAGAAAATATAAATTTATACAGATATGTCATCATCGAATTTTCATACTTGATCTTTGTTGTAACAGCACTTTGCATAGGATACTTAATTGGGCTTATTATCCCTTATAGCAACGATATATTTGCTTCTGTCATCAATAGTATTTTTATTATTATTTCCTTTCATGTATTATTTGCAATTGTTCGTACATTAACATCATTATCTTTTATCTTACAAAAAGAATAACACAACTTTTCTTATCAATTTAAATTGACAATTAAAAATATCTTCATATGAAAGTCAACACCAAACAGGCTATCAAACTATTCTTCCAGAATCCATCTCTGGAACAAGTTTTTAAAGAGGCGATTGCTAATTCTTTAGATGCAAATGCTTCTAAAATCGATGTACGTATATATATTGATTCGTTTGAGAAGCAAGAAACTTTACAACTTGAGATAATCGATAATGGAGAAGGATTTACAAACAAGAGATATAACAAATTTTGTGAATTACTTAGTGTTGAAGAAGAAACACATCAGGGGGTAGGAAGATTGGTATATTTATCTTACTTCAATACAATCTCTATACATAGTCAATACGGCAATACTGTTCGCACCTTTACTTTTGATAATGATTTCGATAAAGAAACTGCCGATATGGTATTAAAAACTGTGAATAGTAACAAAAATGAAACCATATTAAAATTTCAAGATTGCTCTTTAAAAAGATTAAGCAGTTATAATGTCATCACCCCGGATTATTTAAGACAAACTATTCTACAAGAATTTTACCCCCGCTTGTACTTATTGAAAAAAGATAATAAAATTTTCGAAATAAGTTTCTTCATTGACATTCCACATAAAACTAAAAAGCAAAAGGTTGGAAACTACAAAACATCTATTTCTTTAGATGATGTACCTGATATGACTACGGTACCGATTGAAACAGACATCATTCAAATGTATGAGGAGACACATCTTGATTATTATATTAAGAAAAAAGAAGACTTTAAACCTACTTTCCTAATGACAGCATTGTGTGTTGATGAACGAACAAAAGTATTAGATGATATTATATCTACAGAAAATATTCCATTATGCGGGTATGACCTTGTTTTTCTACTTCGATCTTCTCTTTTAAATGGTCAGGTGGATCCGGCAAGACAAACTTTGACAATAAACGAGAACACTCTTAAAAATTTAAAGTATTTATTTAGGAGAAAAATTGCAGAAATCATATCGAAAGAGATTCCTTCAACCAAAGAAAGCAATAAGCAAAAGAGGGAGTATCTCACCAAAAGTTATCCTCACTTAGTTGGTTTATTTAATGACGAAGAAATAGGTGTGGTTTCTCGCTCTCAGTCAATAGAGGAAGCTCAAAAAGCATTTTTGCGTGCTCAAAAAGAGATATTAGAGGCAGCCACTTTAGATGGGGCCAAATATGATGAAGCCTTAGATGTTTCTGCCAGAACATTAGCCCAATATATATTATATCGAGAAAAAATCATCAATAAGTTAGAACACTATACTGCCAGCGATTCAGAAGCTGATTTACACAATTTGATTCTCCCTAAACGGTCTGTGGTACAAAATAGTGATATAGACAGTATATATTCTAATAATCTGTGGTTATTAGATAATAAATACATGACTTACACAACTGCGATGAGTGAGCGCACAATGACTGAAGTACTAAATGAGATTGCTGCTCAAGCAAATGAAGTTAATACAATAACAGATGATGGACGACCGGATATCGCAATTATTTTTTCAAACAATCCTAATGATGCAGAATATAATTCTGTTGATGTAGTTATTATAGAATTAAAAAAACGCGGGATAAAATTAGCAAAAACAGAAGAAGTTGAAAGTCAATTACAACAACGTGCTGTAAAATTACTCAATTATTATCCTAATAAAATACAAAGAATGTGGTTTTATGGGATAGTCGAATTTAATGACGATTTTAAATTATCATTAATAAACGCTGGATATGCTCCTCTCTATTCAAAAGATCAACTGTACTATAAAGAAAATTCTTGGCAAAAGTCATTAACAGACGAGACCAAGTATAAAGTAGGAACATATATACTTTCCATTGATGCGTTCATAAAGGATGCGAAAGCTCATAATGAAATTTTCCTTAGTATTTTAAAAGAAAATTTCAAAAAACAATGCGAACAACAATAAATTTAAAATATGGAAAAAGCGAACCTTAAAATCGGCGATTATTCGGACAACGGACAGATAACCATTGTTGACGAGGACAAACTGTGTTATTTGGTACAATCAACCAGCAGAGGAGCAAGCGGATTGCGCACTATTTCAAAAGCTCTATTGAAAGAGTTTGTGGATTACGTCGAAACACATCCTAATGCTACTCCGCGAGACTGTAGAGACGCATTAAGCGGAGGAAGCGGAATTGACAAGTACGAATATGGCTACGATTCCACGTTGCTATTGATGGCAAAGATGGTACTTGAAATGGTTCCAACTTTACACCACGCGAGAACATATAATATCCTAAGGAATGAGAATCTATCATCGTTTGTGTGGGAGTGCATTAAACTATTCAACCAAAGAGATGAATTGGAAGAATTATTCACATCCTCATGGAGAAAAGATGTTACAAAAACATCCAAATATATTACCATCAATGGATGCTATGTGGCAAGAAAAGGCAGTACAGAAGCAGATACCCCCAATGTAGAGACTGTAGTCATATATGACAAGACAAAAATCACAAATCAATTCTATGTAAGTGATATTGAACCGTTTGTACAAGCCGTAAATACTCTCTTTGCAGATAGATATAAAATCATTTCCGAAAAGATTGATGGCAAAGATACTTATTCTCTATTACAAATAGGCAGTAAAATCAATGATTCTTCTTATCTCCCTTATCTCACCGCCCTTCGGACGAAGCCGTTTATGCTGTTGGCGGGAATATCGGGAACGGGCAAAAGCCGTATCGTGCGGGAGATGGCAAAAGCGTGCTGGGCTTCGCATGAGGAAGACTACGGCAAGAACTGCCCGAGGAACTTCTGTATGGTTCAGGTCAAACCTAACTGGCACGACTCGTCGGATCTCATCGGTTACGTGAGCCGTATCAACGGGGAGAAATATGTGGTTGGTCCGTTCCTGCGCTTTATCGCCAAAGCAATGCAGGATCCCAAGCGTCCGTATTTCCTTTGTCTGGACGAGATGAACCTTGCGCCGGTGGAGCAGTATTTCGCGGAATACCTCTCGGTCATCGAGAGCCGCAAGTTGCAAGACGGACATATAGAAACCGACCCGATAGTGCCTTTTGAGAACACCGAGGCGTATGGCAGTCTGATTGATCAGCTGTTTGATTCAGACGAAGAACGCAAGGCTTACAAGACCGAAGAAGGCGGCAAGCGGCTGACTATTCCTGAGAACCTCTTTGTGGTCGGAACGGTCAATATGGACGAGACGACTTTCTCGTTCTCGCGCAAGGTGCTTGACCGCGCGATGACGATTGAGATGAACGAGGTGAATCTGCACGGCGGTCTGGAAGCCGGCGGAGCTGCCGAGTTCGGCTATATAGGCGAGGATCTGATGGGCGAAGCAGCCGAGGGACGCGATATCTATGCGGACAACCAAGCGCTTTGCGAGGATGTGATTGAGTATCTTGGCAAAGTGAATGAGATTCTGGAAGGCACGCCGTTCAAGATAGCGTACCGCACGCGCAACGAGTTCCTGCTCTATGCCGTCAACCGTCTGCATTTTGCGCCGGAGTCGGAGGTTTGGCAGACACTGGATGAGATGACATCCATGAAGATCCTGTCGCGTATCGAGGGCGACAACGAGCGTTGCGAACATGTGCTGCGGGAGCTGAAGAACCTGCTGACAGAGACCGTCGGCAATCATGCCGAAGACAGCGCTTCGCTCAAGAAGATTGACGAGATGCTCGCCAAACTCAAATCCGGCTACACCAGCTATTGGGCGTAATAAATATGAATTGTATATGAAGAAATTGACAAAATTAGGGGTACAATGGTTTTACAATCTCCTTGAAAAGGGAGAGTGCGATATTTTGGATTTCAAAGAGCAATTAGACGACAAGCAGATTTTTGGAAAATCTTTTCAAAATTATTCGCGCTCTTACGAAGAATTAGCACGAGATGTTGTCGCTTTTGCCAATAACAAGGGAGGATTTTTATTTATTGGCATTGTTGATGGTACAAAGGAAATTAATTGTCATTTTACCTATTCCGATGAGCGTATATTTGAGCTAATTCGCCAGATTCGGGATAGGACAGTGCCTGCTGTAACATTACAATATCATCGATTAAAAGTAAATGGAACAGATATATTGGTTCTTGAGATACCTTTCTCTGAGCAATTGCATCGTACCTCCAAAGGTGAGTTTCTAATACGATGCAACGATGGAAATCGGGCGATTGAACCATACGAGATGGCTACAATCCAATCCGAAAAGGGGCTGGTTATATATGACCAGAAGACATGGAATATACAATTACCCTCCACTGAAACGGACAAGTATGGCTCTGCATTACCCGGGTGGATAGATAGAACGAGGCTGGATATTTTACGAAATCTTATTCGTGAAAAAAGATCTGATAGTCCATATTCCCAAAAAGATACTATGGAATTACTGGAGGCGTTAGCTTTAGTAAAACAAGAAAAAGATTCTGTTCTTCCTACTACGGCAGGCATTTTATTTGTAGGGAATCGACAAGCGTTACGAGAAATTCCTTATAGCCAAATTAAGTATATTCATTATTTTGAGGACGGTACGTATCAACCATATGAATATTCTGGCAATATTTTGGAAATAGCACAACAATGTTTTGCTCAATTAAAATCCGAAATTCGCCAAAAAGAATTTCATTTCGGTCTCTTCCGTGAATATATAGAAGACTACCCTGAAATTGTACTTCGCGAATTATTAATGAATGCCATAGCGCATAGAGACTATAGCCGGCAACAAATCATAGAAATTCGGAAATATCCTACTTATATTGAGTTTGAAAGTCCTGGAGGTTTTCCACAAGGCGTAGATTCTACTAATTTTCTGCGCAAGACGAATGCGAGGAATCCTAACATAATGGATGTTCTACGCGAGGTAGGCTATACCGAGAAAGCAGGTAGCGGATTTGATAAAATTTTCCAAACCTTGCTTTCGAAAGGAAAAGATATTCCGACCCCCGAAGAAACGGAACATTCCGTCATCTTTAGAGTAAAAGCAGAAGTTTGTTCAGAACAACTGATTAAGTTGTCACACCAATATCTTGAACTCACAGGTCAGGAAATGGATATGGATTATCTCTTGATTTTGAACCAAATACTTCAATCCAAGGGAATAAGTTTCCATAACTTGGAAAAAGCGCCGTATATCAGTTCTATGAAATTGAAACATATATTAGACGATTTGGTAGAAAACGAGTTTATCGAAATTACAGGTAAAACTTCTGGTCAAAAATATATTCTTCATATCAGCAAACGCAATTCTACTAAAGATAGAATCAATTACGTTCTTATAAAAAAACAAAATAAAGCAAGGCAGAAAGAAGCTATAATGAGATATATTGAGGATGTTGGCCAAATAACGAATACAGAAGCACGCCAATTATTAAAACTACCTCAAAATGATGTGGCTTTAGTGTCTAGACTTTTCAGAGAAATGGTAGAATCCAACTTAATAGAGATTCATGGTGAGAGTGGTGGACACAATAGGAGAATTTATGTAAAGAAACGATAATTCTGTTTGCAAGTTGTTTGCATAAATCTCTAACTTTCGGTCATGACCGCAAACAGCTTAACACGTTAGTAATCAATCATTTGTAGAAACAGTTGTTTGCAAGTTGTTTGCAAGTTGTTTGCAAGTTGTTTGCATATTTGAATAATTTATGGACATCCTGCGGATTACACATATGGATTTTGTGCTGACCTTCGAGTGCAACTCGCTCCAACGGGTTTGGGAGAAAGGCTGCCAGAGACTCGGAGCGCACCGGCTGACCTCTACTTATACGTGGTCGGACGATTGTATTGTGGAGCGGATGGACCAATATGAGCGGAAGACTGCTGCTATTACCCAGGATGCCACGAACCAGGAAGCCTATTTCTTTGAGCAGACCGATTACAGCATCTGGATTGAGTTCAAGGATGGCACTACCGAGGCGGAATTAGATACACCGCGCCAAGATGTCAACGAACGCTTCTCGTGGAAGAAGACACAGCGCATCTTAATGGGCTTTATAAACTACGGCAATGAAATCGGCCGTGCGGATTTCCCGATATTATACACCCGCAACGGCGTGAAAAAGCGATTCGTCTTCTCTTACGACGTGCTTTCCGCCAAACTGGATTACCACCACGATTGGAAAATCATTCTCCGTGACATCGAATCCGAATACCGGATGCTTTCTCTTGACTATCTGCGCAAGACATATCACGGCATTTCAGAGGGTGAAGGTGAATCATTTGACTTAATCTGGTGGAATATCTTCCGCAGCCTGCAAGAGCAATATATCCATGCGTGCAGGAATATTATTGAGCGCCCGCGCCATCGCCTGCGCGCGGTTAATACATACAAACGTGCAGACCAAATCAAGCGGTTTACGCCTGTTCTGGAACAACAGTTCGCGGAGCATAAAACAGAGGAACAGCACCTCTACTATGTAGAGGAGCAACAGACTTCACACAACACGCTGGAGAACCGTTTTCTCAAATACACATTGACCGTCATCGAAAAACATTACCGCTCATTGGCGGCCCGGATTCTGTCGGATTCGGCATACCAGATTGCAGACAACGAAAAGGCGTATATCCGTCAGACAAGAGACGAACTGCAACACCTCGTGCGTAATCCGTTCTTCCGCACTATCGGCAAGTTCGAGGGACTGAAACAGGAATCGCTGATACTCCAGCGCGATGTCAATTACTCCAATGTCTTCCGCACGTACATTATTCTCCGTAAGTCGTTCAACTTAAACGACGGCTTGTACAGGATGGAGACCAAAGATATTGCTACGTTGTATGAAATATGGTGTTTCATACAGGTCGAGAAAGTGGTAAAGGAATTGTTTGGCGACTCTGTTTCTGTCGAGCACCCAAGCCGGCCGGAGATGAACGGACTCTTTACACGCGACCTGAAATGGGGCGAGCAATCCAAGATCGTGTTCAAGCAGGGCAATATCACTTTAGCCGAGCTCTTCTATAATCCGCAACACGGAGATTCGGTTAACGGTCTGAGAGGTATTCAAGGTCTCCGGACATACACCGTTCCGCAGCGCCCGGATATTGTGCTGCAACTGACAAAAGATGATTTGCAGCGAGGTATGCAGATGACCTATCTCTTTGATGCCAAATACCGCGTGGAAGTGACTCCCAACGGCGTAGAGATGCCTCCACAGGACACCATCAATCAGATGCACCGATACCGCGATGCTATTTATTACAAACGCACAGAAGGAGAACCACGAAAAGAAGTGCTCGGCGGATATATTCTCTTCCCCGGAAATATGACCGATTCGGACAAATACCGTCGCTCGGTAGATGAAGTCAATATAGGTGCTTTCCCGATGCAACCGGGCGATGAGGCACATGCAATGCTCAAATCGTTTATCAGGGGCCTCATGCAGCGGAACGCCGTACAAATCATCGAACAAGTCATTCCGCAGAAAGGCACTTTTGTAGAGGTCGGCAACCGCGTACTGATAGGAGTAGTCAAACCCAGCGCAAGAAAGGGATATTATGAGGCCTTTGAGAACAGCCATGCAGAACTCTATTATACCGGCGTACAATTCCCGACAACAGTCTCCTTGCACGACTTGCATTTCTTTATGCCGTACATGAAGAACAAAGGCATCCGCGATGTGTACGAGGTAATCAAAGTGCGTACCACAACAAGCAAAGAGGCACACCAAGTACCAACCGATCCGGACAACGATATGCGCATTGCGTTCCAACTGAAATTCCATCACCGCCTGTATAGCGACTTCCGCATGATTGACCATACGCAATGGAAAGGACATACTTTTATTGACACTACGTTCGGAGAAATAGACTCTTTATTGATAGACTAACATGCCCGACATTCTTACACCTACCCAACGGCACCGCTGCATGTCGCATATCCGCAGCAAGGCGACAAAGCCGGAGATAACGGTCCGGAAATGGCTGTGGGCGCACGGATACCGGTACAGGCTGAACGTGAAGAGCGTGCCGGGCAAGCCGGATATAGTGATGCGCAGATACAGAACGGCGATTTTCGTCAACGGCTGTTTCTGGCACGGGCATGAGGGATGCAGACAGTTCGTACTGCCAAAGACCAACACCGCCTTCTGGCAGGCGAAAATCGACCGCAACCGCGAACGGGACCGACAGAACTACCAGTTGCTGCTTGACGCCGGATGGCAGGTAATCGTCATCTGGGCATGCAACCTCGCCAAAGACAAAACAGAACCCACCATGCAGCAAGTAGCCGTCACCCTCAACCGCAATTTACTGGCTCTCTCGCACAAAAGATGAAGAACAAGGAGGGGTATATAAACACTACATTTCTTTGAACAATACCGAATACAAGATACCAAAACAACTACAATACCCGATACAATGAAACGACTATTCTTCTTTTTCGCCGTTGCGATAGTGGCAACAGGAGCAATGGCACAAGGTCCGCAAGGTTCGCGCGGGCATCATAACGACCGGCACGGACATGGCGACTCGCACCGCCGGCCGCCGATGGAACAGCGGTATTACGACTGCGCATCTGCCGAACAGATGCAAGCGGTCATGGACGCACTCAACGGACAATCGTTTGACGACAAGAAACTGGAGATAGCCAAACTATGCGTCACCATCGGCTATTTCTGCACGGCAGACATGGCGCAGATGGCAACGGTCTTCTCCTTCGACGACAAACGGCTGGAGTTCCTCAAATACGCCTATCCCTATTGCCTCGACAAAGAGAACTACCCCACGTTGCGCGAGAGTTTCTCTTTCCGGTCTAACTTCGACGCCCTGCTGGACTTTATCTACCCGAATATGCGATAACTCCTATAAACACCAACAACTATGTCCTGTTTACAAGTTCTATTAGCCATTATCTTTCCGCCGCTGGCGGTGATTGACCGCGGATGCGGGTCGGTACTGATTGTCTTTCTCCTCACCTGCCTCGGATGGGTGCCGGGAGTGATTGGCGCGTTAATCATCTTAAACAAAAACAATTGATATGCGTAAACTATGTATCTTTTTAGCCCTTGCCGCCATGACAATGGGCATCGAAGCCAAGACGATAGTCGTCTATTTCTCGGCTACAGGCACGACCAAAGCGGCTGCTCAGAAAATCGCTAAAGCACAAAAAGCCACCCTCTGGGAGATCCAACCGGCGGAACCCTACACCGCTACGGACCTCGACTGGCGCAACAAACAGTCACGTTCGTCATTAGAGATGAACGACCCCGAAGCACGGCCGGCTATCAAACAATGCACCAACATCATGCCGTACGACACGATCTATGTGGGTTATCCTATCTGGTGGGGCATCTGTCCGCGTATCATCAACTCATGGATTGACAACAACCTGCCGCAACTGGAAGGCAAGACGCTCATCCCCTTCGCCACCTCCGGCGGATCCGGCATAGAGCAGTCCGTGGAGTACCTCCGCAAGACCTACCCCTCTCTGACATGGCAGGACGGCATATTAACAAATTAACATTTTAACGTCGCGCAGCGACCATTTTAACTCTTTAACGTTTTTAATCTATTAAAAACTGAATTATATGGATCTCAAAACAACCGAACTGATACGTACTTCCGAGAGTTGGGACGGCGCACCGCTGCCCGATTTTCCTGCGGGACAACCGGAACTGCGGGTCCTGCGGCTGGATTTTCCCGTAGGCGCCAAGACCGGCTGGCATCACCATCCTGTAATCAACTACGGCATTGTTCAGCAAGGCGAACTGACCATCGTCTGCGAGGACGGCAGAGAGAAGACTTTCCATGAAGGCGAAGCGCTGGTAGAAGTCATCGGAACCGTCCATCGAGGCGAGAACAGAGGCTCCAAACCCGTCATCCTCAACATGTTCTACTTCTCCGCACCGGGCGAAGAGATAACCATCCAACATCCGGAATTGGAGTAAAGAAACGCACATACATTTTACACAGACATTTTACAAATTTAACCATCAAAATCATATGAATATCTTGATTCTTCAGGGCTCGCCGAGAGCCAAAGGCAACACCGCCTGGATGGCGGAAGAGTACAAAGCCGCAGCAAAGGCAGCAGGTCACAACGTGACAATCTACAATGTGGGACACAAGCATATCGCAGGCTGTCTGGCATGCGAATACTGCCACGGCAAAGGTAACGGCGCGTGCATCCAGAAAGACGACATGCAGGAACTCTATCCGCTCATGGCGGAAGCGGAAGTACTGGTACTCGCTGCGCCGATTTATTACTTCACCCTCTGCGCGCAGATCCAGGCTGCTATCCAGCGAATGTACTGCGTCAATGCACCGGCTAAGGTGAAGAAGATGGCGCTGCTCGTCTCGTCCTATTCACCGGGTGTCTATGACGGTGCTACCGCCGAGTTCCGTGACATCTGCAACTACTGGCAGGCAGAGAATATGGGGACTGTAACAGCCAAGATTGACGAACAGAAGACCGACGCTACCAAACAGAAGATTGTGGAGCTCGTGAGCAAGCTTTAACCCACTGCAACAACCCCGCTTATGAGACGCTATCTCTTACTTGTCGCCGCCGCTCTGCTGGCTTTCTCGGTTACAGCCTCAGCCGCGGATAAATACGCCTATGTGGAGCGCGACTCCACCCTTTATCTGGACTTTTATGCCCCTGCAGCACCCGCAAACGGCTACACCGTCCTGCATGTCTTCGGCGGTGGCTTCATGTCCGGCTCACGCGCTAACAAATGGGACACAGCCTACTGCCATTCGCTGGCGGAAAGAGGTTATGCCGTGGTCGCCATTGATTACCGGCTGGGACTGAAAGGAGTCACCAAAGTAGGGGTGACGAACCTCAAACCGATGGAGAACGCTTTCTACATGGCGGTTGCCGATTGCTCCGCGGCGGTGCGGTATCTGGTTTCCCATGCCGCCGAACTGGGTATAGACCCCGGTAAAATCATTCTGGAGGGCTCTTCTGCCGGAGCGATTACCGTGCTCATGACCGATTACGGACGATGCAATGCGCTCGATTATACGGCGGAACTGCCGGAGGGTTGGAAACCCGCTGCCGTCATTGCCTATAGCGGAGCAATCTACTCCACCCGCGGCGCACTCAAATGGGCTACGCCGCCCGCCCCTACGCTCCTCTTTCACGGCATGCTGGATAAGATTGTCACGTACAAACAGATCACCTTGGGCAAACGTGGACTCTTTGGCGCTAACGCCATCGTCAAACGCCTTGCCAAGTTCGATTATCCCTACTCCGTCTATCGTATTCCGGGCCTCGGACATGAGGTCAGCGTAGCCGGACCGATGACCTTGGACGAACTCGATCTCTTTGTCCGCCAGCGTCTCATCAACGGCCGCACGCTCTTCCAGGATGTCACGCTCCGCGACACCGCCGTTCATCCTACCAAATGGACGAAAATGTCCGTCGGCGACCTCTACAAGAAGAAATGAGAACCTATTGCATCTACGGCATACTGATTTATCTCGCGGCTATTAACGTAGCCGCGTTTTTCCTGTACGGCATCGACAAATGGAAGGCAAAGCGCAACAAATGGCGCGTCACCGAGGCGCGCTTGCTCCGGATAGCCGTCGCCGGCGGAAGCATCGGTGCTCTGCTCGGTATGAAAGTCTGGCACCATAAGACCCAGCACGCCAAATTCCGTTTCGGTCTCCCTGCCATCCTCATCCTCCAACTCGCCGCTATCCTCGCCGCGCTATACTGTTATTACTTTGTAAATTAGCATATTCTATGGCTGAAGCACAATATACATATTCTGACATAGAGCGGCACCCGTTGCAGCCGTTTCTGCCGTCCAATGCGCAGATACTGATGCTCGGCAGTTTCCCGCCACCCAAAGAACGGTGGTGCATGGATTTCTTCTACCCTAACCCGCAGAACGACATGTGGCGGATCATCGGACTGGTTTTCTTTGGCGACAAGGCGCATTTCGAAGGACAAAGGGACGATGTACAATGTACAAAGGCAAATAAGAAAGTGTTCGACCGTGAAAAGATTGTCGCTTTCTGCCAGGCGAAAGGCATTGCTATCTTCGACACGGCGCAGGCGGTCATCCGGTTGCAGGGCAATGCGGCGGACGAACACTTGGAGATAATCGAGCAGACCGACATAGCATCCCTGCTGCAACAGATACCATCCTGCCACAACCTCTGCTGCACGGGCGGCAAAGCCGCGCAGACATTAGCAGAAACACTTCATTGCGCCATTCCCAAAGTCGGCGAATATATCGAAACACACTTTGCCGGCAGAACCATCCGTTTCTGGCGGATGCCCTCTTCCTCACGCGCCTACCCGCTCTCCCTTGACAACAAAGCCGCCTCCTACCGCCGAATGTTTGAAGCCATCGGTCTGATATGAATCACTATACCGCAACATACAACTCGCCATTGGGACCTATCGTCATAGAGAGTGACGGAGAGACGCTAACCGGCCTGCGGTTCAGGAAAGAGAAAACGCCTACAACCTCTTCTCTCCCTATCTTTGATGAAGTGCGCCGATGGTTGGACGATTATTTTGCAGGCAAGCAGACGGAGAATGCCATTATGGGTGCAAAGAAAGACGGTCGGATTACTGTCCAACCGAGAGGCACCATGTTTCAGCAGCGCGTCTGGCAGGCTCTTGTGACCATTCCGTACGGTGAGACGGTCTGTTACGGAGAATTAGCCCGGATGGTCGGATGCAAGTCCGCACAAGCGGTCGGACAAGCCGTCGGAGCCAACCCCGTGGCACTGCTCATTCCCTGCCACCGCATCATCGCCACGCACGGCCAATTAGGCGGCTACGCATACGGACAAGAGATAAAAAAACGACTGTTAAATATAGAGCAACCATGATAACCATTCAACACAACGAGACCGAGAAGAACGGCATTTTCGAGGCGTGGATGCAAGCCACCGAAGAAGGTGCATGCACGGAACCGGTACAGGTCGGCGAGATGACTTACGTACGCCCAACGCCGGAACGGATGATGATTGACCACACGCGGGTGTTTGAGGGCTTTGAGGGACGCGGCATCGCCCGTCAGATGGTTCTTGCCGCCGTGGACTTCGCACGCGCCAAAAACCGCCAAATCATCCCTGTCTGCTCCTACGCCCAAGCCGTCCTCACCCGCACCGACGAATACCAAGACATCCTGGCGTAAATGGGCAAACTTTTGCAGCTAATCATGACCGAAACATCCTCAAATACAAACACATCTCTTCCCTACTATCTTGCGGAGGAGTTCGCGATGCATACCAACCGGCCGCTGTTCATCACGGGCAAGGCGGGAACGGGAAAGACGACGTTCTTGCGGAAACTGCGCGAACAGACGCCGAAGAACATGGCAGTGGTCGCGCCAACCGGCGTGGCGGCAATCAATGCCGGCGGAATGACCATTCATTCGTTCTTCCAACTGCCCGTCCGGACACTCATTCCTACCCCGCAATCATACAAGCAACTGTTTGCAGAACAGCGACTTACGCAACGCAAACGCAACCTCATTTATCACCTTGAGATGCTGGTGATAGACGAGATCAGTATGGTTCGGGCGGACGTGTTGGACGCGATAGATGCCGTGTTGCGGCGGTACAAATACCGCAAGGACCAGCCGTTCGGAGGCGTGCAGGTGGTGATGATCGGCGACCTGTTTCAGCTCTCGCCGGTGGTGACGCGCGGAGAGGACGAAGAGGCGATGAAGAAGTACTACGACGGACCGTATTTCTTCCAAGCGAAGGTGATGCAGGAGCTGCAACCGATTTACGTGGAGCTCGATCATGTGTTTCGGCAACAGGACCGGACCTTCGTGCAACTGCTGAACGAAGTGCGTGAGAATCAGTTGACTGCGCAAGGCCGTGCGTTGCTCAGCGCACGGTACAATCCGCGCTTCAGAAACACGGACGAGGACTTCCATATCACCCTCACGACCCACAACCGCTTGGCGGACGAACTGAACGAACGCGAGTTAGCCAAACTGCCGGACACACCGCGTGTTTTCACCGCAGAAATCAGGAAAGATTTTCCGGTCAACATCTACCCGACGGAAGAAGAACTGACGCTCAAAACCGGTGCGCGGGTGATGTTCGTGCGCAACGACGACCAGAAACCGCGGCGGTTCTACAACGGCAAGATAGGTGTGATTACGGAGATTGACAGCGACAAAATCACCGTGCGTTGTGAGGACGGCGAGATAGAGGTGACGCGCATGGTGTGGGAGAATATCCGCTACCGCGAGGACGAGAAAACGGGCAGGATTGACGAGGAGATCTTAGGCACCTTCACCCAGTATCCGCTACGGCTGGCGTGGACGGTGACGATCCACAAAAGCCAGGGCCTGACCTTCGACAAAGTGATCATCGACGCGGCACGTGCTTTTGCCGCCGGACAGGTGTATGTGGCGCTTTCCCGTTGCCGGACGCTCGAAGGCATCGTGCTCTCTTCGCCGCTCGATTATGTGGAACTGGACAACGACCCTTCCGTGCTGCGTTTTACCGACAGCCAGCCGTCCGTAGAGACTGTCAATCAGGCACTTCCGACGGCGCGCAAGGAATACGAGATACAACTGTTCAGTGCGCTTTTTGACTTCCACCGGACACTTTCGTTGGTCGAGCAGATGCGCAGGATGTCTGCCTCGAAAGTGTCGTTCAACGCCGAGACGCTGCCGTTCTTGGAGGGTCTGCAACCCGTTTTCACCGAATGGCAGGGCATCGCCGATAAGTTCCGTCCGCAGTTAACCAAACTGCTGCTTTCTGCCGACAAGACGCGTTTGCGTGAGCGTCTGCATGCCGCGTGCGGGTATTTCGTGCCGCTGATGGAGCCCGTCGCACAAAAGATAGCCGACCATCCCTGCCGGAGCAAGAACAAAGCCGATGTGTCGGATTTCGAGCCGTTGCTGAGTGACTTGTTCTTAGTCCTGCACGAGAAGATGCATTTGATGCAATCGCTGCTCCAAACGGACTTTCCATCGTCCGAATCGCTGCTCCAAGCCCGCAATACGTTCGTAGCTCCGATGGACGATTTGCAGCCGCTCATGGAGAAGCCGAAGAAAGCGACCAAGGGACAAAGCACAAAGCCCAAAACTCCCAAGCAGCCAAAAGCTCCCGCCAAGAATGAATACAAAGGAAGCACGATAGACGACATGGCATTGGAAACCATGATTCACGACATGTTAGAGGAAGGCAAGCCTTCGTCCTACCTCTTAGATTTCATCAAAATGATGCGTAAGAAACCCGCGCAAGACAAGCCCTCCGCCTCACAAGCCGGTGAGCGTTGGATGGCGGAAGATGACTTGCGTCTGCGTGAACTATTCCAAGAAGGCACACCCATAGCGCAATTAGCCAGGGATTTCAACCGCACGTACGGTGCCATCCGTGCCCGCCTCAAGAAATTAGGCTTGATTGAATAAGGCTTAATCGATTAGTATCGTATTATACTATTCCCCCTTTTCTCCTCATTCAGCCCCCCAAAACCGACTCCCAAAAAGAGAAATAGAGCAGTACGACGCATCGAAGAAGCTGTAAAAAAAGAACCGTGTCCACAATGACACGGTTCTTTTTTACTTAGCGATGAACACCCCAGCCGGGCAAACGGCAACACATTCCATGCAACCAATACAGCGTAAAGGATCACCCACGTAGAAGTATTTCATCCACAAAAACTTCTTCATGCCAAAGACTCCGGCAGCACAAACATCTGCACATAGGAGACATTTGGTACAGTGCGAAGAGTCTGTCCGGACATATCCGGTTTCTATTTCACCACGTTCCATAACTATATCTATCGTGTCTTGCAGACTGCAGACCATTGTAACATCCATAGTCCTCATACCAACCGGCACCTTCGTACCAGCCATAAAAACCACTCCAGCCACATCCCATATCCGAACGAAATGCCCTACGGGAAAACTGCTTTTTTACTTTGTTCTTTTTCATATCAATGAACTTGCATTTTAGAGAAGAAATTGATAACTACTATTCCTGCAATAATCAGGATTATACCGATAACTGCCGGCAGGTCCGGAGTCTGCTTGAAGGCCACCGCTCCAATAATCATAATAAGCACTATACCTACAGCCCCCCAGATGCCATAGGCGATACCAATGGGGATTGAGCGCAGTGCCTGAGAAAGCAGATAAAACGATAAAAGATACCCTACGGCAGTACAAACAGCAGGCAATGGACGTGTGAACTGCTCCGAGAGTTTTAGCATGGAGGTAGCAAATGTCTCACTGACAATAGCACCCAATAAGAAAAACCATTCTTTCATACATGATAAATTTGATTGTTAAACACTAAAGAGGAACAATGCCGGATTCGATGTGTGCAGTCTCCTAATAGAAGAAAGCCATCTTATCCAGCACTGTTCCTCTTTTTACAGTACCCTCTGATGAGTGAGTGCAAAGGTACTGCTTTTTTTTGAATTATACAAATTTATCAGCAAGAAAATACAAATTTTAGAATAATTTCGATAAAAACATCATATATGCGCACTGTAACGTGGATGAGTATGGTAGGCGCCACAAAAACAAAGAAGCCCAGTATCTTACGATATCGAGCTTCTGAAAGTGGCGGCTACCTACTCTCCCACAACGCAGTGCAGTACCATCGGCGATGCTGAGCTTAACGACCCTGTTCGGAATGGGAAGGGGTGGGACCTCAGCGCTATAACCACCTTAATGTATGACAGTTAACGTCATACTAA
>JAEEGL015266532.1_pt1 | contig 25615 bp, 20 predicted proteins | sample 9134231 | NCBI WGS metagenome assembly JAEEGL01 (sample SAMN16246548, study PRJNA631951) | gut metagenome | biome: gut microbiome; feature: rumen; material: fiber-attached | host: Bos | place: Iran: Karaj | collected 2018-10
ACTTTCCCACATACGAAGATAGTTGATGTGACAAATTACTTGATGTATTTAACTGGACAGCCTTTACATGCATTTGATTACGACAAATTTATTGCGGTGAGCGGTAATAATAAACCAGAGATTGTAGTAAGGCTAGCGAAAAAAGGCGAGAAGTTGGTGCTATTGGATGATACCGAGGTGGAATTAAACGAAAATGATATTGTAATTTGTAGTGGTAAAGTGCCAGTAGCGTTAGCAGGCGCAATGGGTGGTAAGAGCACGGCGATTGACGAGAATACTAAAAACATTCTTTTAGAATCGGCTTCGTTTAGCTTATATAATCTACGTAAAACGCAGATGGCACATGGAATTTTTTCGGAAGCAATTACGAGATTTACGAAGGGTGTGCCGGTTGGTGAAACATTTAACGTATTAGCTGAGGCGGTTAAAGAAATCAATGCTCGTCCGGTTGATTTAGAGGACTATTATCCGAATACGCAAAATGTAAATGTTGTAAAAATTACAACAGATGAGATTAATGATTTGTTGGGGACGGAATATTCGGAAAATTTGATAGCGCAAACCTTGAGCAATGTTGGGTTTGAAGTGAAACATAAAAGGAATGAATTAACCATTGTATCGCCGTGCTGGAGGACCGATATTCATATTAAGGAAGATATAATTGAGGAAGTTGGAAGGTTGCTTGGTTACGATAATATTGTGCCGACTCTGCCGAGACATGCTACGGCTACTCCGAATAAGATGTTGAGTCTAAAAACTGAAATACGCAATAAAATGCAATCGTTTGGTGCGAATGAGCTTTTGACCTACAGCTTTATAAGTGAGAGGCTTATCAAGAAAGCTGGTCTTGATGCAAGTTATTCTTACAAAATCGTTAATTCAATATCACCGGAACTCCAATATGTAAGACAAACGATTGTGCCGAGCTTGCTTGAAAAAGCTTATATGAATCAGAAGATTCCGTTTGATGAATTTGCGCTTTATGAGATGAACAAAGTTTATCAAAAGGCTTGGGGCGTAGATGCTGAAAAAGTGCCAGTGGAAGGTTCTCGTATGGGTTTTGTAGTAGCTGAGCGCAAAAATAATGGAGCAGCTTACTATAAAGCAAAATACTACGTGGCAAAATTATTAGAAGAAATGAATATCGAGGTGGACTATTTGCCGATTAAGAATAAAATCCCTGAAGTATTGCCTTTTGAAAAGAAACGAGCGGCGGAAATATGGGTAGGTAAAAGGATGATTGGCGTAGTTGGTGAGTTTAAAAATTCCGTGCGGCATAATTTTAAGCTAGGTGAATATTTGGCTGGTTTTGAGATTGATCTCAACGCAATTTTAGAACTTAGGAATCCAAAGAAAATCGATGATAATTTTGAAGTGCGTGAGAAATTAGATGAAACAATTACTACCAAGAAGACGTACGCAGAGACTTTAGCGGAAGTGAAGCTAAAATATCTTGGTGCCAAAATAACGCCAATTGGTATTTATCAACCAGAGAATAGCACAGATAAAAATATTACGTTCCATATAGAAAAATAATAACGATTATGCTATAATCGGGTTATGATATTGCTCGATAATGTGACGAAGACTTATCCAGGCGATAAAGAACCGGCACTTGATTCGGTGTCTCTTCATATTGCGCCAAACGAGTTTGTTTTCTTGGTGGGTAAGTCTGGTGCGGGTAAATCTACTCTTATCAAAATGATTACTAAGGAAGAGGTTCCGGATTCTGGCAAGATTATTATCGGTGGGATTGACCTTGATTATGTGAAGAAACGTCATATTCCTGGCTATCGTAGACGTCTGGGGGTAGTGTTCCAGGATTTTAAATTGCTACCGAGACGTACGGTGTATGAGAATGTAGCGTTTGCGCTTGAAATTGCTGGGATGAGTGGTAAAGAAATACGCAAAACTGTACCAAAGGTACTGGAGTTGGTGGACTTGTTGGATCAAGCAAAGAAATTTCCTGATCAGTTGTCGGGCGGGCAGCAACAGAGGGTGTCGATTGCCCGTAGCGTGGCGAGACAGCCAAAGATTTTGATTGCCGATGAGCCTACGGCAAATCTTGATAAGCTTACAACGGCAGAGATTATCGCGCTACTTAAAAAGATTAATGATTTTGGCACGACTATTCTAGTATCTACGCACGACGAGGAAGTGGTAAATAACTTGCAAAAACGCGTGGTGACTTTGAAAGGTGGCAAAATTGTTGATGACCAGAAAAACAACGGTGTTTATAAACTGGATGAGGCAAAGGTACCGCAGAATAAACGTGTAATCCAGACTCCTGGTCATGCAATGAAGCGGAAGGTGATACAATGACGAAAAAAGAATCTGATAAAATTTTGAAGAAATCATCAAAAAAGAGTTTGCGTGTAATGCGCAAGACGCATGCAAAACATCCTTTACGCGAAGAAGGTCGAATTTTGAAGTACGGCACAAAAGGGTGGGCGAGGAATATTTGGCTTTCCACTGCAGCGACTGCGGTGATGGCAATTACAATGATTATTCTTTTTGTCACGGTGGTTGCGAGTGTGATTTTGACCAATACCGCCGAGATGATGCGTGAAAAAATCGATATTACGATTTATTTGAAGCCAGGTACATCGGAAAAAGTTCTGGGTCAGTTGACGGAGATTATTACAAAAGATAAGAATGTAAAAAGCGTGGCAGTGTCGACGTCGGAAGAAGAATATGAAAAGTTTATCGAAGAAAATGCTGGAAGTGAAGAGATTATAAATGTTCTCGATGATGAGATGAAGGCACTCATGCTTGCAAAAATGCAGGCGACAATGAGAATTAAAGTTTATGATGTTGATAATCTGGATAGTATCAAAAAACTCGTAGCAGAGAACGAGGTATTTAAGACAAATATTGATGAAGAAATGGCGCCGACTTACGATGTGAACCAGGTTGAGATTGCTACGATTACGTCTTGGGCGAGAATTGCGAGGACTGGCGGGATAATTCTCGCGGCGGTATTTTTGGTGATTTCGGTGTTGATAATCTTCTCGACGATTAGGATGGCAATTTTCTCAAGGAGAGAAGAGATTTATATGATGAAACTGGTTGGTGCGGACAAACGTTTTATCCGTGGACCGTTTCTGGTTGAGGCGGAGATTTGTGGTGTGATTGCTGGAATTTTGGCGGCAACGGCGAGCTATTTTGGATTCATGGCGGCGATGCCTGGGCTTTCGGATTATGGTATTAATGTTGATACCATTACTAATATTTTAGAGTCTAATAAATTAATTTTAATGTATCTGGTGTTTATTGCGATTGGGGTGGTGATTGGAAGAGTATCAGCAAGACTTGCTGTATCTAAATATCTGCACAAAACATAAAATATGTTATAATGTAGTTATGGTAATACTGAACATCAAACAGAAGAAGATTCTGACTTTTGTATTGGTGTTTTTGTTAATCTTTGTTCCTGTTTTCGGTGGTACAATGATGGTGCAGAATGCTAAGGGTTTATCAAAGGCTTGCCGTAATAGTGAAGCTTGTATGGCAGCGGTGGCAAGAGAGCAAGAGGCTAATAAAAATGCGGCGGCGGCTGCAGCAACAGCAAATTTGTTCCAAAATAAGGTCTATGAGTTAAATGCCGAGATTGCGGCAAAAGAGCTCCAAATTGCTGAAACAAAGGCTGAGATTGATGAGCTTACACATGAAATTGAGGAAGCTGAGAAAAAGTTAAATGCTGAGCAAGATGCGCTTGCCGAGCTTCTTATTAATATGCACTTTGAAGCTGATTCGGAGCCGATAACGATTTTGGCGGGTTCTAGCTCAATTTCTGATTTAGCGGAGAAGCAGGCCAGAAATGAGGTCGTAAAGCAGCAGATTAGCGTGACGGCGAAGAATGTCAAGGAGACTAAGTTGCAGCTCGAGACCGACAAAGCAAGAGTCGAAGATTTGTTAGCACAACAAAAGGCGGCGAAAGTCGAGCTTGAAAAGACTCGCGCAGAGCAACAAGCCCTTGTAATTAAATACGAAAATGATGCGGCTGGTTATGCAGCCGAGGCTGAGATAGCACGTGCGGCTCAGCGTGAAGCGGAACGGGCCTATCAGGAAGCGCACAAGGAATTGTTCCAGGGTAGTAGTTATACTGGTGATGATACTTATCCATGGCAGGCCGATTGTCCAGCTAAACAGGATTATTATGTGACTTATATTCAGGATGGTTACGGTTCACGTAAAATTGGCGGTTATGTTTGTGAGTGCGTGAGCTACGCTGGTTGGAAAGCCTATGAAGCATTTGGTCTTGCGCTTGCGTGGGGAAATGCTTATAGCTGGGATGATGGCGCTAGGGCAGCGGGTTATGTTGTAGATCACAATCCGGCGCCTGACACGATTGGACAAGTAGATGGCTATCCCTATGGGCACGTATTCTGGGTAGAGGGTGTGAATGACGACGGTTCAATCAATGTGACGGAATACAATAATTCCTATGCTACCTATCTTTATTCTGGAGTTTCTCAATATGGTAGTTTTGGATCGAGGCGAATTTCTGCAGGCGAAGTTTGGCAGTATAACTTTATCCATTTAAAATAAAACATACCTTGGCATAGTTTTTTGTGATATAATAAAGTAATGAGCAAAAAAATAGAGTGGAAAGAGAAAAAAACTAGTCTTGGTAATGCTATTGTCATCGGTGCAGTGCTTGCAATAGTCGGTGTAGTAATTGGAGCAAATTGGAACAATTGGTTTTCGCAGTATTCTGGTTTTCTCGGTCTAAATGTTGGGCAGTCGGCGGATTGGTCCAGTTTGAATGAGGTTTATGATAAATTAAAGTCGACATATAATGGCGAGATTGATACCGAGGCATTGATAAATGGTGCTAAGAAGGGTATGGTTGAGGCGATTGGCGATGCGTACACTTTATATATGGATGCGGATGAGAGTAAAGATTTTTATGATAGTTTGCACGGAAATGTGGGATCTGGGATTGGTGTGGAAATGGGGCTTCGCGATGGATATGTGAGAGTGCTCCGAACGTTGCCAGATAACCCTGCAAGGAAGGCCGGGATTCTAGCGGGTGATATTATTTATAGAGTTAATGGCGAGGAAGTTTGGTCGCTATCTTCTGATGAAATTGCGAGAAAGGTACGCGGTGAGAGCGGTACCGAGGTAACGGTTACTGTGGTGCGCGATGGTAAAGAGTATGATTATACGATGGTGCGAGAGACTATTAATAATGTGTCTGCATATGTAGAATATGATGGTAAAACGGCAATCGTTACGGTCACAAGGTTTGACAACGATACCGGTAAAGAGATTCAAAAGATGGCAAGCGAGTTTTCTGGAAAAGGTATAAATAAGGTGATACTTGACCTTCGTGGTAATGGTGGTGGTTATGTGAATGCAGCGCAAGATTTGCTTTCGCTTTGGCTCGACAATCAAAAGATTTTGACACAGAAGTCTCTGCACTATGGGAATACAATCACTTCGACTTCTTCTGGCAAAGCGATACTTGAGGGTATGAAGACGGTGGTACTCGTGAATGGTTCGACCGCTTCGGCGTCGGAGATAGTGGCAGGAGCTTTGCAGGATTATGGCAAGGCGACGATTGTGGGCGAAAAGACTTATGGTAAAGGTGTAGTGCAAAATATCTTTGATTTGTCTGGTGGTGCGACACTTAAAGTCACGACCGCATCATGGTATACACCGAATGATCGCTCAATTGGTGGAGAAGGAATTACCCCGGACATTGTGGTAGAGCGTTCTTATGAGGATATTAATTCGATGCGTGATCCACAGATGAAAAAAGCCAAGGAGCTTTGATGCGAATTGTAATTGCGACAGCGGTTTATCACCCAATGATTAACGGGGTGGCGGTGTTTTCGCATAATTTAGCGGTAGGATTAGCGGGGCGGGGAAATGAAGTGTTGGTGATTTGTCCGTCACAAAATGGCAAGAATTATTCTGAGGTTCAGGATGGGGTGAAGGTTTGTTATTTGAAATCGATGCAGGTTAAGGTGTATCCGGATCAGATTCATGCGACAAATAAGCGCAAAAAATGGCAGATTTGGTATAAGCATGGGTTCAGAGTGTCAGTATTTCCGAAGTTGGAAGTAAAGAAGATTTTGGAAGTTTTTCAGCCCGATGTGGTGCATGTGCAGGTGTCTGACCCGATTGGTTTGTCTGTAGTGTCGTACGCTAGGAAAAATGGTATACCAGTTGTGACGACCGAGCATAACCAGCCAGAAGTTTTGACAGAGCCTTTGCATGTGCCTGGTATAGTGAAAAAGCCAGTTGATGCTTTGCTTAGTGCGTATTTTGCGAATCGGCAGAGTAAAAGTGATTTTGTGACGATGCCAACTCGGCAGGCGATCTTTCGTTTACTCGAAGGGCGTGATTTTAAGGTGCCGGTGGCGGCGGTAAGTAATGGAGTGGATCTAACTTCGTTTAAGCCGGGTAAGGCACCAGAGACTTTGTATAAAAAATACGGGATTTCTCCCGATGTTCCAGTGGTGTTGTATGTGGGGCGGGTGGATCCAGAAAAGAAAGTAGGGGTGGTAATTGAGGCATTTTCGCGTATACTTGAGGAAGTGCCAGATGCGATGATGCTCGTGGTCGGTGATGGTGTAGATAAGGCACGCCTGATGGGGGTGGTGAAGAAGATGAAGCTTGATAAGTCGGTGAAGTTTCTCGGTAGGATTGTGCCGCCAGAATTATATGATGTTTATAGGATGGGGACAGTGTTTGCGACGGCGTCAGAAATTGAAACGCAGGGGATTGTACTAATCGAAGCTGCGGCGTCGGGATTACCATTAATTGCGGTAGACAAGGGTGCAGTTGGTGAGATTTGTGTGACGGGTGAAAATGGTTTTTTGTGTCAGCCAGGAAATATTTCGGAAATTGCGGAGGCAATGCGGACGATTTTGACTGATAATAAGATGCGTGAGAAGTTTGTTAAGACATCAATAAAATTGGCACATGAGCATGATTTTGAAAACACTTTGGATAAGTTTACAAATATTTACCAAAAGGTAATAAAAGATAAAAAAAAGGTATGAAGAACGGGCGTTTCCGTGGGGAAGCGCCCGTTTGCGAGGGGAGGTGAGGGCTAGCTGGCGAGATCGCGGTGCTGGGCCGCCTTCTCTTCGAAGGCGACCTTTTCGTCGAAGAGCTTGTTCAGCTCCTCGTCCATGGAATCGATGTCGTCGTTGTACTGCCGGATAGCTATGCCGGCTACGACTCTTCCGAAACCGTACCAGCAGGCTCCATCGAGCAGACCTGCCAGCAGATAGAGGCCAGTGGCCTCAACCGTACCCAGCAGGGTGACGGTGGGACCATGCAGCAGAAGCAGCTGGTCCACGGCGCAGATGAGGCCGATGATGAAACCGACCACGCCGCAGGCAACCGCCCAGCGCCTACGGTTGCGCTGGAAGAATGCCTTGCGGCTTTTCTTGCAGCGCCGCTTGGCGCGAACGCGCTGGATCTTGGCGTTCACGCCTTCCGCCTTGGCGGAGTAGTACTCCGCTTTGGCGACGTTCTCGTGCCGCATCGTTTCGCTCATCCGAGCGATGATCGCGTCCATTTCTGCGTCGCCGGTCGTGACCTCAGGGATCACGACCACCCAGTCCTGGGTGTTGGTGCAATTCAGGTTGCTCATCCGAGCACCTCCCTTTTTTAGGTTCACTGCCCTTTTGGAGGGTAGCTATTTTATTATAGCACACTTTTATAAAAAAGTCAATAGAGCATATGCTTAACAGGGGTTAATTTGGGGGATTTTTTGCTATTTTTCTCTGTTTAGACGACCAGGTTCAAGATATGGGCTTTCTTGACAAAAATGGATTTTTTGATGCCACTCGCAGTATATTTGGCGACTTTTTCATCAGAGAGGGCTAGCGAGGTGATTTTTTTCTCATCTTCTAAATCATCGGTAGAAACAGAGATTTTGGCGCGAAGTTTGCCGTTGATTTGGACAATTAATTCAACCGTATTAGAGGTGAGGTATTTGTCGTCCCAGGTGGGCCATTTGTCATCACTCCCTAGTTTTTCGAGCATTTCAGAGGCGAGATGAGGGGCAAAAGGCTTTAAAAGCTTGGCTAGAATAATCAAGTCCTCTTCTTCGGCGCCATTCTTGTAGAGTTCGTTGACATACTCCATCAAAGCAGCGACTGCTGTGTTGAATTGGCATTTGTGGATGTCGGTGGTGACTTTCTTGATCGTTTTATGACGGAGAACGATGTTATTACAAATAGTAATGCTCTTTTCTCGGCCCGCGTCGCCGTCGCCCGTCGCCACGGGGACGGCGCGCTTGTCCTCGCGCTGCCGCGCTCCGGATGACCTCGAAAAGACATTACTATTTGTAATAAATATCAGTGACCAGCAGCGGTTCAAGAAGCGGTAGACACCGCCGACAGAACGGGGGTCCCAAGCGGCATCGAACTCGACGGGGCCGATGAACATTTCGTAGGTGCGGAGGGTATCGGCACCGTAACCTTCGTTAATGACGTCGAGTGGGTCGATAACATTGCCTTTGCTTTTGCTCATCTTTTTGCCATCAGGGGCATTGATGTAACCGTGATAGATTAGTTTTTTGATTGGTTCACGGAAGGGTAAGAGTCCTTGATCGGCAAAGAATTTGCACCAGAAACGAATATATAACAGATGGGCTACGGCGTGATCGGCGCCAACGTAAATGTCGATAGGTTCCCAATATTTAACAGCTTTGTCGTCCCAGGCGTGTTTTTTGTCGTGTGGAGAAGCATAGCGCCAGAGGTACCAAGATGAACAGGCGTAGCCGTCTAAAGTGTCGGTCTCGCGCGTCATTTCTTCGCCATCGATAGTAACTTTGAGCCAGTCTTTGGCTTTAGCAAGGGCGGAATGGCCAGATTTGTCGGGTTGGAAATTTTTGATTTCGGGTAAAGTAACTGGAAGTTGGTCTTCGGGGATTGGGTGAGGGTTGCCATCCTTGTCGTAGGCAATAGGAATTGGACAACCCCAATAGCGTTGACGAGAAATCAGCCAGTCACGCATTTTGTAAGTGGTTTTTGGTGTGCCATAGAGGTCGCGGTCGATAAGCTCTGCTTCAACAACTGGGAGGTTGAATTTTTCGGCGAATTCGCGATCGCGGTCATCGTAAGCAGGAACCGCCATAATGGCGCCAGTGCCATAGCCTGCTAGAACATAGTCGGCAACGTAGATTGGAATTTTTTCTTTCGTGGCTGGATTGATAGCATAGCTGCCAGTGAAAACGCCGGTTTTTTCTTTGTTTTCTTGGCGTTCGATTTCGGATTTTTTGAGAGCGGATTTTTTGTAATCGAGAACAGCATCGCGAGTGTCGTCTGTGACTAAGTAGTCTAGCCCTGGGTATTCTGGGGCGACGACAAGGAAGGTGGCGCCAAGAATGGTGTCGGGTCGAGTAGTGAAGACCTTGACTGAATGGTAGCTGGATTGGTTCTCTCTCGACCTCGCTCGTTCGCGCCCGTCGTTACGGGGCTCACTCGCTTCGCTCGGGTCGTTACCCTCGCGGGACACGGTCTCTAGAGAACCAATTCCAGCTACCTTGAAGTCGATTTCGGCGCCGACGGAGCGACCGATCCAGTTCTTTTGCATGGTTTTGATTTTGTCGGGCCAGTCGAGGGCGTCTATTTCGTCGAGTAATTCGTCGGCATATTCAGTAATCTTAAAGAACCATTGTTTCATCTTCTTTTTTTCGACTTCGTGACCACAGCGCCAGCAATGGCCGTTTTCTACTTGTTCGTTAGCAAGGACGGTCTGATCTTCTGGGCACCACCATTGGTAGGATTCTTTTTGGTAGGCGAGGCCTTTTTTGTAGAGTTGTAAGAAACACCATTGGGTCCATTTGTAATATTCTGGGTCGGAAGTGTTGATTTCGCGCGACCAATCGACGGCGTAACCGAGGCGTTTGGCCTGTTTTCGGAAATTATCGATGTTCTGTTTGGTAATTTCTTGGGGGGCGGTGTTAGTCTTGATGGCGTAATTTTCGGCGGGGAGACCAAAAGTGTCGTAGCCAAATGGGCGCATGACGTTGAGACCTTGTTGGCGATAAAAACGAGCGAGGACATCGACGATGGTGAAGTTACGGACGTGGCCAACGTGGAGGCCGGCGCCGGAAGGATAGGGGAACATCTCAGCAATGAATAGCTTTAGGGTGTCTTTTTTTTCGGTCGCTTTAAAAGCGTCGGTTTCTTCCCATATTTTTTGCCATTTTGCTTCGATTTTGAGTGGTTCGTATCTATCCATAATAGATAAATTATAGTATATTTTGTGAGGAAAAGCAAGAAAATCTAGAGGTTATGGAATGAAGATACAGCGGATTGGGTAGCCATAGTTGCGCAGAGCACGATATAGAGAAGAGCCGCTAGTGGTTATACCATTAGAAGTCATTCTTGGTTTGCTCATACCATCGTTGTTGTTTTCATTTTTGCTGGATGTCCACCAGCCCCCTTCGGTTTCTTGTACACTAAGTGAACCGTTATTTATCGTACCAGATAGTGGTAATTTTAATGCTGTGCGGAAAGTAGTATATGTACTATATCCGCCGCTTCCCGCGTAGAGATTATTGTATCCTGGATTGCCCATATCTGGTATTTTCCATCCTTTGGGGCAAATATCTTCGGTCGAGTTAGCTGGTGTTGCCACAGCGGTACTGTAACAGTAGGAGCCTGCCGAAGCAGCGCAGAAGTTATAATAGACGCCATATTTCCAGGTGCTTGCATTTTCAAAAGTGTCTTCAGTATAGGTGGTGTTTTTATAGCTCGTATTAACTAATGGGGCAGTGTAACTATTCCCAGTAGTCCAGTTAGTGAGAGTTAACGCTGCTGTAGCATATTGGTCTGAGCTGGTGCCGCCGCCATTTCTAAGGTAAGTAAGAGAAGCATCTGAGGCATTGGTGTTTGCGCTGGAAAGCTTGTTTACGACTGTTGAGCTGGTGAGATCGAGGGCAAGATTATCAAGGAGCCAAAGATTGCCGTCGGCGAGTTTGGCTACGGTATAGCTGGTATTGTCACGATTGTCTTTAAGAGTTACGGTGGTATTAACCGCAGTATTATTGGCGAGTTCACTAGTGACTTCTTGCATATATTCTACATTTTCAATAGTTTGACCATGTGCTGTGTCGAGAATGCAACGGATAGGATAGCCGTGTGACCGATATCCGTTATTTGTAGAGGTGACTGAAGACGAGCCGGCCTGAAGACGATAAACATAACCGTTGCCATGGAGAGAAGATGACCACCAGAATGACGTGCCGGCTAGATATGTACCATTTTGGTAATAGCCAGATAATGGAATATGGAGGGCTGTTCTGAAAGTACCAGTAGTGTCATAACCATACCCACCCGAGATTAAAGAGTAATACTCTCCGCTAGTTACGCCACCAGTTGGGATTCTCCAACCTTTAGGACAAATATCTTCGACTAAATCGTCGGGACCCGTATTGTTATTATAACAATATGATCCGGCTGAGGCGGCGCAATAGTTATAGTAGATACCATATTTCCAGGTTTTTGCTTCATCGCTTAGGCTGTCGTTTTGATTAGTCATGTCTTTCCGTGATATGTTTAATAATGGTGCATTATTGCTACTGTTTTCGGTCCAATCCGAATAGCTAAGTCCCGTATTTGCATAAGGGCTTGAACTGGCGGCACCACCATTTCTGAGATAGTTCAAAGAGGTGTCGGTGGCGTTAGTGTTGGCGGAAGAGAGATTGTTTGCTATGGTACGGTCAGTTAAGTCGAGAGCGAGGTTATCAAGAAGCCAAATATTGTCATCGCCGAGTTTGGCGATATTATATGCCTTGCCGTCGCGAGAGTCGGTTAAGGTGATGATACGGTCAATTAACATTTTGCTTTTGAGCTCTTCGAGCTCTGTTTGACTAAGTCTAGAGAAGTCCTGTAAATAGCTGATATTATATTCGTCTAGTACTGATGGCGAAGAGGCTGAATGTGGGTGTACTAGAGTATATTTGACTTCTCCAATGTAGGTGTCGGCAGCTTGGGCAACGGAAATATAGGCGGCATAAGTGGTGGTTATTTTAGAGCCTATTGTGGCGTCAGTAGTGGAAGAAAAACTGGCAACTTTTGTGTAATCGTTTGGTACGGCGTGATAATTATCAAAACCATTTTCGATAGTGAGATTTTCTGGTTGATAGGCGGAAGAGTCGGTGACTTTGCCAATTTTCATGGCCCATTCGGAGCGGTCGCCTGAAGTGGCGGTACCAGTAGGAATGATAATACCAGTATCCGTCCCGATAAGAGATGTGTTCCCATATGTCTCGGGGGTGCCAGAATAGCCCACTGCATAAATGGCAAAACCGGAAGGGTTGTTGCAGATGGCGGTGATGGTGGATTTGCCAATGCCGTCTGGGTAATAGCCACTGGTACCAGAATAAATACCATTGATGAGATTGGCGGAGTGTTCGGTATTGATGGCAGCGGAGAGTGAGCAGGATGAAGATACGGTGATGGCGACCCTTTCGGTGGTGCTAGCGGCCGCACTCGCTTTATCAACTGTAATATTGCTTAAAATTGCACCAGAGGTCAGCATAATGCCAGTTAAAGATAATGCAACAAAACCAAGAACTTTTGTGTGTATAACCTGCTTCATAATAGTCCCAATTAAACTAATAACATTACCATTATAACATATGATTTATTTTTTTGTGAAGATTTTATAAATCGATTTTTAAGTCACCTTGACGGAGAATCTGTGGGTTTTCTGGATTGGTAAAGTCGACAATTGTGGATGGTTTATGACCAGTGATGGATTTTGGAGTACCGCCGCGAGGATTGGCGGAGGTGAGGATTAAGGCGCCGTTCTCTTTGAGAAGTTTAGGAAATAATGGATGATTTGGAATGCGGATGCCGATGGTATCAAAATGGTCATAATAAAAATGATGGAAAATTGGGTTTTTGGGGAGAATTAGAGTGAGCTCGCCGGGGATATATTTGTTTATTAATGCTTTGGCTTGGTTCGGGATAATGGCGTACTTAGCGATAGCTTCTTTTGATTCTGGGACGAGGGTAAAAATTTTGCCGGAATCAAAATCACGGTCTTTTAGCTTCATCAAATCTAAAATACCTTGCTTTGAATTTAAGGCTACAGCGTAGCCTTCGACGGTTTCGGTGGGGACGGTGGTGACAGTTTGCAAATTCATGAAATATATTGTATCATATATTTATGAAAATAGTAGTGGTGATGCATAATATTAGATCATGTTACAACGTGGGTGCGATTCTTAGAACTTGCGAAGGTTTTGGCGTGTCGAAAGTGGTAATGTCTGGCTACACTCCGAGAATACATGATAAAAAATTATTGCCACACTTAAGAGAAAAATTAGATAGAGAGATTCATAAAACGGCACTTGGCGCAGAAGATATGCTCGACATTAATGTGTGCGACGATATTAAAGCTGAAATACAATCATTGCGCAGTGATGGCTGGGAAGTGTTGGGACTTGAAAACAATATTGATAAAGAATTGTTTGTTTTGGGGAGCGAGCAATTTAGAAAAAAAGTATCTGACAAAGTAGTATTAGTGCTTGGAGAAGAAGTAAATGGCATCGACGAATCTCTCTATGATGTGATTGATTTGTTTGTAGAAATACCCATGAGCGGAAAGAAGGAATCTTTTAATGTTTCGGTTGCGGCTGGCATTGCTTTGTATGGTATAATTAATGCATGAGTAAAGTAAAAATATACACTACACCAACTTGCGCTTATTGTCATGCTTTGATGGATTGGTTAGATGAGCTGGGCGTTGAATACGAAGAACTTGACGCTACAAACGAACCAGACATTGCCGCCGTCCCGGTAACGATTATCGGCGATAAGAAAATTGTAGGATTTGATCGTCCGGCCATTAAAAAGGCACTAAAAAACCTCTAAAAGAGGCCATGTTTATATTATACCACAGGTTGACGTAAAAGTCAATACTTGCGTAATTTACGATAAAGTGGTAAAATGAATAAAATTATCTATTAAATTAAGGAGCAAAATGCCTGAACCTAAAAAACAAAGTAGCCCAAGGAAGACTGGTCTTCGTCGCAGCCATTTGAGGCTGAAACTGGCTAGGAGAGTGAACAAGACTTCTCCGGTCAAGGTCTTTGAGACCAAGAAGAAGACACCGAATCTTAAAGTAAAAACCGTTAAGAAAAAAGAAGCGTAAAAATGGCTAGTAATCGACATTTAGGTAGAGTTATTGTCTTACAGAGCTTGTATGAATACGAGCTGAGGACCCTCGCGCATGACCCAGAAGTCGATCTTGACATTATCGTTGCTAAGAATATTGAACCATACGAAAAAACTCTGGGCGATACAGAGTTTGTTTATAATTTGGCCCACAAGGTTTCTGAAAATTTTGAACAGCTTGACAAAGTATTACAGCCAATGGCACCGGAGTGGCCTATTGATTCAATTTCGGCAATCGATCGTAATGTTTTAAGGATGGGACTGTATGAGTTATCTGAGTGTAGGGATAAAATCCCGCCAAAGGTAGCAATCAACGAAGCCGTCGAGCTTGCAAAAGCGTTCGGATCAGACAATTCTTCACGTTTTGTGAATGGGGTGCTTGGTACAGCTTATAAAGAGCTCGGTATTAGCGAAGAAGAAAATTATGGATCAAATAGTAAAACCAGAACCGAGGAATCTGCAAAGTCTGGCAAGGATGACGGGTCTCACGAATCGGGATCAGCTGACGAATCAAACCCAGCCGATGACCCAGGGACAGTTGAGTCAGATAAACCAGATGAGCCAACCGACAAGGAGAATGCTTAGTCTGGAACCGACGGCGCGGAGGGCGCTAAAAATTCCAGAAGCGTTGCCTACGGAGCAGCAGGTTAAAGAGTCCAAACTAAAGAAAATCACTTCAGCTGTTTTTCGTAAGAAAACGGCAATTCAGGAGATTGTTAGAGAGCCGACTTCGGGCGGGATTGTTTTTCGATTGGCTGCGGATAGAAAGGATATCGAGGTACTTTTGATTCAAGATTCTAAAGGGCGCTGGACGATTCCGAAAGGTCACATCGAGCCGGGCGAGACTGCGAAAATGACTGCACGACGAGAGATCGAAGAGGAAACCGGACTTCGTAACTTTGATGTTTTGACTTGGCTGGGTAAGATTCATTTTAAGTATCGTCGAGCTGACAAATTGGTTTTAATGACGACGCAGATTTATTTAGTGCAGGCACTGGATGCGCGGGAGACTTTGGCGGGTGAAAAATGGATGAAGGGGATACAATGGTTTTCGTTTGCCGAGGCATTAGATTTAATAGAATATGAAGACATTGAAAAGTTGATGCTCATCGCAAAAAAGAAGATTCGAGCAGGGGATTTTTAATAAAAATAAAAAAGGAGGTTTGATGGATTATACGCTATATCGTGAATTTGCAAAGGAAAAGTTGGGTTTTGATTTCAATGATATAACTTTGCTCGTGACGGCTTTGACGCACAGAAGTTATGTAAATGAACATCGCGCAAGCGTCAAAGAGCATAATGAAAGGTTGGAGTTTCTCGGTGATGCCGTACTCGAATTAGTTTCTTCAGATTTTTTGTACCGAAATTACAACGAACCTGAGGGAATTATGACGGCGCTTAGGGCGGCTTTGGTTCGGACCGAGTCAATTGGTGCGGCTGGTAAAGAATTGGGTTATGAGCCACTTGTAAGATTATCGCATGGTGAAAAAAATGGTTCGGAAAGGGCACACGATGTGATACTTGCGGATTGTTTTGAAGCGGTGATTGGCGCGATTTATTTGGATCAAGGGTACGATGCGGCGAAGGAGTTTATCGGGAAGCACATTCTGGTGAAGATTGATGAAATAATCGAAGAGGGGAGTTGGCGTGACCCGAAGTCTTATGTGCAAGAATTGGCACAGAGAATTGATGGGACGACGCCGGCATACCGGACACTTAGCGAAGAAGGGCCCGATCACAACAAAACCTTTAAGGTAGGGATTTATATTGGTGATAAACTAAAGGCGACTGGTGAAGGGCATTCTAAACAGGAAGCACAGACTGAGGCAGCCAGGGTGGCAGTGAAGTTATACCGTAAAGCCGAAAAGTGATTTTTGGGCAGGGGCAGATTTGATTTTTTGACATAAGTATGATATAATTAGGGTATTGGATGCTAGATTATAGGGGAGGTGAAGACGGTGTCCAGGAAAATTAGTGGCCTCAGTTACGATAGGCATAAAGTCACACAAGAGACTTTGTCTTACTGGGAGAATGTCTTGAGGCTCATTGGATGTGCGGGGAGATACCGCGCCAAAATAGCATTAAGAGACAATCTTCGTGATCAGAGTGCATCTTTCAAGGTCCAGCCAGTGTTTGAAAAGTATCATGGAGGATCCATGGAGGATCTTTATAAGGCAATCCGTGATGCTAAGCGTGATTTCAATGGACTAGTGGATAGGATCAATAAGATTCTGTCTCGGCACGAGGATCTCCCACAGATTCAGGAGCCGGCGAGGCTTCTCGAATTGCTCCAGGAAAAGGAGCGGCGGGATTATTACAATCGGGAGGCAAGGAAACTGCTCTCTCAGAACGAGATAATTCCCCTCCAGAAGCTGGAAGATAATTTCAAAAAAAGGCAACAAAAAAAGCAGCAGGGTCAGGCGAAAGCCTGACCCCTTCACATTTTTACTAATTTGTGATATAATGAGTTGGTTAATAATTTTAAGGAGAAGACATGCTTGCGATTCGTATGCAACGTAATGGCCGGTCACATTATCCAACGTACCGGATAGTCGTCCAAGAAGCGCAGCGCCACCCTTTGTCTGGGCGCGTTGTAGCCGAGGTCGGCAATTATAACCCCGCTACTCATGCGCTCGTGCTTGACAAAGAAGCGGTAGAAAAATATCTTAAGAATGGCGCTCAGCCATCTAGCCGTGTCGCTTTTATCTTGGCTAAAAATGGTGTAAAGCTCCCTGATTGGGTTAAGAAAGCACCAGTGAAGTCTGTCAAAGCTAAGCACGCTGACAAGCTTCGCAAAAATCAGCCAAAGGAAGCTCCGGCAGAAGCTCTAACGGAGGAAGCACCTGCAGAGGCTCCTGTGGAAGCACCTGCAGAAACTCCTGTGGAAAATCCTACAGAGTAAAAAATAGCCCTTTTTCAAAAGGGCTATTTTTGTTATAATAAAAATGTAATAAAAATTAACTAAATTGGAGAAAAAATGGCTACTATCGACCAACAATTCGTAGAATATATCGTAAAAACCCTAGTCAATAATCCAGATAAGGTCTCGGTGGATCGCAAGATTGATGAGAAAGGTGTGTTATTGTCTCTTACAGTTGACCCAGAAGATGTCGGGCGGGTGATTGGTAAGCGTGGTGTAACGGCGCAATCGATTAGAATGCTACTTAGGGCACTCGGTACCAAGCAAGATGCTAGGTACAATCTCAAGATTGTAAACACTGATGAAGATGGTGAGGAGCATGAATCTCGTCGCGCCGAGAAAAAGACAGAGGTAAAGCCAAAGGCGGATTCTGAGTCTATTGAATCAGTTGACGAGGAAGTTGATATTGACGAAGATGAGGATGAGGAACCAGAGGTTGATGAGGATATTGACGAAAGTGAAGAAACTGAGGTTTCTGAAACTTCTGAGCTTGCCGAAAAGACTCGCGCAGAGCTTGCCGACCTTGACGATCTCGATATATAACATATCGTTTTTGTGGAAAAATGACGTATGAAAATACGTCATTTTTGTTTAAAAAAGCCTTGACTTTAGACGTTTAACTACATATAATAGTACTTAAGCTAACTAACTGCGAGTTTGCTTAGAAGATACAATTAATCGTTGAGAGTTTTATATATGGCTAAAAAAGCGTCTGTCCGTTGAGACGCTTTTTTGGTTGCTTGAGTTTTAAAAGAGAGCTTTATTAATGCGAAGTTTTTAAATATTAATATTGAATAATTTGTTTATGTATGGTATTATCTTTATTAAGAAGTAGTGTGTCGTGTTTTTAATACTTGTGGGAGCTGGCGACTCTCAAGGGGAAACAGGACAGTAATCTTCGGCGCTGAAACAATTTGCGAGAAGTCTAGGGCTTTTTCGGGGTTGTTTGAAAGATTAATAACACTAATAAAAAAGAGGTAGAATGGCTAAAAAACCAGTCACAAGTGAAAGAAAGTTTTTCACTGAAGGTGACCAAGCCCTTCCGATTCCGGATTTGACACAGCATCAAACCGATTCGTGGGAGGACTTTGTCAAGAACGGACTGAGAGAAGTTTTTGCTGAGCTGAACCCGATAGATGACTATACGGGCCAGAAGCTTTCTCTTAGGTTCAAAGATTATTACTTTAAGGAGCCAAAGGAGTCTGAACAGCAGGCTAAATACAATTTGGCGACTTATGAAGCCCCACTACATGTTTTAGTGGAGCTCGAAAACAAAGTTACGGGTGAGAAAAAAGAACAGGATATTTACTTTGGTGATTATCCATGGATGACTGAAAGGGCAACTTTCATCATTAATGGTACTGAACGTGTAGTGGTATCGCAGTTGATTCGTTCGGCTGGTGTGTTCTTTAATGCCGAGACGATCGGAATAAGGCGCTATTATGGCGCAAAGATTATCCCAGGTCGTGGTGCATGGCTTGAATTTGAGACGGCGGCTAACGGCGCAATGTTCGTGAAGATTGATCGTCGTCGCAAACTTCCAGTTACGACTTTCCTCCGAGCTCTTGGTATGAAAGAAAGCGAAATCAAGGCTGCTTTTGAAAAAGTAGATACGGGTGATAGAAAGTATATTGAAACTACGCTTGAAAAAGATACGACTTCGACTCAAGGCGAAGCTCTCTTGGAAGTATATCGTAGAATTCGTCCTGGCGATCTTGCAACCGTTGAAAACGCGCGTTCGATGATTGAACGGATGTTCTTTGATCCGAAGCGTTACGATTACTCCAATGTGGGTCGCTTTAAGATTAATCGTCGCCTTAATATGGACACACCAAACAAGCCAGAGTTTCGTACTTTGCAAATGAAGGATGTAGTGGCGATTATCTCGGAGATTATTCGACTTAACAATACCCAAGAAGCCCCGGATGATATTGACTCTTTGTCAAATCGTCGTGTCAAGTTAGTTGGTGAGTTGGTTCAGAGGCAATTCCGTCTTGGTATGCTTCGTTTGCAACGAAATATTCTTGACAGAATGTCAATGGCAAGTGCAGAGGATGTGACGCCATCACAACTTCTTAACTCACGTCCAGTCGTGGCGGCCGTAAAAGAATTCTTCTCAACTTCACAGCTTTCACAGCTCATGGATGAAGTCAACCCATTTTCAGAGCTCGCTCATAAGAGGCGTTTAAGCTCGATGGGTCCTGGTGGCCTCACACGCGAACGTGCTGGATTTGATGTGCGTGACGCCCACCCAACTCATTATGGTCGTATCTGTACGGTAGAAACGCCAGAAGGCGGTAACGTAGGTCTCGTGCTTAACTTTGCAACCTATGCAAGAATTAATGAATACGGATTTATCGAAGCGCCTTACCGTGTAGTCAAAAATGGTAAAGTAACTGATGAAATCGTTTACGTTGATGCTGAAACTGAAAACGATATGATTATCGCAGATACTTCAGTGAAGCTGGATAAAGACGGTAAATTTGTAGAAGATTGGGTGTCGGCTCGTGTCCATGGTGCGCCAGCACAGGTGGAAGCTAAGAAAGTGACCCATATTGATGCAGCACATAAGGAGATTCTTGGTGTGTCCGCATCACTCATTCCATTTGTAGAGAAAAACCGTGTGGACCGCTCTCTCATGGCCTGCGCTATGCAGAAGCAAGCAGTGCCACTTCTCCGTCAAGATAATCCAATTGTCGGTACCGGTATCGAGGGTGAAGTCGCCAAAAATACTTCGCAACTCGTGATGGCATCTGGAAATGGTGTCGTGAAAAAGGCCGATGGTGAATCAATCATTGTGACTTATGACAAGGGTGGTGACACCGAGTACAAACTTCAACATTTTGAGAAAACCAACGATGATCGTTGCTACAATCAGCGCGTAGCAGTGGCACGTGGTCAAAAAGTGAAGAAGGGCGATACTTTGATTGAAGGCGCTTCGATTCATGATGGTGAGCTTGCACTAGGACGTGATTTGCTTGTTGCATTTATGCCATGGCGTGGTTATAACATGGATGACGCTATCGTGATTTCGAATAAATTGGTTGAAGATGATACTTTGACCTCGATTAATATTAAAGATTTTGACGTAGAAGTACGTGAAACCAAGCTCGGTCCTGAGCAGGTGACGCGCGATATTCCAAACGTTTCTGAGCATTCTTTGAGACATCTTGGCGAGGATGGTATTGTAACCGTCGGTTCCGAGGTAAAGAATGGCGACATCTTGGTCGGTAAAATTACGCCAAAGGGTGAGCAAGAGTTGAGCTCAGAAGAGCGTTTGCTTCGTGCAATCTTTGGTGAGAAAGCTAAAGATGTACGCGATACTTCAGTTCGTATGAATGGTTCGTCAACTGGCAAGGTTGTGGACGTACGCGTTTATACTCGCGAGCAAGGTCACGAGCTAAAAGCTGGCGTGATAATGCAGATTAAAATCTTTGTAGCCGAAATGCGCAAGATTGGCGTAGGCGATAAGCTCGCTGGTCGTCACGGTAACAAAGGTGTGGTTTCACGCATTTTGCCAGTAGAAGATATGCCATTTATGGCTGATGGTACGCCGATTGATATCATTCTTTCACCGATGGGTGTGCCGAGCCGTATGAACCTCGGTCAGCTATTTGAAATTCACCTAGGTATGGCCGCAAAAGCCCTTGGCTATCATGTGGCAACGCCGTCATTTAACGGTGTGCCGGATGAAATAATCAGCGATGAGCTTGAAAAAGCAGGTTATGCGCGTGATGGTAGAGTGCAACTCTATGATGGCCTTACGGGTGAACCATTCAATGAGAGGACTTCGGTTGGCGTGATGCATATGCTCAAGCTTCACCACATGGTGGAAGACAAGATTCACGCTCGTTCAACTGGTCCATACACGATGGTGACTCAGCAGCCGCTCGGTGGTAAAGCTCAAAACGGTGGCCAGCGCTTCGGAGAAATGGAGGTGTGGGCACTTGAAGCTTATGGTGCTGCTACCACGCTTCAGGAAATGCTCACCATTAAATCAGATGATGTTTATGGACGTGCAAAAGCGTACGAGTCAATTATCAAACATGAACCGATTGAAGGTCCAAAGCTTCCAGAGGGCTTTAACGTGCTCGTGAAGGAGCTTCAGGGCTTGGGTCTTAAGGTGGATCTCCTAGATCACGGTGAGTCAGCAGACGCTGGTGACGTGATTGAAAAGACTTCACGCGAAATTGAAAAAGACAAAGACGATCAATCAATATATGATCAGCATAAAAAAGATACTGCGCCAGAGATTCTTGACCTCGATGATGAGGAAGCAGAAGCGATGATGGCGGAGGAAGGTATCGATATAACAGAGGACGACGATGAAGAGCCGCTCGAAGGAGGTTTCGATGACGAACCAGAATTGGAGGACATCGAAGAACTAGAAGAAGGCACAGTTGACCTCGGAGAGGAGTTCTAATATGGCGTGGATGGATAATTTCATTTCTGCTTCAGATTTCGACTCCATTAGATTGTCGGTTGCAAGCCGCGATGACATTCTAAATTGGAGCTATGGTGAAGTAACCAAGCCAGAGACGATTAACTATCGTACTCAAAAACCAGAACGTGATGGTTTGTTCTGCGAAAGGATTTTCGGTCCAACCAAGGATATTAATCCACACGATTCAAAGCTAAAAGGCGTGCGTTCGCGTGAAGCGGCGGTGGATAAGGAAGGTAATCTTGTTACTAAATCCATTACTCGTCGTGAGCGTATGGGGCACATTGCTCTAGCTGCACCGGTGGCACACATTTGGTTTATGCGTGGAATTCCGTCAGCTCTTTCGCTTCTTCTTGACATTACTGTAAAGAATATTGAGAAAGTTGTCTATTTTGCGACATATCTCATTACAGATGCAAAGACAGATGAAATCCAAAAAACCTTGGAAAGTTTGGAAAGCCAGACTGTTGCGGCGAGAAGTGCGATTGAAATTCGCTACAAGCAAGCTGCTGAGGCGGAAGGCGCGGATGTAAATGCGCTCGCTGAGGAACGCAATAAAGAGCTTGAAGAACTTGAAAGTGATTTTCAAAGTCGTAAGGCTTTGCTCGAATCGTTCCGCAAGGGTAATGTGATTACTGAGGTTGAATATCGTAATCTGCCAGAAGAATATGAAGATTTGATTACGGTAGAAATGGGCGCAACTGCAATTAAGAAGATGCTTGATGAAATCGATCTTGATAAACTGATTTCGGATCTTCATGCCGAATGTGAAGAGGCGAGGGGTCAGAAAGAAAAGAAGATTCAGAAGCGTCTTAAAACTCTTGAGGGTATGCAGGCTGCCGGAATTCGCCCAGAAGATTTGATTCTCACGGTAATTCCAGTGATTCCACCGGATCTTCGTCCAATGATTGCGTTGCCTGGTGGCCGTTTTGCAACTTCAGACTTAAACGACCTTTATCGTCGCGTAATTAACCGTAATAACCGTTTGCGCAAATTGCTTGACCTCAATGCGCCTGAAGTGATTTGTCGCAATGAAATGCGTATGCTTCAAGAGGCAGTTGATGCTCTTATCGATAACTCTGCAGCGCATGGTTCACATGGTGCAAACTCTACTAATGGTAGAAGGCGTCTCAAATCTCTGTCAGACCTTCTCAAAGGTAAGCAAGGTCGTTTCCGTCAGAACCTTCTCGGTAAACGTGTGGACTACTCTGGTCGTTCAGTGATCGTAGTGGGTCCAGAACTTACACTCAATGAGTGTGGTCTACCAAAACAGATGGCACTCGAACTCTTTAAACCATTTGTGATTTCATGGTTGATTGCAAATGAACATGCCAATAACATTCGTTCAGCTTCAAGATTAATTGAGGCAAAGGAAACTGTAGTCTGGGATGCACTTGATGAGGTAATTAAAGGAAAATATGTACTCCTTAACCGTGCTCCGTCGCTTCACCGTTTGTCGGTGCAGGCGTTCCAGCCGAGACTCATAGATGGTAAGGCAATTAAGCTTCACCCACTTGTAGCGTCTGGCTTTAACGCCGACTACGATGGTGACCAAATGGCAGTACATCTACCACTCTCTGATGCGGCACAGCTTGAGGCAAAGGAGTTAATGTCAGCTTCAAAGAATCTTTTGAAGCCAGCTGATGGTGCTCCGGTCTTGGCTATTTATCAGGACGTGGTGCTTGGTGCTTACTATCTGACTTACGATAAGCCAGGTACGGATACTGGTGAGCCAAAAGCATTTTCATCAGTCTATGAGGCAGAAATGGCCTATGACCAAGGCATTATTCGTCTTCAGACGCCAATTCGTGTGTTTGCAAAGAAGGAAATTAGGAATACTACTCTTGGCCGCGTAATCTTTAATGAGATTTTGCCAAAAGAATATCCATATGACAACTCGGTACAAACTAAGAAGCATCTTTCTAAAGTGATGGCCGATATCTTTGACCTTTACGGGTCTGAGGTGATGGTAAAAACCGCGGATGCACTAAAGGATCTCGCGTTTGAGTACGAAACGATTGCTTCAATTTCAACGGCAAAGGATGATTATCCGACTTATGATGAAATTGACGACTTTATCGCTGAAGGTGACGCCAAGACGGCTCTGATTCAGCAGCAGTATGAAGATGGTCTTGTGACTGACGATGAGCGTTATAAACTCACGATTGCCAACTGGCGTGATATTGATAAGCGTATTTCAGAGTTCTTGCAGGGCAAGCTCGCTGAGATGGATACCGATATTGCGGTGATGGTGAACTCGGGCGCTCGTGGTAATATCTCCAACATCAAGCTCGCTTCGGCAGAGATTGGTATCATGGTGGATATTAACAACAATGAAATCGAGCTTCCAGTGAAGTCATCGTATAAGAAAGGTCTTAACACTCTCGAATCGTTTATCGCGACGCGAGGTGCTCGTCAGGGTCAGGTATCTACGGCTCTACGTACGGCCGACTCTGGTTATCTTACTCGTCGTCTTGTAGATGTGTCGCAAGATGTGTTTACAACTGATGAAGAAGCAGAGGACCCAGGCTTTACCGTGTACAAGTATGAATCTGATTTGTCTGGTATCTCGTTTGTAGCTAGGATTGCTGGTCGCTATACGGCGGAAGCAGTGCCAGGTTATCTCGAAGCAGACCAGTTGATTACTAAGGAAATGGCAGAGCAGCTTGATGCTGATGAAAAGATTGAATCAATCAAGATTCAGTCGGTGCTCTCGACCACCGCGGTGGATGGTGTGCCAAGGAAAGCTTATGGTGTAGATATGTCTACTCGTGAGCTCGTGGCAGCACACGAACCGGTTGGCGTGATTGCGGCACAGTCCCTTGGTGAACCAGGTACGCAGCTGACGCTTGATACCAAACACGGTTCTGGTGTGGCAGGTTCTGGTGCTATCGCTCGAGGTCTTCCTCGTGTGGAAGAGCTTCTCGAAGCTCGTACGCCAAAAGGCCAGGCTTATATTTCACCAATCGATGGCGTAGTGGAAATTTGGGAAGATGGTAATCATTACGTTGCTCAAATTACCCCACAATCTGGTGAAGTTGAGCGAATTGAGCTAAATGGTCGTGAGCCGGAAGTCAAAGACGGCGAAAAGGTAAAGACCGGTACGACTCTTATCAAGAAGACTACCGGTAAAGCTGCCGTGAAAGCTCGCCATGATGGTGTAGTAGAGCTCGTCAAGGATGCGATTATCTTGGTTGGTTCGAATGTAGCTCCTGTCAAGGTAGAGATTCCGGGTGATGCGGAACTTGTCGTGAAGTCGAACGATACTGTGACGGCTGGCGACAGGTTGACCACTGGTTCTCTTAACTTGCAGGACATGCTCAAGTACAAGGGAATTGAGGAAACTGAGCGCTACATTATGAACGACGTGCTTTCAGTCTATTCGGCTCAAGGTCATGAGATTTCTCCGAAGCACCTTGAAATCTTGGTGAGACAAATGTTCTCGCGCGTTCAGATTAATGATCCGGGCGATTCAGAATTTGTCAGCGGTGATATTACCTCCAAGGCTGCGGTAGTTGCAGAAAATAAGCAGCTCGAAGCTGAAGGTAAAAAGCCAGCTACCTACACTACCTTACTGCTTGGTATTACCAAGGTATCAATCTTCTCGGATTCGTTCCTTTCGGCGGCATCCTTCCAGGATACTACGAGAGTACTTATCAATGCGGCTATCAATGGTCGTGTCGATCACTTGCGTGGTCTCAAGGAGAATGTGATTATTGGTCGTAAGATTCCAGTAGGAACGGGCGTTGCTCCGATTGTTGAGTTTGAGACTCCGGATACTAAGGTCCCGACCGAAGCGGATCTTGAAAACTTGTAGGTTTTAGGTAACTTGCGGAAAATAGCCACGAAAAGTGGCTATTTTTCTAGTTTTTGTTTTATTTGTGTTATAATGGTAGTGTTAATATTGGGATTTAAGTGAGGTAAAATTATAATGTTTGTTTTTAAAAACACAAAACGCCATTTAACAGGGAGAGAAAAAATCATAACCTTATCTGCGTTAATCATAACCTTGCTTTTTGGTGGTGTATTGTCTTTTAGTTTTGTTTCCGCCATGACTTATCAAGACGAAGTAAATGTACAGTTTACCTTTGA
>JAEEGL017223870.1_pt1 | contig 25615 bp, 42 predicted proteins | sample 9134231 | NCBI WGS metagenome assembly JAEEGL01 (sample SAMN16246548, study PRJNA631951) | gut metagenome | biome: gut microbiome; feature: rumen; material: fiber-attached | host: Bos | place: Iran: Karaj | collected 2018-10
ATGGCTTACCAAAAAGCTCGTTGCGGGCTTGCAATGTGTAGGTGTATGCAGTGGAATCCGCAATAGTAAGGTTTTGATGTTTTCTTATTTTTTTGGCTACGTTAGATGCGGTATCGAGACCGTTAGAGTTCCACTCAACAGTAAAGTTGTTTTTAATTACCTGTTTGTTGCTAGTGCTAGAATAAACTGGCATATATATTTCTAATATATTAACCTTTCCCGCAGGTGTTATTTCATATCTACAATATTCTTTTAATACTTCTAAATAACTTTCTTTGTTGTTTTTATAAGTTGTTAATCCTTTTCCGAACCATTTAGCAAGTTGTTCGTTAGTCATAATACCTAAACATAATTCGTTAGGTTTCTGGGGGGTATTAACATTATTTAATGAGATAATATTAATTTTTTTTACCTTATCTCCAATAACCTCACATTCACAATATTTAGATAGTTCTTTTAGGTATGTATCTCTATCTCTTCTAAAAGTATCAATAGACACATTAAACCAAGTTGCTATGTCTTTATTAGAGTTTACACCTAGTTTCAATTCTGATATATCATTATGTTCCATGATAAAATTCCTCCTTATCACATATATATTATTTTTGTGGGGGTGGGTTTAAACAGTTCTGTCCAGCATTTTTATAGGGGGTAGAAAAAAATGGTATTAAAGGGTAACCGCAAGAGTTTGCAGTATTTTGCAGCAAAAATCAAGAAATTTCGTCTCGATTTATCAAGTGCTATATATATATAGCAGTGGAAAAAATGGACTCTTTTTGGTCTAATTTTGCAGCAAAATCAAGTCCTACCATGAAAAACATTCTCATTTTATGAAACTAACTATACTAGACTATTAACGAGCGAAGCGAGTTCATAGTCTGTATAGCAAAGCGGACGACCTTTAGGTCGTTCGCATCATTTATCAGTATGGAGTTTGTGGCAAAAGGTGGGAAAAATCATTAAATTTGTGAGGCATTTTATCAAGTGCTAGGGGTACAGATTTTTAAGAAAAGGTGGGAAAAGTACTGTAAAACTAAGGCAAATCATGAAAAAAGTGCTCATTTTATTAGACTCTAGGGAGGTAAAAATTTACGACAGGATGTGAAAAAGTATGATAAAAGTGTTCACTTTATAGAGATTTTATTATAATATCATATAGAATTTGTCAGAGATTACTATAGGAGACGAATTGGAGTGTCCCGGGTCCCTAAGGAACCCTTACCCCACCCACAACACGATTTCGCCCCTTTTCTAAGCCTCCCCAAAATGAAATCCCCAACCCCTAATAGCATTGCCGCTAACATGCCTCATTGCCAATATTTCCCCCTTTTTTAATACCTCTCAAACAACCTTTAACCTAAATTTGGCATATATGAATTTTCATGCTCATTCCTGCGGATTCCATTGCTTGGCTCGATCCACCCTACCTGTTATATATAATAACTATATAAAAGGGGCCTTGCCAACGTGCACACCATACTGGCAGACTAAAAAAGGGTTTTTTTAATAATTACATCCGTTCTATTAACTTTAAACTATTCTGCCCAGCGTCCCCGCCCTTCCAAATAGACATCCCATTTAATTATAACATATTTTTTTATAAAATGCAAATCACGCTCCCGACAAATGCCCAAGGATACTCCAAGGCGCAAAAGATCCCCTCCCAAGGTAAATCTCAGTAATTAACACCCATCCTCTCAAACAACTAGCGGGTAACACCCTATATAGAGTATGGACCGTTCCCGCCCTTTCTTTCTTTCCTCTTGGTAACAATAGACATAAGTAATATTAGACCGAACCTGCTGCCATAAGGACTCTCATACTGTGTTTCTTACCTATATCTCTTTTCTCTTGGTAAGAACTCGTTGGGTTTCACTGGATTGTTCCATTCTTGATGAGGCGGGTGCGGGCACGGGGGTACACCTACCTTTATGGTAAAACAACTAGCAAATTATTCCGTATATAAGGCTGGGGCCCGCGGCTTTACTGCTTTTCGGGAAAATATAGGTAAATGAGAGCCAAACAACTAGCAAAAATTTGCGTATATAGGGTAGGTTGGAGGGGGTATGGGGGCTTATTGGGTCAATTTCGCCCCGCTCAGCACGTTTTGGGAACCATTTTTCACCATTTTGTACAAAAAACTGATAAAAAATTATCACAAATGACCAAAAATAACGAAAATACTGCCTGTTTTGAGCAAAAACAGGCAGCTTAAGCCTGTTTTCTCAATAAATCCGATAATTTTAAGTGCATTTCCTGGAAAGGACACTCCCATTCTTCGTCCCCATCTTCATCAATATGAAAATACTTAGGGTTGTCTTTGTTCCAGTACCACACGTTACATCCTTCGCACCCACAAGGCTCACTCCTTATTGAGTAGCAACATTCATCCGCATTTTCAAGGAAGTCCATTAACTCTTCTTTCTCTACATCTAATACAACTGACATTAGCCCACTCCTTTCAATTCCCATACTGAATAGATTTCAAAATACTGTAAGTAATCATCAGTGCAAATCTCTCGTTCTGTGCGGGAAGGGAGGGAACAGCAACATAGTCTGCGTATGAAGTATGCCTTACTCTCTCTAGCCTTCCGCTTAATCACTTCAAGTTTGCCATATTTCTCTATTAACTCGTTAATCGTGCATATCTTGTATTCACGATTGCCATAGGTATCATCTATGAACTTGTACTCTCTCCAATCTCCATTCTGTCGGATGAAGTTCTTGATGATGATACCCCATACAATCTTGTCTTTCATATTATCCTTTCTTTGGTGGTCTGTGCTTGGTTAGCTTTAAGGTATAGTCTGTGCCATTCTGCTTGAATGATACCTCAACCTCGTTCTTTGTGGTTATATCTGATATATCAGAGAACTGACCGAGCGTTTCCGCAATCTTCTCTAATATAACCTTTTTAGCTTCATCAACCTTGCGAACGACCTCTCTCTTCTTCTTTTCTGGTGTAGCCTGAACATAAGTCTTAATCTCGGTAGCGTTCTGCTCCATCTTCGCCATTTCTTCGGCTTCTTCCCTAGTTACTGGCTCTCCATCTTCCTCACATTCTTTCATAATTCTTGCTATGAGGACTTCTATATCTTTTAACTGTTTCTTTGCCATTTTTGTGTACCTCTCTTTTTTTATTTTCTAAAAATATTTTAACATTTTTTAGAAAATTTTTCAATAGTAAATTTGCACAAAAAATTTTTTTATTTTTTACTTGACAAGAGGGTTATGGGAACTTAATCCCATAACTTTCTTCTCATCTTTTTGTGCTGACGATAGCAATATGCTAATATTTCCTTTTCTATCATTACATCTTCAAGACCCGTATGAGCCTCTACAAAGGTTGTATCCTTTGTGATATAACGATATACTATCTCAGCGGTGTAGCGTAGACCACCCCTAGCTGTAAGGTATCCGTTCTCTTCACAGAATTTCCTATATGTAGGCATTGTACCGAGTACATCCTTTGCCATCTTGAGGGTATCGCAAATCTCGAGGTCATATCTAAAGAATGAGCGATATGCTGACTTTGTAAGCCATCTTTGTGTGTTCTGTAAAGTACCATAGTCAAAACGCATATTGTGTGCATATATTTCCTTGACATTGTACTTCTCAACTACTTCATAGAAAATCTTTCTAATATTGTAGAATGATGTGAGAACTCTACGACCTGCCCTAATATCTTCCCAATATTTAGGAAGCTTTTCAGCATAGTAGGCGGACTTCATTAATTCCTTTTCGTGAAGGAATATATCAGCATTAACAAATGAAAATGCTTCATATACTGTACCACGCTTATCCACTACTGCAAACCCAAAGTCGTATGTAAACATATTCCATGGGGATACCTCTTTAAGTCCTCTATCAAGTGGACAAGTTTCCGTATCGAGAACTATCTTATATGATATTCTCCTATCAATCCATCCATTAGGATGCTTTTCCATATTCTTTTTTGTTTTCTTCAATTTTCTTATTCCTTTCTTTCTTTATATACTTATTATAGCATATCTTGGAACTCTTGTCAACAACTTTTTTTTATTTTTCTTCGTTGTCCGTTCCTTTGTTTTTTCTATATTAATATTGTACCATACTAGGTGAGGTTTGTACAGTTGGCATTTTGCACAAAATTTAGGGAAAATGGTTGAAAATTTTTGTGCAAAATTTCACTTGACAAAATTAGCCGAGGGTGGTATAATAGTAAAATACTGTGCGTTTGGAAAGAAAACGCACAGCCCATAATGGCTGTGCATTTTTAACTAATCATCGATATTAAGCGAAACGTCTTTTACTGGAACTACTTCTTCTGAACCAAGAACCCACATATAACAATTATTTGTGAGACTAAAAACCAACCATCGAGTATGGTCTGCGTTATACTCGCTATCTTCAGGATATGCATATCCTACATCAAGGCAGTACGCTCCTGCATATTTGAAAACTGAACCAGTCTGCGACTGTGATAATTTAACAGTAACCTCTTCTTTATGTTTTATGTTTACTTTCATTGTTTAACCATCCCTCATTTCTTAATCATAAATTATGATTTCTACATCTTCATTAGACACTGGCTCTATCTCTGTACAGCCTGGAAGCCACATTTTACTATGACTCATAATGTTAATAGCTAACCATCGAGCTTCTCTGACTCCTACATCACTTCTGTCATCATCTGGATGAACTACATTTACATCTAAATAATATTCGTCTCCATATCTAAAAATTCCGCCTGTTGAATATCCTAATAGACATTTTCTTTTTTCTTTTCTCTTTTCTGTTATTTTCATTATATCTTTCCTTTCTATTTCTGTACTAAATCCGATATATCATCACTCGCCTCAAGTAAGATACCTTCAAGCTCGTCATATGTCTCCCTAAGCTTATATACATCATCGCACCCGTTCATCATCATAAGAGATTGTGTTGTATCGAGATATATAACTCTTACTACCTTGCCGATACCATAAGCGAAGCCACACTCCCAAGCAGTACCGGTATCGCCATACATACCGTGGCTGATAACCCATACCTCGTCCGCCTTCTTAATCTCTTCTACATCATGTTGGAATACCTCAAGCCCCCACATATGGTTTGGCATTTCCTCGCCATTAGGAACTTTATAAGACATAGGGAAGTATAACTCAACCTCTTCATTATTAGCCATCATTTTTTTTACATCATCAAGCAATCTTCTTTCCTTATCATTGAAGAACGGACTTGCTACATAAACCCTTGCCTTATTCATTCAAACAATCTCCTTCGCAATAATGTTTAATGAAGAGTTCGTGACCTTCATTTAAGTAATCACTAGCATTTTCCGCATACTTATCTTTTACTTTATATACTACCCAACCTCTGTCGCAATATGATGGACACTCTCTAATGTCGTAATCATCCTCATCATAGTCGTCGAGTTCATCGAGGTACTCGCCCTCAAGACCATATGAATATATAAGAGCATCTGACATTTCATCGCCCCAGTCATATATCAACTTCTGAAGCTCTTCTTCTGAAATATCATCTTCTACCTCAAAAACATTTTCATCTTCAATTCCATGTAAGCCCTGGTACATTCCTTCCCAAGCATAAATATATATTACCATATTTTAATCCTCTCTGTATCTAAAATTTGTATCTTTTATAGTGATGTCCGCCTTGCAACCCTCTGCGCTGTCTGGGATATAGTCAATATCCACATCACTCAAGTCGCTATTTTCATCGGCATATCCGACAATTAAGCTATCCTTAATATCGCCATACTCATCAAGTGAACCATCATCATCCACTATAACATCCTGTGTAAGAGTAACTCTATATCTTTTTAACATTAGATAACACCCCCATATATCAACATCAGTGCTATTGTTACTGTAGTGAACAGAATATCTTTTGCCTTATCTGCCATTGGTCTGTTAAGGGCAAAGCAACGATATACTGAAACAATATTCGCTCCTAAAAAGCAACCCTGACCTAACATATAGTTAGACTTAATCAATATCTGTCCGCATAGTGTGAGAGCCATAACTAGATAGTTAAGGTTCTCAAAAGCCTTTCTTAATCTCTGTAACTCTGTGTTCTTTTTTCTCATTCCTTTTGTTTCCTTTCCTTTCTTATATATCTATTGTATCATAGATTTCAGTTAATGTCAAGCACATTTTTCAAGAAATTTCATAGTTCTTGGATGTTTCTTGGCATATTCTACAGCCCATTCAGTAGCCAAAAACTCAGGCGGTAAACTCATATATTTCATATACATATATTTACACATCTTTTTAGGCTCATTTATATATGGGGAAGCTATCATATAATGATATTCTAGCTTGTGCGTCATATATTCCATTGTCATTTTATGTCCTATCTCATGTAATAAATAAAATGCAAAAGGATATTTAACCTTATAACCAAAAGTTTGTTTGATATATTTCATCCATCTTTTATGGACACTATTTTTAACAACCTTACCATAGCATATAATGTTAAGGTCATCACGAAACATAAAACCTAATTTATTAGTGTAAAAACTTTCTTCTACACCAAACTGACGTACAAAAAAGTCAATCGCTTTTTCGTTCATATACCTATCTCCTTTCTATGTATCCATTATACCACATTAAGGGAATAAAACAAATAGTAATGTTGCACAAATGTGGTTCAAAAAATTTAGCAAATTTACCTATTGACAAAAATTTTGCTCGACTCGAATGAAGTCGAGCAACCCAAAGGTTGCTCACACCTCAATCAGAGTAACTCATTAATATGAAGATTAATAACTTTATCAACAGCTTTAATCAGAGCTTCATCTGTTGTGCTGATACCTACATTATTTTTATATCTAGCTTCAACAGTAGCACGTGACCCTACATTGAAACGACAAGTTAAATATGACTTGTTTGGACTACCAATCTTTCGTATAAAGTAGATATAATTTCTACCCTCAACGATAGAACTATCATAGTAATAGCCAACACAGTTGTTTTGCTGACGACCTTCATCAATCTTTTCAGCCTGATTCTGTGGTACAATTACTATATACCCTTCGCCAACCAATGTTTTATTAACAAAATTAAGCTTCTGTAATTTGGCATTTAATTCCTGGTTTCTATGGTTCTCAAGTAAGTTTTCAGCATTATGAAGATTTACACTCATTGTTCTATTTATATCTAAAGTGAAATCAAGTTCTTCTTCTTGTAAATCACATACAACATCTACAAGGTCTCTAAATGGACTTGCCCAATTAAGGCTGTCAAGACATATTGTATTTTCAACTACTTTTAATAACTGGTTAGGTGGTAATATATCAATCACTTTTTCATAACCACATTTCATATCTATACAGTTGAAAATAAATCCTCTCTCTTTAGCTGAATAGTTAGAATAATCTCTATCTATCTTGCACCTAGAAATAACTACACGATGATTGTTATACATATCTAAATACCTAGAATAATTTTTAGGCATAACTTTTGGGTCAAAATTATTTCTTTTTAATTCATCTATAATAAATTGAACTTGCGCAAAACTAGTTGCATAATTGAAAATCCATTCATAATCAAATAATTTAATAATATCATCAAAAGAATCAAAACCATACTCAACAGCCATTTTGTAATCGCCAAAGTCATTTTCTTTTGTGATAAAATCATAAGAGAACTTTTTATACATGTGCATATTTCGAGCTTCAAAATTTAATATGTTCTTATTTTTATAAAATGACCTATGAGGATTAACTATAACCATATCCTTAACTATTTCATGTAATGACTTCTTATTTGGATTATTATCAAATACATATTTAATAGGAGATGGATATACTGCGCTATATTTAATTCTTAGTCTTTCAAGACTTGCCTTTATTGCTGAAGCATTGATACTATCATGTTTTAACTGGCTAAGACGACAACTCATAGAATATAATGCAACGTCAGCTGTAGTAAAGTCATTTACTTTTGAGACTATCTCCTTTAACACATTGTCTAATTCTTTTTTTTCAAAACTACTTAATGCCATTTTTTATTACCTATTTCCTTTCTTTCTTGTAGAGGTTTCTTACCTCTTCCTTATGTATTCATTATACTACCTCTACCCCCCAATGTCAAACAAAAAAATGTACAAATTGCGGGAAAATTTTTTGACATTTTTTATGCAAATTTCCTCTTGACAAAACCGCCTAGGTGTAGTATAATGTTGAATATTGGTCGCGACGCGCGCTAGCGACCAACCCAATAAAAAATAGCCACTATCCACCTATTGCAATTCAGTGAATAATGACTATTAGTTCGTGGCAACCACTCCACGTTTAGTACACCCTTCGGCACTATTTTACCCATAGCCTGGTACCGGTTGCCCTTAACGTTGGCTACCGACAAAACCCGTCAATGCCTTTAGCGAACATTGCTCCGCTGCCCCTCTTATCTCACATGTCGGTTACACTTTGTGAGACCGCTACTGTCTAAAGAAGTGTGAGGGTTCGAACCTCTAATCCCATACGTGACACCCCTAGTTTGTAAGGGGTGGGGAGTCCATCCCACCCCTATCTGCCTAATGACTACTACTCTGCGAGAGAGTAGAGAGCCTTTTCAGCATCCTTCTTGACCTTGCCTGACTTAACAAGACGACCAAGAGATGCAGTTACTTTTGGCACAGAGCCAAACTTCTCGGCATCCTTTACAAAGATGTTTGTTGGTGATAGTGGTTCTGAACCAAGTACTGCAAGTACTGCTTCATCAATTGCACCCTGTGCTTCTGTGACCTTCTTTGACTTTGCACCCTGCTTCTTAACTAGGGATGCCTTGAGAGCTTCAAGCTTCTCCTTTACGTCTGCGTCCTCAACAACCTCGATTGCTGATGTAAGTGCTTCAACATAGCTAATTTTCTTCTCCATAATTTTTTCTTCCTTTCTTTGTTTGAAATTGTTTTTGTTTACATTTATATTGTATCAGATTTTTTTAAATCTGTCAATACCTTTTTTTATTTTTTTAAGTTTTTTGTTTTTTCTTTCCTTACCTCTTTACATTTATTATTGTATCATAAATTTTCTTTTCTTGCAAGTCAAATTTTAGGACTAATTTTGATTAAAATTTGTGCAATTTTACTATTGACAAAACAGCCAGGATGTAGTATAATAGAAAATTTTGGTCGCGGCGGGCGCCGACGACCAACCAAAAAGAGGGGTTACCCCCTCTCTTAACCAAAGAATATTTCATCTAGCTTTTCACGTATCCATACACAAACGACAATGATGATAACCAATCCCCCAACTTATCCAAAAAGGGGAGAACACCCATAACCAACTCATAGTAGTCGCACCAGCAACCTTGAGCGCAAAAAGGATAATTGTTAATAAAAGTTCAATACTAATCTTCATTTTTCACTTCCTTCCTTAAATAAAATCTGAAATTGTCGTTACAATTCTTGCATTTACTCTGCAAACTGTAACACCACGTTTTTCAAGTTCCGCATAGTAAAGCATATCATCTTCAAAGTGTAAGTCAAAGTCATACAAGGCTTTTAAGTTAGCAAAACTCTGTACCTTATTGTAGCGGAATTCTAATCGGCTTCGCCATACATCTTTCTTCTCATTTGGCACAAGCACCTTGAATGGTATCTCATTTGAGATTAGGTACTCAATTACGTTCCTATGTGCTGAAATAAAGACGTTCTTATCATCCTTTGAAAAGCTCAATGCGGTCTTGATGTAGTTCTCTTCCCAATGCTCAACCTTTTTGAAGTTTGAGCTATCAAGGTCGATTGTTGTTGTAGGATTGTTTCTACAGTAGGTAGATTTTCCTACACCTTGATAACCACAAATAATCATTCCTTGTCTCCTTCTCTCTCATATTCTTCTCTTGCAATCTCTTCTTCAAATTCATCTTCAGCAAGAGCTAGAAGTACTGCATACTCAGTAGCATTATCATAAGCTCCTGCCGATAATAATTCTCCATACATTATTCATACTCCCTCATTTCTTTCCTTAATCTATCAGCCACACGACCTTTGCGAGTATTCTTGTACTTTTCAGAGGTCCAAGCGCCGTTTCCGCATTGGTATGGATTGAACTTTTCCATATCGGATAGTGACTTTTCAATACTATCCATAACCTTAATTGTTTCTGTTTTTCTTCTCTTGTGTGCCATTATAACTTCCTCATTCTTTTTATGAGAGTGTCTGCTGATTCTTCTGCCCCAAAAGTAGCTCCTGAACTTAAAGTAATAACACTTCCTGTTTTTCCATTACTCATAGCCCCAGGAACGATAACTGCAACTTCATCCATCCTAATATAACCACGTTCTCCATGCCATGTGAATGAAAGATAGCCTCTATCAGTCGCCCTTTGAAGTCTTTCCTCTTCCCTTATTTGTTCCATATATGTCATACTTGGTCTCATACTTTATCTCCTTTACATTTATAATTATAGCATAATGCTTTTACTCTGTCAACCACTTTCTATAATAATTTTTTAATTCCTTTTTAAGAAGGTTATCAAAATGTAACACTTCTTTTCTATTGTTGTGAATATAATCACAAGCCCATTGAGTAGCCATATATTCATCTGGTAATCTCATATAAGTTACAGTGACACCCTTACTCCACCTATCTTGCTCACTAAGCATCTTTTTTACAGCCCAACAATACGCATCTTCTTTCTTTGTAAGTTCACACTGTGTTGCAATATGACCTACTTCATGTAGAAGTGATAGTGTAAAAATACTTATGTCATTAATATTGAACTCGTCCTTAGCGAACTGAAGCACTATATCATCATTCTGAAAACTAAATAGACTATACATAACAGTACATTCGTCATCATAACATTTACAACGAAAACCATCTTGTAAACCACCACTCTCACAACCGAGTAACTCAATGTATCTATCAATAATTCCAACAATTCTTGATAAGCCTTTGTTAATTCTATTCTTTCTTTTACTCATAGGTCTTATCTCCTTTCCCTTACCTTATGTACTCATTATACTACCTTTAAGGGAACTTGTCTACTAAAATGTTGCACAAAAATCAATTAAATTTTTTAGCTAAATTACCACTTGGCACAAAATACTGAGCGATTGGTTTGTAATCGCTCAGCCCAACGTTCAAAGCCCCCTAGTTACCTAGGAGGCTCTGAAAGGAAGGTATAAGGTTTTTCGTGTTAGAAAAGCGGAGGGGGAGTTGCGCCCCCTACTTGCGACTTTCATTCGCCACCGCCTAATGGTTTAGGCTAACTTGTAGCCGTTCTTCTTGCCGTTGTCAATAGCGACCTTGACAGCCTTACCATCAGCAACAAGTCTTGTAAGTGAAGCTGTTACCTTTGGTACTGAGCCAAAGCCCTCAGCGTTCTTAGCAAAGATTGTTGTAGCTGAAACAGCCTCTTCTGTAAGTACCTCAAGTACCTTTGCATCAATCTCAGCCTGAGCCTCTGTAGTCTTTTTAGACTTAGAACCCTGCTTCTTCACAATAGAAGCCTTAAGAGCTTCGAGCTTCTCTGTTACCTCAACATCATCGAGTGCTTCAATAGCCTTGTCAAGTGCCTCAACATAAGTAATCTTCTTCTCCATTTTTTCTACCTCTCTTTCTTTCTAATGGATTTCTTTTTGTTTACATCTTTATTATAGCAAATTTTTTTAAGTCTGTCAACACTTTTTTTATTTTTTTAACAGACTTTAGAGGACTGTCAACCACCTAAGATAACCGAATGTAGCATACTTCCCACCGACCACCTTAGTAGTGCGGTTTCCGCATTTCCTCTTTACATTTATAATTATACTAAATGCTTTCATTCTTTTCTATTGGTAAAATACACAAAATACAGGAGTTTATTTTAATAATTTTTGTTTAATTTTTCTCTTGACAAAACGCCCTGGACGTAGTATAATTGAAAATACTGGGCATTTCGCATGAAAATGCCCAGCCCAATGAAGGGCTAGGCTAAAACTAAGGAGAACTTATTTTTCTTCAAAGTAGTAGTATGACTGATGAGGAACTACAATGCCAACAATTCGACCTGACCTATTTTTCTTCTTGAAGGTTTTTTCATACAGAGGAACTTCCACTCTCTTTATATCTCCTAGATACTCTCTGCCATTATGGCGACCAAAGTAAGAACCACCAGCAATAATGTGATTAGAATCGTCTTTAACTACTCTGTTATATCCACAGTGGCAAAGATAACCTGCTAACATATAATTTGATACTTCTTCATCAATTTCCGCAGACTCGCGAATTTCATTTAAGGTAAATTGCTGACCTTTATTTTCATAAAGAAACTGTTTAGCTTTTGGTATCCTTCTCGCTTTTTCTTTTCAAACAGAGCTTCTAAATGCCATCTTTCCTTTTTGAGTTCTTCCTCTTTAAATCTTAACTCTTCAATCTGTGCTTTTAATGTATCTTCCATCTTGATTACCTCTTCCTTTCTATAACTATTATACGCTATTGGCTTGAACTTGTCAAGCCATTTTGCGTAAAATCTCTAAAATGTTTTCATTGGCGTTAATCGTAGAGCCATTCTTCCAATTAGTTCTATTAGGCTCTTCATCATCTACCAAGATGCCCATGCCGTACTTTTCACAGAGCATTGATTTATCAGTACCATAAGGTGCAATAATTACTTCGTCAAGTAAGTCCATTATAAGATACTTTCTTAACCAATTTCTCTTTGCTAGGTCAATCTGTTGAGCAAACACCTTGTCTGTACTTCTTGACAACCAAGATACAACGCCTAGCTTATAGCCCTTTGCTTTAAGGTCAGCTAACACCTCAAGAAACTCAACAAGAGGATACATAACCTTAGCTTTAATGTATGGGCGGACACGCTTATTCTCTAAATCATCTAGCCAACCATCTACACCATAGAAGTCAGCGATTGTACCATCCATGTCAAACCAAATAAACTTTTCATTCATAGGCTTATCTCCTTTCCCTTACCTTATGTACTCATTATACTACCAAAGCGCTCCCTAGTCAATAGAAAACCACAAAAAAATTGTACAAAATGCGGGAATCGAGGTTGACTCTCTTTGTGCAAGATTACCATTGACAAAAGTCCCAGGGTGTGGTATAATGTAATTCACTGCCCGTTTGGAATGCGAACGGGCAGCCCACAAAGACTGCCCATTGACTTACAGATTATTAAATGTTTCCAACATCTGACGAGGGGAAAGGTAATTCTCTAGGATGCCTGCCTGCTCGTGTTTTCTTATTAATTCAGGAGTTACAATCTTCTGTAATTCTTCAAAACTCTTGCTTCGAAGCGGTTTACTATGTTCTACATCAAGAACAGGTGTCATACTTAGAATTCTTTTTACTTTAACACAGCCGTCACAAGTGCGAATCTTAAATCCCATAAAGCCCCAGGCAGCACTATTTATAGTTTTGTAAGAGAAGCCATAGCGTTTAGCTATGTTTAATAATTTTTCAAAGCGTTCATCATCATAACCATCAAGAACCCTTACATATTCTTCCATAATAACTTCGCCACGACCTATCTCTCTAGGAGAAATAAGTTCTTTATAAAAAATTGAATTCAAACTAATTTCAGTCTCTACAATACCACCCCATACATTATAGTGCTTAACAATAATTTTTGGCTCGCAATCATTAATGTAGAATTGTTTTCCAATTTCCATTAACTTTTCTTCAATTAAACATCCCATTATCCTTACCATCCTTTCTTTGAGAGGGTTGACTATGCCCAACCCCGTTCGCGCTTTATTTCCTCATAGCGTTTCTCGTTCTCTTCTTTTATCTTCTCTTGGTCATACACTCTCATTTTGATTTGAGTATAACCATACTTAAAAAGGTCTTTCTTAGTCCAGTATCTTTTATTGCAAATCTTACCTAAAGCTTTACTTTTATAGTTAGCACCTTTATTTTCTAACCATTCTTTTATTGGCATTTCAACTAATGTACTAACTGGCTTATAACCTTTTTTGCTAAATAATGTAACCTGAACTTTCATAAACCTTACCTCTTTTCTTTTGATAAATCAATTATACCATACTTTGAATAGGGTGTCAACCCCCTATTCAAGCTCAACGTACTGTATCGCATCAGCAACTCTCTTTGAATAATGACAGCCAAGAAAAGGACTGTTTACTGAATACTTATATTCAGCAACCTTTTTATTATACTTAGTAATCCTATCATAAAAAGTAGTTTTTGAAATATCTTCATAGTTTGACTTCATAGTTTTTGCCTGAGCTATTAATGTTTGATACTCTACTTGATATTCTGCTATTGTTTTATCTTGGTTGTATTTCATGTGTACATCTATGATGTCTAAGATAGCTACAAGAAGTACTGCGCCAAAAAGGACACACAGAAAAAGCTATAGAGTAAACATCATATCATCATCATTGTCATACGCCCTCTTCATAAGCACAATCATTAATAAAACTATAACACCTGACAAAATTTCAATTAACATTTTCTTTACCTCACTTTACTTTTCGTTCATTAAAGCCTTATATGTTCTATATATATAATCAGCTTTATGTGTATTTTTTACAAGTTCTTTAAACCATACAACTCTTCTTGAGTTTTCGCCATACTTGGCAATTAGGTCATTTATCAATTCGTCTTTTGTTATCTTCCTTTTCAATCTACCACCTTCCTTATTTTATAAACGGGGCAAATAACGCTTCAAGATATGGTAACTTTTCATTATAGCAAAGGATATTAATTTTCACATAGTTCATTTCAATAGGCATAACTGATATATTAAATATTAGCTTATTACTAGTATCTTTAAGATAATCAATTACACACTGAAGTCCATTACTATACGCTCTGTAGAAGCTAACCTCTCTTAATGATTTATTTGCCATTGCCTTACTCTCCTTTCCTTACCTTATGTACCCATTATACACCCTAGTGGAGTATATTACAAGCTGTAATAATGCACAAAATTACAGGAGTTCCATTAGCAATCTTTGTGCAACTTTCCACTTGACAAAACTACCCAAACCATGTTATAATAGAATTTACTGGTCGTTTGGAAAGCGAACGACCAGCCCAAGAAAGACTGGTCGCCTTGATTTTACTTTTTCACCCAAATCGTGATGATGATTACAAACACAAGCCAAAGTAGGAAACCAATCCACAATGGACTAAGCACCCAAACCCATGACCATGCAATCACATGGCATAACTTTAATACGACAAAAACGATTGTTAATACTGCACTAAAACTCATCTTCATTCTTATTCCTCTCTTTCTTTTTTATGCGATACGCTCTGTCCTAAGTTCGTCGATTGACTTAGGGCGTTCTTTCCACTTGTCAAGCTCTTCGTCGAGCAACTGTTCAAATGTGCTAGGCGAGTAAGAGAACCCCTCTTCCGCCTCTCTAACCGGTTTGAACTTACCTTTGCAACCAAGAGGCTCATTAACAGGTACAAGCTTAACCTGTTTGATGTTATCAGCCTTAACCTCTGAATAATTACTTGTTAAATTTCCATCCTTTACATACATAACTGTTCTCATAACTTATACTTCCTTTCTCTTGTTATTTTTCTTTATTATATCATGGGGGTGACTAATTGTCAACCCTCATGTTCATTAATTTCATCTTTAATTGCTTTGATAGCAATTAGAATCTCTTCTTCAATGCTCTCATAAGTATTCTCATAACAGAGAGAGTTTTCATCCTTTACCGCTCCAATATAAGCCATTAAATCCCCAAGGTCAAAATCTTCAATCTCAAGTTTTTCAAGATTGATACCTTTAACGATATCAAGTCCATCTTCATCTTCACCCTCAAGATATCCAACATACATCCAACGAGCATCTTCCTCTGACTCGTCATAGAATGTAATATACATCCCATCAAGAAGCTGGTCTGTAACGACCTTACCCTGTGCAACCTTCTTAGCAAGTTCTCTTAACAAAAGACAAGCATTAGTAAGAGCAATATTATATGTAAGTCTATCAAGCTCTTCATCATACTTCTTAAACATTTCATCAAAAATACCCATAACCTTTACCTCACTTTCAAGTAGTTTTATCTTTACCTTATGTAGTAATTATACAGTATAGAGTATGAATAAGTCATCTGACAAAATCACCAAAAATACGGGAATTTAGTTTGTTAATTTTGTACAATTTTCCTACTTGACAAAACACCCGGACCTGTGTTATAATTAAAATACTGCGCGTTTGAAGTGAAAACGCGCAGTCCAATCTCTCGGACTGCTTCGCTCCCACGCAACTTATTTTTGGTTAGGTAGTTGCCAAACCTAGACCTTAGAGGCGGTCGCGCCTACAAACCAAGTTCTTTAAGTGTGTATCTTGTTCTTGGAGTCATGCCTTTATACATGCCACTTTTTTCACTGAAGTATGGAAGACAAATATGGTCATTCTTAAGTTTAATCAGTATATAGCACACACCAATACTGTCTTTCTCTTTTGAAATGTAATCAACCTTATTCTTAAAAGGTCTAATGAGGTTGCCTAGATACTTTTTCTCAATGTCATCAAGCGCTGCTTCGTGATACTCTTCATTGAGAAATTCCATCTCAGCTTTGTCGCCTGTAATAGAATTATTATAGAAATCATAATGTTTATGTTTACCCTCAATAGCTTCCTTCAAGTGGGTTTTACATACATTATGAGCTAACGCTTCTTTTACAAACTGTGGCTGTTCCTTTACAAGTACTTCAAAATTTGTCATTTTCTTATTCCTCGCTTTCACTTAATAATGTGTATGATACATATTTATCATCACTTTTCTTTGCAGTATCTTTGCAATCAAGCTTAACTCGAACCTCTTCACCACACTGAAGCTCGTCAGAGTCAAACTCAATGCGTTCTCCGTTGTTAGCAAGTACAGTAATCCAACCATTGACATCAGTGATAACTGTACCATCAACGTATCTATAATCTGTAGTTGCTTTATACAATCTACCGACTACCCATAAACCAGCTAGTAACACTATAGTAGTAATGACAATACTGATAATGCTAAATACTCTATCTACTTTCTTTGTCTTTGTTTTCATAATAACCTTAACCTCTTTCCTTATTATTTCTGTATTTATTATAACAGAATTTTTTTAATCTGTCAATAGAGGATTACTTCGGTTGACTTTTCAAACTATGCTACTGAGTGCCGTTCTTTCCTCTACCTTATGTAATCATTATACACCCTAGCCGGTGTCATGTCAACAAGAGAATGAAATAAAATTGCACAAAATGCGGGAACGGGGTCAACCTAGATTTGTGCAGTTTTACCATTGACAAAACCCTCAAACCGTGATCCATAGTGAATCACTGGCCGCTTGTAATGCAAACGGCCAGCCCAATTCCGAGCCAGCCGCCGCACTGTGGAGGATTTATCATGAACTTTTTAGCAGTAAATCAAGCTCAAATTTGACCATCTCAAGACGCTTATCTGATTGCACTGTTTGCCAACTTCTAATGCTTCTCTCTTGGTGCTTACTCTGTGGCTTCTATCTACATAGAAGATACCCTTCTCAAGCCATACGCCACAGTTGCCTTCATAAGCTCTAACCGCCTTGATAGCCTCTTCAGGTGTTTTACACTCAACGCCTTCAGTAGCTACTTGATAGCCAGTCTTAAATCTAACGAGCTTACCTCTCTTGAGTGTCATTCCATCATTCTCTTTTAAGTTTCTTAATCTTCTTACATTTATCATAGGTTTGTACCTTCCTTCCCTTACCTTGTAACTACATTATAGCACGACACCTCACCGAGGTCCATAGGCAAATTGCACAAAAATCGGGATCCCCTTTAGTCTAAGTTTGTGCAAAATACCCCTTGACAAAACACCCTGGGTGTGTTATAATGCGCAACACTGCTCGCTGCGCAAGTTTGCGAGCAGCCCATTAAAAAAAAGGGGTACTTCTTATACCGCTCCCCTTATGGCGGTCGGTCACTCTCCACCTCGGCTTTGAGTCCAATTTATACACGCTCGTCAGCGCTTAGAGTTTCCTTTTAGTAGTTTAACTCTTCCAAAACCCACTGGAACTTTCTAAAGGGGCTCTCCGATTCCCCTACACGTCGACTCTTAAAGGCTGTTTCTCGCCCGCAACTCTATTTGATATACCGCCGAGTTCGCCTGGTAGGTTCAAAGTCTTTCTCGCGCTTCCTCACTAATGTAGTAGTATCCGTTAACCGCTTTGGGTGTCTGTGTTCTACTCCGCAACGCATAGGCACTTCGCTCTTATCCTAAATGGGGCTTCTCTAGGTCTTGCCTAGCTCGTATCCCTTCCCCCTTGGGACAATTATATAATAACATACCCTAGAGGTAGATGCAAGTAGCAAAACTACCAAAAATCGGGATCGGATTTCCCCAATCATTGTGCAATTTGCACAACGCTAAAACTCTCAGGGTATGCTCTAGTGCAAAATACTGCGCGGTTCTGGTGAAATCGCGCAGCCAAACAAAAAAATAGGCTCCCGCCTCAGCGAGTGCCTATAATTAGTGGTTTTTAACCCAGCCCACCCTGGTGGCTCATACTCTGTTTCAGTTGCGCCGATTACCTGGCTACAACAATTTGGAAGGTAGGTTATGTCAACCCACAGGAAGAACCTGTGGTGTTGTATGCTTATAGTAGTCCTTGAAGTCCTCTCTAGCCTTCTTCTCAACTCTTTCAGTTTCAAGCATTAAGAGCATCTTATCAAGTTCATCCATGTTATTATCAAATCCGTTCATCATAATTCAAATCCTCACTTTCTTCCTTTACCTTATGTCTACATTATACACTTTATTGGGGGTGTTGTCAACACTTTTTAGAAAATTCTTGTAAAACTTTTTCCGCTTTCAAAAGTACGGGTTGCACTGATTACTCTGATTGTTGACTCGTAACCAAGTACAGTAACTTTCTTATGAGCTAATGCGCTAATGAAGTTGTCAGCATTGGCGTTAAGCTCTTTGTTAGAGTTAAAATTAACTCTCTTTGTCTTTATGCCGTTCCCATCTGTAAACTTAATAACTAAACTTGTCATCATAACTGTTACCTACCTTTCCTTACCTTATGAGACCATTATACACCATGGTGGTGCATACGTCAATAATTTTAGCATAAAAAGTTGCACAAATTATAGGATGAATAACTATTTATCTTTATGCATATTGCCTATTGACAAAACAACCAAACATCCGTTCGGTCTAAATCACTGGTCGCGGCGGTAGGATGCGACCAGCCATCGATATATGGGCCTTATGGCGAGGTGAGCCCTTAGCCCACCTCCGCATCTTTCAACTGCTCATATATATCCTTCAAGAAGTCTCTAGCCTCTTCCCTTGCTAGGTCTATAGAAGCTGCTAGTCCGCCTACCGCCGCAACCTCAATTATTTCATTAATATAGTGTTCAACTAATGTCTCTATCTGTTCAAGTCTTCTGTATGCATCAACATCGTAACTTGAATCACCTATTGGTAATATATCACCACCATTTAGATTATCAACAATATTAACTAAGTTATAGTTTTCTAAACGTCTACTCATATATAGCCTTCCTTCCTATCTATTGGTAGGTAGGGGCTTGCGCCCCTAGCCCTTATTACATACACATATCTTCTATAATTCCAACAATCATATCATTGAAACTTTCAAGCTCATCAATATATTCCTGACTTTCGCCTTCGTATGGTAAACTATCTAAGAACTCTAATATAGCATCTCCATCAATCGCTATATTTTCTTCATTTATAGAGTTCTCAATGAACTCAACTAAGTTGTCATAGCTATCGCTATAAGCTTGATAGCTGTCGCTATAACTATCCATAGCAAACTTATCTTCATAAGTGTTAGCCTCTTCTTTGAATGTTGCTAAAAATAATACTAATGTATCCATATTAATATACCTACCTTTCATATATATACTATATTGTCTTAACTGCTATAAAAATTGATAGTGGCTTTGCGTGCTGGATTTTTTCCTGTCTTAACACTTCAGCCTGTGCTAATAATATATCTGTTGTAATCATATATATTATATTTTTAACATCTTTAACCTTATAAACCTTCATAACCTTTACACCTCTATCTATTGGTAGGTAGGGGCTTGCGCCCCTAGCCTTTATTATTCCATATATATTTTCCACATATGCTCTAATGACTGATTATATCTATCAAGACATTCAAGCCATTCCTCATCCCTGCCTGTATGAACTGTGCCACGATTAATTGCACCATAAAGCTCTTCAAAAGAATTGCAGTTCTTGAGAATATCCTCTGTAAGAATATCGCAGATTTCAAGCGCGTCACAATATCCATATTGTGTGTTAAGTTCCTCAACAACTGCTCTGTGTGCTGTCATAAATGCGTTTACTCTAATGTTTTCCATAATACCTACCTAACCTTTCTTTTTTTGTAGTTCCTTACTACTCTTTTATTATACTGCTTTGCGTTGTCCTTGTCAACAACTTTTTTTATTTTTTATAAGATTTTTTGAAATTGTTTTCAAGTCATCGCTTTGGACTTGTTATCTTTTCTTTATCTTATGAGTTAATTATATCACTTTGAACGAACTATTCAACCCCTTTTTATTAATTTGTGGCATTTTTTGTTGATTTCGTCGCTTTTCACAAAAACAACTATGACCTTTTGTGCATAATGTACAATAGCACATCTGTTCGAGTTTTTGAGGGCGGTCTCGCACGGCTGTTCGATGTTAGCCAAGGCTAACACTACGCCACATTCGCGGGGGGAGTGGTTAATGGGAAAATCAGTGGTTTCAAGCGTTTGAAGCCCCCACCTGACCAATGTAAGCACCAAAAATCTACTTTGTTACGAAATTACTATAGCACCAAAAATCACGTTAGTTTACAACTAACGTCAAATTCAATTCATTACGAAATTACTAATTCACTTTATAACGGTTTTTCTACCTTAGTTGACATCCACCAAAATATTTGGTATACTATAATTAGATGAAGAAATAATACTCATCAAAATTTTACTACAAGGAGAACAACAATGGATAAACATTTAGATTTCTCCCTAGACACAGCTCAAGAAAGAATTAACCTAGTCAACGATATGCTTACTCCAGAAGATACACCTAATCGTCTTGAGTACCTAGCCGACTATATATTAGATGCAGTTGATGTTAGAGAGAAAACAAAACCAAAAAATAGAAAGAAAACAATAGCCTCACATGAAATATCATATGAAGGTTTAGTAACAAAATTTGAGAATGGAGAAGATGGTATTTATAATCTAACAATAGAAAACGATAAAAACATTATCCTTTCACCAAAAACTCCAATCACTCAAGAAGATATAGACTCAATTCCACCTCTAAAAGAGTTAACAGATGCGATAGAGCAAATCAAACTTAAATGCAAAACCGCAACTGGAAAAACAGCCTACAATCTTCACCAACAGCTAATCCAAATGTATAAAGACCGCTATGTAATACGTAGCGCTTACAAACCAATAGGCTATTCAACAAATTATATCAAATCAATCAGTAATCTTACGTTGTGCGGAAACGACGCTTGGGACGGTACACAGGTAGTTTCGACAGACCTAATCAACCTTTATAATCGCGACCATGTCCTAGCCCTCCTAAACAACTATTCAAAAATAAAAGAAGACACCTACGGATGCTTCACTAAAGATATGCACTGGCTGATGGAAGACCTAGACCGCTACATTGAAGAGGCTCTAGCGCCATTCCCGCTTTACAAACAAATCTTAATCTACAAAATAGATAAGTGTACCAATGCGGAAATCCATAAGAAATTACAAGAAGAAACAAGTCAAACATATTCAGAAGAGCATATAAGCAACGTATGGTGTAATATAATCCCTAAACTCATAATAGAGAAAGCAACTGATGATTACCTCTCTTGGTATTATCTAAACAAAGAAAAGGGAAAATATAAAAAATGCGGAAAGTGTGGTCAGATTAAGTTAGCCATACCGAGATATTTTTCATTAAATAAAGGTTCAAAAGATGGACTATATAGTATATGTAAAGAATGCAGGCGGAAAAGGGGGTAGACCTAGGTCAACCCTCCTCCCGCTTTATTTTGCGTTAAAAGGAGTGAATTAAAATTGGCAAATGTAGATAATGGTAAAATATACTGCCCTAAGTGCGGAAAAACCATGGCTGCTACTAATTTCTATTCTTTAAAGAACGGTCAAAAAGCCGATTTATGCAAAGGCTGTATAACCATGCATATCAATAACTGGGAGCCATCAACCTTCCTATGGGTATTAGAGAAGTTTGATGTGCCTTACTTACCTTGGGAGTGGAATAAACTCCTAGATGAAGAGTATGCCAAAAATCCTTATAAGATTACAGGTATGAGTGTCATAGGTAAGTATTTAAGGAAAATGAAATTAAAGCAACACATAGTGTATGGATATGGAGATAGTGAGATGCTCCAAAAGAAGCACGATGAGGAAGTAGCTAAGAACAGTAAAGATGTTAATGCGGAAGAGAGTGAAGCTAACGTTAAGGAAGCATTTGAGAATGGCGAAATAACACAGGCTCAATATGACACTTACAGAAATCTCAATGGTTATGCGGAACCGGCGTCTAGACCTCTCCCACCTATGACAAATGCTCAGTCACCTAGTCCTTACCCAACAAATGACCATCCATATGAGGTTGTCCAACTTGAGGATATGGGAAAATACTTAACTGAAGATGATAAGCGTTACATGGCATTAAAGTGGGGACTTTATTATACTGCGGAACAGTGGATTAAACTTGAGAAGCTATACCTTGACTTTGTTGAGAGTTACACTATCGAGAGTGCGGGAACCATTGATACTTTAATACAGATATGTAAATTATCATTAAAGTGTAATGAAGCATTGGATGCTGGAGATGCTGATAGTTATGCGAAATATGCTAGACAGTATGATGCATTAATGAAGTCTGCAAAATTTACAGAGGCACAGAATAAGGAAGGCAAATCTGACGCTTTCGATTCTGTTGGTGAAATAGTTAGCTTCTGTGAAAAGAATGGCGGAAAGATAGATAAATATGAAATTAAAGCAGATAGAGATGTTATTGATACTATCTTAAAAGATAATCAGAAATATCTTGATGAAATCATTAAGAATGACCCTAACATTGAAAACTTAATTGAGACACACATTAAGAAGATGGAATTACAAGAGCAAATAAAGAAAAATAAACTAGAAAATAAAGACACCCTTGATGTGAAAGATTATGATGAATTTGCGGAAAAGGAGCTTGAAGCTCTTGAACTAGATAGGAGGGAACAGAGTGGTGAATAGAGATTATCAGTATGGTACTGCTTTAGCTCGTATTTTGCGGGAACAGCAGGAATATGAATATTCTCCTCTTCTTACTCCTCTTGTTGGTTCTACATTACATAAGACAGAAGTTACTGAAGAGCGACTTCTGACTTGTATGTATGAGATTAGAAAAAAGATAGCTTTTTATAGAGTTTATCCAGACTTGTTTATAGATGACTTAAAAGGTCCTGATTGTGTATTTAAGTTCTACACATATCAGAGAGTATTTCTTCGTGCGGTAATGCGTCACCGCTATGTGTACGCTACATTCCCTCGTGCCTACTCTAAGTCATTCCTAACCATGATGAGTCTGATGATAAAATGTATACTGTACCCTAACCTACAGTGTTCAGTTACTACAGGTGGTAAAGAGCAGGCGGCATCTATCACTATTGCTAAGATAGAAGAAATCTGCCGAATGATACCTGCGCTTGCTAACGAGATTGATTGGTCAAGAGGTGCTTCAAAGAAGTCAAGAGATACAGTTAAATATATTTTTAAGAATGGTTCATATATTGATATTCTTGCAGCAAAGGAAAGTTCCAGAGGTCAGCGTAGAAATGCTATCGTTATTGAGGAAAGTATTCTTATGGATGGTGACATCCTACATGAAATTATCGTTCCTACAACCAACGTAGATAGATATTTACCTGATGGAACAAGAGACCCAAAAGAAATGGCTAATAAATCACAGGTTTTCATCACCACAGCTGGATGGAAAGGAACATTCCCTTATGACCAAATGATAGATACGCTTATCAATGCGGTGATTGACCCTGAACAATACTGCGTAATGGGTGGTACATTCGACACGCCTGTTAAGGAAGGCTTACTAGAAGAGGATTTTGTTACAAAGCTTATGCTAGAAGGTACCTTCAATGAGAGTTCATTCGATAGAGAATATCGTAGTGTATGGGCTGGTGACTCTGAAGGATGTTATTACTCTTCTGAGGCGTTTGATAAATGTAGAGTACTAAATCTACCTGAATGGGAATATAACGAGAAGGTAAAACACGCTTACTATGTTCTTGGAGTCGATGTAGGTCGTTTTGGTTGTACATCAGAAGTGGCGGTAATTAAGGTTATCCCACAAGCACAGGGACCTGCTATCAAGAACTGCGTATGCTTCTATTCAATGGAAGGAGCGGACTTCGAGGACCAGTGTATCAAGCTTAAGAAGTTATTCTTCAAATATAGGGCGCGCTCCCTTGTAATAGATGGTAATGGTGTTGGTGCGGGATTAATCGACTTCCTAACAAAAGGACAAGTAGACCCTGAAACCAATGAAGAATTACCACCTTTTGGAGTAGAAGGCGGAAATCACGAAGAAGCTATTGAACCTTATAGACAAATTAATAAAGGTGACAATGTCGTAAAAGACGCTATTTATATAATTAAAGCCAACTTACCTTTCAACACTGAAGCTCACAGTTATCTACAGGCTCAGTTAGTTAATAGGAAAATTAAGTTCCTTATTGACGAGAGAGAGGCCAAGTTAAAAATTATGGAGACTAAGAGAGGTCAGCATATGAAAGAAGAGGAACGTATAGGTCGTATTCAACCTTATGTACTTACTTCAATCCTTAAGGAGCAGATGATGAACCTTAAAGAAGAGTCTGACATAAGCAGCGGTTCTCTTAACATTAGATTAAAACCTATTGCAAAGAAAATCCCTAAAGATAGATTTTCCGCATTGGAATATGGTTTATATTATGTTAAAAAACAAGAGGATGGAAAAAAGAGGAAAAGAATTAACGTGGCTAAATTGTCATTGTTTACTTAGAGATTTTTGGGCAGAGTCGTTTCAAGCACTCTGCCCTATTTTCATATCATGTATGGATAGGAGGAAAAACATATGAGAGCTTCTCGTGGAGAAATTAAAATTGAAGAGATTTTAGAAGAGAATGGCTTCTCCTTTGCTATGGAATACACCTTTCCAGACCTAGTGGCGGAATCGGGTAGAGCACTGAGATTTGACTTTGCAGTGTTTACCGATGAAGGAGACATAGACTTCCTTATTGAATATCAAGGAGCGCAACACTATGAATCCCGCAACTTATATGGAGGAAAAAAAGGATTATTACAACAACAGCATAACGATAAGAGAAAAGTAGATTATTGTCGTGCGCATGGGTATAAACTACTAGTTATTCCATACTGGGACATTTCTCTTGTTGATTATGATTATATTGTTAATGCGGCTTATAATTAAGATAAGGTTGACTTTTACCAAAATTTTTGGTATAATAAAATAAGTAAGGGGGTAAGAATTCTTTGTATAATAGACTTAACGAACTAAAGAAAGAAGAAATTAAACAAAAAATCTCCTTAGACTTTAATAAAATAAAAATGGGTATCCAAGAAGTTGAGGATGCTA
>JAEEGL010715583.1_pt1 | contig 25614 bp, 14 predicted proteins | sample 9134231 | NCBI WGS metagenome assembly JAEEGL01 (sample SAMN16246548, study PRJNA631951) | gut metagenome | biome: gut microbiome; feature: rumen; material: fiber-attached | host: Bos | place: Iran: Karaj | collected 2018-10
CCGAACCTGACCTGGGGCATCATGGGCGGCGCTGCTTCCGAGCAGGTTGAAGCTGCACGTCTGGCCATGGAAGATATGGCTGCTGTGTTCAACGGCGACAAGACTCAGGAACAGGTTGACGCTGAAAAGGCTGCTCGCGATGCAGAAGCTGCCGCTGCTGCTGAAGCCGCTGCTGAAGAAGCTGCTGAAGAACCCGCTGCTGAATAAGCCGGATCATTCTTTGGTATCCCGGACCGCCCGCAAGGGCGGTCCTTTTTTGTATCCATTTCAGAATTATGGTTTTTATGATGCATTACACCTTGAATAATCCGATCTGAACAGGTAGAATATGTACGAACAAATTCGTGTCAGAAAGGACCTAATATCATGGGTAAAAAGCTTCTGGTTTTCCTGATGATTCTCTCCCTGCTGGGAAGTTGTGTTTCCGTACTGGCGGATGACGCGGTAACTGTCTATACCTCTGATTTCAGCAAGGATACTGACGGATGGTACGGCCGTGGAGCGCAGTCTGCCAGGACCGCCGAAAGCACGCTGAAAACCACCGGACGGCAGAGCAGCTGGAATTCCCCGGGACGAGATTTCGACCTGGTGGAGGGCGGCAAATATAACCTGAGCGTTGAAGTGAAGCAGGATGAGCTGGACAGCGCAAATTTCATGATCTCCATTGCCCACAGCGTGGAAGGAATGGAAACCTATGAGAACCTGGCTTTCGGCAAGGCGAAAAAGGGCGAATGGACCACCCTGACAGGCAGTTACACTGCCGGTCACTTTGACCGCAGCGTACTGTATGTGGAGACCACCGGTGCCGATACGCTGGACTTTGAAATCCGCGCTTTTACGGTTACCGCGCCGGAAGGCGTACCGGAACCCAAGCCGACGGAGCCCCCTATGGTGATCGAAGAAGCGGACAGCATGCCGAGCCTGAAGGAAATCTACGCGGACAAGTTTGATTTCGGCTCTGCCGCACCTCAGATGGTATTCCGTGATCCGAAATGGATGAACCTGATGAAGGAACAGTTCAGCATCCTGACGCCGGAAAACGAAATGAAGCCGGATGCGGTTCTGGATGTGAACGGAAGCAAGGCGCTGCTGAAGGAAACCGGGGATGAAACAGCGGTGGCAGTTCATTTTGACGCGGCCAAGTCGCTGCTGCGGTTTGCACAAAGCAACGGAATTAAAGTCCATGGTCATGTACTGGTCTGGCACAGCCAGACGCCCGAAGCGTTTTTCCATGAGGGCTATGACGCCAAGAAGCCGCTGGTGAGCCGGGAAGTAATGCTGGGCCGGATGGAAAACTATATCAAGGGTGTCTTTGAGTATCTTGATGCCAACTATCCTGGCGTAGTTGTTTCCTGGGATGTGCTGAACGAAGCAATTGACGACGGGAGCAACTGGCTGCGGAACAGCAACTGGAAAAAGATCATCGGCGATGACTATCCGAACTTTGCCTATGCCTACGCGCGGAAATACGCGCCGGAAGGCACGAAGCTCTACTATAACGATTACAATACTGCCATCGGGGGCAAGCTCCGGGGCATTGTGAAGCTGCTGAACACCCTGATTCCGGAAGGCAATATTGACGGATACGGCTTCCAGATGCATCATAACGTTTCTTTCCCCTCCATCCAGCAGATCAGGACAGCGGTGGAAACCATTGCCGCCATGGGACTGCGCCTGCGGGTGAGCGAGCTGGACGTGACGGTGAGCAACAACAGCGAGGCCTCCTTTAAGAAGCAGGCAAAGTATTATGCGGACGTGATGAAAATCCTGATTGACCATGCGGATCAGTTTGAGGCAGTCCAGGTATGGGGACTGACAGATATGATGAGCTGGCGGGGAAGCCAGTTCCCGCTGCTGTTTGACGGCAGGGGAAATCCGAAACCCGCGTTCTGGGCGGTCGCTGATCCGGAAAACTACCAGTAAAGATACAGGAGGGGAAACCCTCCTGTTTTTTCATTTGGTGCGAATTGGAAAAAACTTGAAATGAAAAGTTAATCGCGTTATACTCACAATGGTTATATATAAATTAATCTGTTTTTTTCCGGTAACTGTTTGACCGGTTTATTCCGGAATACCGGACAGGGAGAGAACGGATGGAAATCTATCATCCCAGAGATGAAGAGCTGCTTCGGGAAATGAAGCGAGTGAGACGTTCCGACAGACGGAGACGCCTCTGCCGGGGTCTGATCATTTTGCTGACCCTGAGCATTGCCGTCGGCCTGTTTGTTTTCCTCCGGTATTACCAGCTGGCAGTGGCACACGGAACCGGGATGGGGGATACACTGCCGGAGGGAAGCCTGCTGCTCATACGCAAACCGGAAGCAGGACAGGCATTTCATGCCGGGGATATCATCCTGTATGAAAAGAGACTGGCCAAACCGGTTGAACTGACGATCCTGAGCCCCAAAGGGAAAACCCGCCGTTACTGCCGGTACGTCCTTTACCGGGACGTGGGAACCACAAGACAGTACTACGCGTCCACAGAAGGAGGAAATGCCTGGATTTCCACTGTAACGGGCGCAGATATCTTTGAGAGTACCGAAGAGGGAACGGTCAGCATAGGTACAGATAACCTGAAGAACGGTGAATACTGGCTGAAGGAAGTGGAAGCCTCCTACGGCCAGGCGGTGCTGACGGATCCGATTCCGTTTGCGGTTGTCAATCCGGTCAAAACACAGCTTAAGCGTGTGCTGGCAGGCCCGGGGGAACGGGTGGTGCTGAGCCCTTACGCCGAGACACGGGTAAACGGACTGGAAATCAGCACAGACTATACTTCCGGCCGCACAGAAGACGCTGCACCGGAAGGCCGCCGGCTGATCATGGCCAGGGACCGGTATTTTGTCCAGGGAGACCAGTTGAGTCTTTCCGTGGACAGTCGGGAAACAGACTACAGTACGGTTTCTGACGGAGAGATCCTGGGACGGGCAGAGTTCGCGCTATGGCCGCTGCAATGCTTTGGAAACCTGACAGGCAGACAGACTGTTGTCGCCGGAACGGAAACGGAGGCGGCAGAATGAAGAAAATGTTTGCGTGGATTCTGGTCTTCCTGCTGCTGGCTGTTGTCATCGGCCATTTCCTTTATCCCGTTTTATCCGATCAGCTGGGCAGGCGACGTGACGCTGAGACCATGCAGGAATACCGGGGAAAAACCTCGGCAATGGATAAGGAACAGCGCGAAAAGCTGTTTGCGGAAGCCGGAGAATGGAACGCGGGCCTGGAAGAAATCCGTATGGAGGATATCTTCACGGCCGGAATCACGAGAACTACCCGGGATTACCAGAACCATATGAACATCCATTCAGGCGTGATTGCCGGACTGGTCATCCCTGATATCGGAGTCTCCCTGCCGGTGTATCATCTGAATACTGAAACACCGGCAACACAGAAACTGGTTCATGTGGACACAAGCTCCCTGCCGGCGGACGGAAGCCGGGAAAACATCGTCCTCGCAGGACCTGGCGTGCTGAAAGCTGAAGGCATCCTGGGGGATGTCGGACTGACAGACGACCGGATGCTGGAGGATCTGGACAAGCTGATTCCCGGCAGCCTGGTGATTCTGAATGTGCTAGACCGGACGATGGTATACCGGGTCAAAGGCGTTCAGATGCTGTCTCCTGCCGGACTGAAAGAGCTGGATCTGACGCCTGGAGAAGGGGACGAAAAGCTGACGCTCGTTTCCCAGCGGAAGGACCAGCGGCTGCTGGTTCAGGCGGAGCGGATCCCGATCCGGGAGGCCCGGACGCTGCTGGCGGAAAATGACCAGGCTACCTTCCCTGCAAACTGGCAGAACGTATTGCTGCTGGGCTGTCCGGTGCTGCTGGCGGGCTTGCTGGTGCTGTGGATGATTGAACTGATCCGGGGACGGTTTTACCGCCTCCCCGATGAAGGAAAAAGGGAAGATCCGGAACAGATGGAGAAAGCCCTGGAAACCATGGATCAGATTTCGAATGAAATCAAAGAGGAAGAAGAGACATGAAGAGACGCGGAATGGGAATGCTGTGCATCGCGATGATAATCGCGCTGCTGTTTTCCTGTGTGTCTGTTCCGGCCGGCACGGAGGAAGCAAACGACGGCTGGCTGAGTATTACCATAGGAGATGACCGGAACGAGTTTGATCCGTCGGGAATCCGGATGGCGATCTACCTGATTGCCACAGGCGATTACGGCGACTGGACGATGGAGGACACTTTCAGCGATATCACGGTCTTTGTGCGGAGCGACGGTTCCGCTTCTGTGGATATGACGCTGAGCCAGATCCGGCAGCGGATCGCGGATCGGAAAATCAAACCGACCGCCGACGGAGTCAGTGACGAGAAAGGCAAAATTGAGTTCAAAGAGCTGGCTCACGGGATTTACTATATCGAAATGACCGCAGGACCGGAGCGCCTGACGATGAGCGCCATGCTGCTTTCTGTGCCGAACAGCACCGGCAGCGTGCAGGTGCGGGCAATGGCCAAGTATGAATATGAAACGCCGACGCCCAGCCCGACGCCCTCACCAAAGCCCACGTTTACACCTTTTGTACCACCGGTTGATCCGGAAACGCCTTCGCCTACGCCCTCTCCAACACCTTCTCCGACGCCGACGGTTCCGGTGGATGAATCACCGGAACCCGAGCCTACACCGACTGAACCGGCGGAAGAATCCCCGACGCCCTCTGTAACTCCGGACGCCACAGCCACACCGACAGCCTCTGAAAAAGTCACAGAAAAACCCAAGGCCAGTCCGACAGAAAAGCCGGTGACCGTTACAAGAAAACCTGTTGCCACACCGGCACCGACAGGAAACGCGGAGGATAACACACCGGTTCCGAAACACGTGCCAACCTTGCAGCCGAAACCCGGGGAAACGACGATATCCCTTGAGGATTATGAAGTTGCACTTGGCCTTTTCAACGTTCAGATTCACGTCGGCGTTTGCTTTGAGTAAAACCTGAAGGGAAGGTTCAGGAACCATGAGAAAGTTGATCGCGCTGCTTGCCGCGGGAATCCTGCTGTTCAGCGGGATATCTGCCTTTGCGGAAGCACCTGCCCTTACATACCCGGACAGGGATTACGATGAGCTGGTCGTCGGCAATCCGACGCGGATGGACGGGAAGTTCTTCACCGGCATGTGGGGAAACGCCACAACCGATATTGACGTCCGGACCCTGGTTCATGCGTATTACCTGGTGGAGTGGGGCTATGACAGCGGCTTCCTGAGAGCCAATCCGGTCGTTGCTTCCGCCCAGGGAGTTTTTGAGGACGCAAAGGGCGCCAGGATTTACCGATTCCAGCTTTGTGACGACCTGTTTTATTCCGACGGAACAGAGATTACGGCCTGGGACTATGCGTTCTCTGTGCTTTTCCAGGCCGCGCCGGAAATTGCAGAGCTGGGCGGCAGGCCTATGGATCTTTCCTACCTGGAAGGTTATGAAGAATACATTTCCGGCGAGGTGCCTTATCTCTCCGGCGTCAGGGTGACGGATGACCGGATGATTGAATTCCGGGTCAAACAGGAGGCACTGCCGTATTTCTTTGAAATGTACCGGATGGGCTTCCTGCCGTATCCCATTCACGAAATCGCGCCGGGCTGTAAGGTATATGATGACGGAAAAGGAATTTATATCGGCAACGAAGATCCGGACGTGAAGGAGAAAATTTTCTGCACGGAGCTGCTCCGGGCCACCGTTATGGATCCGGAAAATGGCTACCTGTCCCACCCCACAGTAGGCAGCGGTCCCTATGTGCTGACCGCCTGGGACGGAGAGACCTGTACGTTTGAGATCAATCCCTATTTCAAGGGAAACGCGGAGGGCTTTAAGCCCACCATCCCGAAACTGCGTTTTACCCTGGCCAGGGATGAGGATATGATCGGGAAGCTGGAAGCGGATGAATTCCAGCTGCTGAACAAAGTGGTCCGGCGGGATACGATCACAAAAGGAATTGAACTTGTATCTGCCGGCAAAGGCTATACCTTGACCAACTATCCCCGGATCGGCCTGTCCTTCATTGTCTTTACCCCTGACCGCCCGGCCGTGCAGGAAAAGAACGTCCGACAGGCGATTGCCTACTGTATGGACAAGAAAGCCCTGCAGGATGAGTACACCTACCTATACGGCATTCCTGTGGATGGCATGCTGGGTATCGGCCAGTGGATGTATGGCATGGTCAAAGGGACAGAAGACTATCCTGAGACTCTGCCGGAGGATCCCACACCGGAGGAAGAGGAAGCATATAATGCCCGGATCGAGGAGTGGGAAGCTCTTTCCCTGGACGGCGTGAAACACTATGAGCTGGACGTGGAAAAGGCCAGGCGACTGCTGGACGCGGACGGCTGGACAATGAACGAGAACGGCCAGCGGTTTGCCGCCGGAAGAGACGATGTACGCTGCAAAAAGGTCCAGGGCGAACTGCTGACGCTGGACCTGACCCTTGCATATCCGGAAAGCAATGAGATGGCGGAGGCTATGGAGGCCTGCTTTGTTCAGCCACTGAAGGAAGCCGGTATCCGTCTGACACTGGTTCCCATGACGATGAACGACCTGGTACATGCCTATCACGACCGGGATATTGAAGGCATCGATATGTTCTATGTGGGGGACGACTTCAACATTGAGTTTGATCCCCAGCTGTTTTTCCTGGCTGGAGATCCGGAGGCACCGGCGGAGGATACCTTGGCCTGGGCGCATGCACAGATGTCGGAATATGCCCGGCTGATGCTGGAAACCGTGCCGAGCGATGCCCTGGGGTTTGTGCAGAAGTGGATTACCTTCCAGGAAAAGCTGAGCGATCTGCTGCCGCTGATCCCGGTATACTCAAACGTGTATTATGATTTCTACACCAGCGACCTGATGAATTATGACATCATCCGATATATCACCTGGGGCGACGCTATCGTTGCATCCAGCTACTATAACGTATACCAGTCCATGGTGGACCGGGGAATCGACCCGACGGATACAGAGGATGAATTCGAAATACTGCCGTAAGGAAATACGGCCGGATTACGGAGGAACAGTGCATGGCCAAAAACATGCTGAAGAGCCTTGGGCGTTTTGAACTGCTGGAACTGATCTATACCATGCGCAAGGAAAACCTGGAACTGAAGGAACGCTGTGAGGCGGCCGAGCGGAAGGTTGTTGAGATCAGGGAACAGACGGACAAGCAGCTGGATTACGCGCGCCGGGATTATGAAAACCGGATTGAGGAACTCCGGATGCAGGGCGCCGCGAAGGACCTGCAGATCCGGATGAAGAAGATTGAGGAACAGCTGCGGCTGCTGCAGAAGCTGACCATGGTGGATATTGACCTGCCGGAGATGCCGACGGAAGAAGAGATTGAACAGGCGGCAAAGCAGGAAGAAACGGAACCGGAAGAGGAAACCGATATCCCGGAGGAAGACGGGAAAACTGAGTAAACGAGGGATCAGCCATGGCCAGGAAACCCAGGAGAGCCGATACACTGCCGGACCTGAACGAGATTGAATCCGAAATGAGCCAGGTCCGCAGCAAGGGAAAGTTCAGGCAGGCGCTGAAGGGCACCATCGGGACCTTTATCGTGGTGGCAGCCCTGGCGGTGATCGTTGCCTTCATCTTCCTGCCGGTTCTGCGGATTACAAACGGACACAATATGGAGCCCGGCTTCCAGCCGGGGGATATTGTCTTGCTGACGAAAAACGACGAAGTACATAACGGCGAGATCTGCGCATTTTACTTTAACAACAAGCTGCTCCTGCGCCGCGTGATTGCCCGGGAAGGGGATACGGTGGAGATTGATGAGAAAGGCTATGTGAAGGTAAACGGAGAGTTCCTGGAGGAGGACGGATATATCTCAGAGCACGCGCTGGGCCAATGCGACATTGATTTCCCCTTCCGGGTGCCTGCCGGACAGTTCTTTGTGATGGGAGACAACCGGGATTACGCCCTGGACAGCCGGGCTACCAATTTCGGCTGTATTTCCCAGGAGGAAATCTTTGGAAAACCGATGACCCGGATTTATCCTTTCAACCGGATTGGATGGTTTGGATTCTGAGGAGCCGGAACATACGGGAAAAACGTTTAAAATAGAGGCAGATGTATGCAAAAGCATTGACAACTATTGGAAACGCGCCTATAATTACATCACGATAGAGAAGTTGTATACCATGTTACTGAATAACGAAGATCCTGAAGGGTATTTATTCAACCGCATTTAATTGATAAAACGCTTTGTGATCAAAATAATGAATGAGGGGATGCTGACAATGAAGAAACTGTTTGCTTTGATGCTGGCGCTGGCTCTGATGCTGACGGTGGTATGTGCCTTCGCGGAAGGTGAGGGCGGAGAAGGCGGCGGGGAAACCGGCGGAGAGACGACAACCTCTACGAAATCAACCCCGAGCATCACGATTACCTCCACTTCAAAGGAAAGTGAAGCAGCAGTGGATACCACTGCGTATACCTGGTACCGGATCCTGGAAGCCGATATCGGAACTGATCCGAACAATGCGAATGCGCCTCATCAGTCCGGCGGTGCAGTGTCCTATTATGTGGAAAATGCTGATCGTGCAGCTGCTTTAACGGCAGCCACCATTCCGGGTACAGAAACCAAAGTGTTTAAAGTAACCCGGGTAGGTGAGACCAACCGGTGGTATGTGGAACAGGATAACTCTGCTATCACAGGAAATGATATTGCGGCGGCACTCGCAAACATTAATCTGACCCTGTTCCCCACCGGAACTTTCAGTCAGACAGCGGTTGCCGGAACCGCTACCAGCGGAGATTTAGCCCCCGGTTATTACTACATACAATCCACAGCCGGTAAAAATGTGGCAGTGCAGACATTGACCGCGGTAACCATCAAAGAAAAGAATGAGTTCCCGACGGTAACAAAAGAAATTCCGGAAAAAGAAAAAGACAAAAGTGCTCAGATTGGTGATGAAATCACCTTTAATATGACGGTGACTGTGCCTTCTACGGCTAACGATACAATCATATTGGAAGACACTATGACTGACGGCTTGAGCTACAAAGAAATTGAATCTATCAAGATCGGCGATGAAGATGTAGGTACGAACGCTTACACAATTACTCCTGCGGAAGACGGCAGCGGATTCACCCTAACTTTCTCTGCGGAATTTGTCGCATCTGCTGCGGCACAGGCGGACACCAGCACTAAGACTACGGAGATTGATATTGTCTATAAGGCGACTCTGGATGGAGATGCCCAAGTAACAAATCCGGAAAAGAATAGCGTGGTTCTGAAATATGGGCAGCATTATGAAACTGTACCCAAGGAAGCTGAAGTTAAGACCTATGACTTCAAGTTTAATAAAATCGACGGAAACTCAAAAGAGCAGTTGACAGGTGCAGAATTCCAGTTATTACTGAATGATACACCCATGACGCTAAAGGAAGTAACACCGGGAGAAGTCTACCGTATTGCGATGCCTGGAGAAACAGGGACGACTCAGACGATTACAACTAATGGTAAAACGGTGCAGATTTACGGTCTGGATATCGATGTGCAGGCTTACAAGCTGCAGGAGACAAAGGCGCCTACCGGTGGCTACAATATCCTGAAAGATCCTTATGAACTTACACCGGGCGAAACGGGCTTTGGACAAGCTGATATTGAAAACAATGAAGGTGCCGTACTTCCCAGCACCGGTGGATCCGGTACCACGATCTTCTACGTGATCGGCGGACTGCTGATCATCGGTGCGGCTGTGGTCCTGGTGGCCCGCCGTAAGGCACAGGAATAACAACCAAGGATAACGAAAAGCCCGGACTGAGAGGTCCGGGCTTTTCTGAATTCATAATTCACAATTCATAATTGGGATTGTTCTGAAAGCTAAGAAAAACAGGATTTCAGGATCATTAAAGCTGTTTGTACAAACGTTTGCTTGAAGAGGGAAGGCTGTTTGCGTATAATAGCAACAGGACGAAAACCTTTACACAGGAGGAATATACAGGATGCAGAAGAAGACGATTGTGGCGCTGCTGCTGGCGCTTTGCCTGGTGCTCAGCACTGCTGCAGGACTGGCTGAGCCGCCGGTACAGACAGAAGGGATTACAATCCCGGTGATTGAGGATATGAAGCAGTTTGAAATACCGGACAGCGACGCCATGAAGATGATGCGCGATATGAAGTGCGGATGGAATCTGGGCAATACCTTTGACGCGTACAACGGGTACAGCATGCATTCCGCCGGCACGGCCATGGAAACCAGCTGGGTGGGCGCAAAAACGACCCCGGAACTGATCGCGGCTATCAAGGAAGCCGGATTCAACACCATCCGTATTCCGGTAAGCTGGCATAACCACGTGGATGGAAATGACATCATCGACAAGGAATGGATCGACCGGGTAAGGGAAGTGGCCGGCTGGGCACTGGATCTGGGGATGTACGTCATTGTGAATGTGCATCACGACAATGACGTCAAATACCTGTATCCGGACACGGTTCATTATGACCGTTCCGCAGCTTACCTGTCTTCTGTCTGGACACAGATGGCGGAGGCTTTTAAGGACTGCGATGAGCACCTGATCCTGGAATCCATGAATGAACCCCGGTTGGTGGGCACACAGTATGAATGGAACTGGAACAACGGTTCGGCTGACTGCCGGCTTTCCGCGAAATACATCAATCAGCTGAACCAGCTGTTTGTGGACATTGTCCGGGGTTCCGGCGGAAACAACGCGACTCGATACCTGGCGGTGCCGGCTTACTGCGCGGCTCCGTGGAACGCGGCGGATCAGGCTTTCCAGCTGCCGAACGATACCGTGGAAAAGCGGATCATCGTATCGGCACACGCCTATACACCCTACAACTTTGCCCTGAATCTCCAGAGCAATGACCGTACCTTCGATCTGGAAAAGGATCAGAACAAGAAAAACGAGATCGCCAGCTTTATGAACAGCCTGTACAGCAGGTTCGTCAAATACGGTACGCCTGTGATGATGGATGAGTTCGGCGCGCTGGACAAGAATGGCAACCTGCAGGACAGGGTGAATTTCACGGCATACTATGTGGCTTCCGCCAGTGCCCGGGGCATTACCTGCGTCTGGTGGGATAATCACGGATTCTCCGGTAACGGGGAACGCTTTGGACTGATCCGGCGCAATACCCTGGAATGGGTTTATCCGGATATCGCCCTGGCTATCCAGGCAAACTGCCTGATCAACCGGTAAGGAAGTAAAGCGGATCATGAAGAAGGCTGGAACAACTCCGAGGGATGGAGACGGGAAGAAAAAGAAACACCGGGTATCGAACCTGATCCTGGTGCTGATTTTGCTTGCCGGTGTAGCCATTGCGGGTTATCCGGCGTTCAGTGATTACTGGAACAGCATGCACCAGACCCAGGCAATTGCGGGATACGCGGAACGCGTAGCCGAACTGACCAACGACGAATATGTCTCCGTGTGGGAAAATGCCCTGGATTATAACCGGCGGCTGGCGTCCAACCCGAATCCATGGGCCATGTCCGACGAAGACATAGACGATTATGAGCGGCAACTGAATGTGGACGGCACCGGTAATATGGGATTCATTTCCATTCCCCGGATTGACGTAAACCTGCCGGTTTATCACGGAACAAGCGACGCGGTGCTGCAGAGTTCCATCGGCCATATTGACGGAACCTCCCTGCCGGCAGGCAGTGTGCATCCGGACGAGGATGATTATGGCAAGGTGGAGTTTGCGTCCCACAGCGTGCTGAGCGGCCACCGGGGCCTGCCGAGTGCCAAACTGTTCAGCGATCTGGACGCGATGGAAGTCGGGGATGTATTCTACCTGACCGTCCTGGACCAGACGCTGACTTACCAGGTGGACAAGATTACAGTCATCCTGCCGGAAGACAGCTCCGAACTCACATTGTTTCCAGGGAAGGACTACTGTACCCTGATGACCTGCACGCCATACGGTATCAATACACACAGGCTGCTGGTACGCGGCGTGCGGGTGGAAAACGATAAGGAACTGATTGACGTTCGCGTAACGGCGGATGCCCTGAAGGTTGAGCCGCTGTATGTGGTTCCGTTTATCGCGGCACCGGTTTTGCTGCTGATGATCCTGTGGGTTGTACTGTTTGCCGGCCGGAAAAAGAAGTCAAGATATTATTGAACGAAAAAAACAATACAAATACCCCTGAAAGGCCGGAAATATCCGGCTTTTTTAGTACAAATTATTGACAAAAACAGGAAACAGATACATAATAAACATGGGTACGAATAAGATGTAACTAACCTTTCAAAAAGGTTATAAAATATACAAAAGAAGGTTTGTTTCATGAATCGGAAGCGTGTTTTCCGGCGCACTGGAACAGGGAGGAGAATATTATCTTTCCTCTTTGCTTTCGTGTGGCTTTTTTCCGCTTCCGGTATATCCGCATATGCAGAAAACACCATCATCTATTCCGAACCCGTTACTGCGCCGATCCGTGCGATTGGAATCCCCCAGCCTGAAGGGGCTGAGGTAGAGCCTCTCGGACTTCCTGAAGCAGATGAAAACCCGGAAGAAAATAATGATCTGCCAGAAGGGGAAACCGGGGAAAATGAAATGGAACCGGTACAGGAAGAATCTGAGCCGGAGGAAACAGAAGGGCTGCCGGACGCTGAAACCGGGAATGAAGGAACAGCTGTTCAGGAGGAAACGGTTGAAACAGTTGAACCCAATGGAGAGCAGGAAGAGAATCAGACTGAAGAAGCAGTCGAACAGCCGGATGATGCTGATGAGGATAACATAATTGAAACTGAACCCACAGCAGAACCGGAACCGGAAAAGACCTGGTACGCCGGCACCCTGACGGCTGAAACAGAGGGCTGTACCGTATGGATCGATTATCCGGCGGAAGCCCATATCGATGAAGCAGCAAGCCTGTCCCTGGAAACCGCGAAAGGCGCGGAGCTGTATACTGCCCTGAAATCGGCGGCAAAGGTGATCCGGAATGAAGAAAACGAGACCTGGAGCCAGCAGGTATCGGAAGACGGAAACCAGTTCTATGTGCTGAAACTGACTGATCCGGAAGGAAATGAGATCCTGCCGGCAGCCGGTATGAACCTGATCTGTGAACAAGCGAACAGCCCGGAAGGCGTAACTTACTTCCTGACCGGCAACGATGCCCGGATCCTGGAGGAACAGGATGGAGTGCTGTCTGTCAGCGATTACCACATGGAGCCCTTTGGATACGCAACCGTTGACCGGGTTCAGATTGGGACTGTGACGCAGGAATACCAGGCCGCAGATTACATGGTGACGGCGGCATACGGACCTGAAGCGGGATTCCCTGCCGATACGGAGATGAAGGTGCGGGAGATCCTGCCGGGAACGCCGGAATATGCTTTATACAGCGGTATGACGGAAGAAACGCTGGGTGAGGAATGGCGCGAAATCACCCTGGAGCGTTACTTCGACATCACCTTCGTCAGCGGTGGAAAAGAAGTGGAACCGCAGGCTGACGTGGACGTGCAGATCATCTTCAAAGACGTTATCGAGCTGACGGAAGAGCATGACGTCCAGGCTGTGCATATTGAAAACAACGAGGCAAAGGTCATCGAATCCGAGACGGAATCCAACGAGGAGACCGCCAAACAGGACGGGGAAGTCATTGATACCGTGTCCTTTACGTCTGACAGCTTCTCGGTCTACGGCGTGGTACAGCGTACAAAAATCACACAGAAGGTACTGGCCGCGGACGGAAACACCTATGAGATCAGCGTAACCTACAGCCAGGACGCGGCCATTCCTGCGGACGCGGAACTGATCGTAACAGAAGTGCTGCCAGATGACGCGCGGTATGAGGAATGCCTGCAGAAGGCCGTGAGGGCTGCCCTTGAACAATCCGGTATAGAAATACCCGGCGGGGATGAGAGGGTAAATATTTCAGAAAACCAGTACGGCCGGTTCTTTGATATCGAGATCCGGTCCGGCGGACAGAAGATCGAACCCGAAGGCAGTGTGTCTGTGAAGATCCGCCTGGCGGATGCTCCGGAAGAACGGGCAGAAGAACTGCTTGTGGTTCACTTTGAGGCAACAGAACCGGATATCCTCAGCGCGGAGATCGATGCAGAAGATCATATTCAGTTTGAAACAGATTCCTTCTCGGTATACGGCGTGATTACCATGCCGTTCAGCCAGCCCCAGAACGACCTGGGAGACCTGGACAGCAGAAGGTTTACCATGAACCATAACGGGCAGTATGTGACAAGCACCATTGACAGCGGTACTACAAACCAGTTCCATAAAACAAGAAACGCGAATGAAGCGACTGTCTGGACTTTTGAAGCGACAGGTACTGACGGCGTCTATAATATCTTCACAACAGACGCACAGGGAAACAAACTGTACATGCATCTGGACCGCCGGGATGCCAGCCGGGCGCATGCGGCCCTGAGCAGTGAACCCCAGGGATTTAAGGTAAACAGGAACAGTAACGGCAGCTATTATTTTGAAACCACCAGCGGCGGGGTTACCTACTATCTCAATGAGTTCAACGGCGGAACCGGATTTGCAGGATGGAACGCCCGAAACACAAACGACGATATTTTCAACCTGCAATTCGCTGATCCCGTGATGGAAAACGGCAAGGAATATATGGTCCTTGTGAAATATGACGGGAATTACTATATTGTCAACAACGACGCCACCCTGACGCGGGTCGATTACGACGCTGTAAACAATAAGGTGGCTGTCGACAATCCGATGTTGTGGACGGTTGAGGGCAACAATCCCAACAAGCACATTTACTTCAGGTCGGAAGCTGCCGGATACACATCGGATAACCTGCCGTCTGACTACTACCGGCGGTACCTCGATCCCAGCCAGCCCGGAGCGCTGTCAGAGGAAAACAGCGGGAATGTTTCCCTTAATCCGCACCAACCCTGGACGGATGATCAGGGAACGGTTGTTTATCCCAATACCGTCAACAGGCCGACGGGCCCTGAAAACAGCGCCAGCGTGAATTATTACAGCCAGCAGGTTTATACAGAGCCCTGGAATGCCAATAATCATTTGGGCGTCGTCCTGAACAGCAATGGCGTTCCTGTCCGCCTGATGGGGCAGCAATCGGCAGACAACGGAGTGGAAATCCTTTTCGCGGATCCGACAGAGGTCGGTGAGCCGATTGCCCGGAACCATTCTGTAAACCATATCGATATTTCCATTGCCGGTGAGTCCAGGGTCAATGTGCCCCTGGCATACGGCACCTATTACTATCAGGATCCTGATACAGGTGCAATGATCGAATACAACGTGACGACGAACACCTCTCTGAATCTGAGTACCAAGGTGTCCATCGATCCGGAAGACATGAAACACGCCACAATCAAGGCGTATGATAAGAACAACAACGAGCTGGATGACGCCTTCGTCATCACCGGCTATTCCTCCAATGCCCACACAGACGTCAGTGCTGTGCAGGTCCGTGTTGAAGGCCGGTTCAAAGTGGCGGAGGTCAATACCGCCTATAACTGGTGGGAGGATACCAACTCTGAACGGATGAGGCGGGAACGGCTGAACAATCCGATCACCTATGTCGTTTCCGCTGTTAAAAACGAAGATTTCAACATGGTGGATCCTGACCGCGGCCAGCTGTATGAGAAAATGGCTGACGGCACTTATAAGCCGCTGTCCCTCAACATGGATGTGGATATGACGGCCAGCTTTACCTATTACGATACCGCCAACGAGTGTCCGCCAGTACACTGGAACTATAACCTATGGCAGAGCGGCGGAATCATAGACGGAAGCGGTATGGACTTTATTCTGGGCGGTGACACGGAAGCTGCCAGCACCAGCGTTGTGGCACTGGAGGTTACCAAGCAGATTGTGGACGAAAACGGGATGCTGATTCATCCCGCGGAAAAGATCATCCACAGCGTGGATATTTATGGCAATACAGCCAAGGATGCCAACGGCCTGGTTGCCAACCCCAATATTGTGGCAGAGGTGAATGTTAACCAGTACGGAACGGAATTTGTTCCTAACGGATATACAAAATTCCATTCCAAGAATATTGCTGTCGGGCCGAACGGCATGACAGTTGTCTATGACTATGCCATCAAACCGGGCATGTACTATGTGACCGAGGATAAGAACAGCATTGCTCAATCCTTTGTCGACGTATCGGGCGATACCTGGGAATACAAGGAAACCTATATTGCAACGGAATACGTCCGCCGCGGCAATAAATATGATGACAAGGAAGCCTATCCGGATCCGCAGCATTACAGCAAAATCTATACTATGGATGATCCGGTCTTTGCCGCCATTCCTGAAGTTGTCGGTACGTTCAAACGCCTGGACAATGTGGAGAAGAAGAACGGTATTGTTGAGTTCTATGTCTACAACGTATACGTCAACACCAGCCATACCAGCCTGGAAGCGGAGAAAAAGTGGGCGGAAGGTACGCCTGTTCCTTCAGACGCTGAAGTGACGTTTGAACTGTATTACGCAAAGCGCCAGAAAACAGACCACGGTGAGCTGGTGAGCCCGCTGGCGGACTGGCCTGATTATGAGGAATACCTGCCCGTCGCAGGCGACCCGGTTTTCGGCCCCGGAATCAATTCTGTGCTGACCATGAATGCCCACGATGCCGCGCCGGACTGGATCGTTACCTTCACAGGAATGCCCAAAACCTGGCGGGACGATGACGGCAACGAATGGGAACTGGATTATTACGCCAGGGAAACCGCTGTGACCGTACACGGCGAGAATATCCTCAGCCAGTACATCCAGACCATCGTGAAGGAAGAGGCGGCGGCTGAGGATGCTGACGTCTCGGATGGAAAGGTGACCATCACCAACGCGGCGGCTAAAACCAGCACAACGGTGAAGAAGGTCTGGTCCGATGACGCAGCCCATTACAATGAGAATACCTTAACCCTGAAACTTGTCCGTTACAAGAAGGAAGCTCCTCCGGAACCGGATGACGGTATCCTGAACATATCGCATATTACTTCCGGAATCCCGGCTTCACCGGAACTGCCTGCAGGGTTTAAAGTGACTTATTCCTACAGCGGGCCGACCTCGGCTTCCGGTGTTCCGGCCGGCAATTATGACGTGCCGCCCGGACGGTATACCGTAACCGCCACAGTGACGGACGGCGCCGCACCCTTTGGCTATACCTACAGCTTCACATCGGATCCTGTGACGGTGAACGTACCGGAAAACGGCCTTGCGAAGGCAGAGTTTACCAGCTTCTACTCCCAGAACGCGGGTACGCTGAATATATCGCATGTTTCCGCCGGCCTGCCCGGTTCTCCGCAACTGCCGTCAGGATTCGAGGTGACCTATTCCTGCACCGGTAACGGATCGACATACCAACTGGAGCCCGGGGACAATACGCTTCCCGCAGGCACTTACGTCGTGACCGCCAATGTGACAAACGGGGCACCGCCTTCCGGATACAGCTATTCCAGCACAACGGAGCCTATGACGGTTACGGTTTACTCCAACGGAACAACCAAAGCAGAGTTTACCAGCACCTACGGCCGGTTTGTGAAGGTTACCGCAAAGCATATACAGCAAAGGGGCGTATCCTGGAACGTAATTACAGACGTATTCGAGAAGGAATTCCCGGTCGGCACCATCATTGAAATAGCCTATTCCACTCAAAACTTAAGCAGCGAGCTTTATATCAACGGTACCAGGGTGACCACCTTCCGCGGAGAGGGCAGGCATACCTACAGCTATACGATCCAGCGGGAAGAGAATCTGGTCATAGAAGCACTGGATCCCTGGTTCCCAGGCGGATTTACGACAAAAATCACAGTCGAAGCGATTGGCGTTTCCGCGTTTGAGAATGTTCAGCCCCGGAAGATGGCCGGTCTCAGGAACATTCGTTATACCGCGTCTGCCGGGTTTACATCTGGCGGAGGCAGGATGCGTGCCTCCGGAATACCGGCGGATTACAGCAAGGATGATACCTGGTCGGAAACCGTCACAGTGAGCGGATCTGAAGACTGGACAAAGCTTGTTGAGGAACTGGAAGTTTATGATGAGCACGGACAGCCTTATTACTACGCGGTAGAGGAAGAAAACGTTCCGGACGGGTACGACGCGGAAGCAGACGCGCCGGTTATCGCAACGGAAGTTGAAGACGCAGTGATGAAGGTTGTCAATACCTATATCAATCCGACAACAGGTAACCTGATTGTTTCCAAGAAGATCACCGGTAACGCGGCGGATCTGACAAAGGCGTTTGCTTTCACTGTAACGGCAGTGGACGCGGAGGGACAGCCAATTCCGGACGGTACGTATGGTGCCATGGTATTTACCGCTGGCACAGCGACCTTTACGCTGACAAACGGGGAAACCAAAAAGGGACTGGAGCTTCCGGAAGGCACTGTGTTTACAGTCAGCGAAGACGCGGACGGTTATGCGTCCGAACGGAGCGGTGAAGACGGCGTTATCGAAGCAGGAATCACAAGCCATGTTGATTTTGCCAACACGCTGGATACCTTTGCAGACCTGAAAATCCTGAAGACGGTGACAGGCGAGGAGTTCAGTGAGGACCAGACGTTTACCTTCACCGTGACGCTGTCCGGGTATACGGGTGAGGAATCCTTTGATACTGTGAAATCTTCCGGCGGACAGAACAGGGAAGGCACCCTGACGTTTACGGATGGGAAAGCAACCGTTGAACTGAAGCATAATGAAAGCCTGACAATCAAAAACCTGCCGAACGGCACGGCTTACACTGTGGAAGAAGCCGATTATACGCCTGAGTACTATGAGCCTGAGATGGAAAACGCAAGCGGAACGATCGAGGGCGGCGATCATGTGACGGTGGAAGCTTCCTTCATCAATCCGAAGAAACCGGTAGTTGACATTACCGCGGCAAAGGATTGGGGAGAGGCTGACTATATCCTGGAAGCCACAGCTGTGCAGTTCGTGCTCAAACGGCAGGCTGGCGAGGAAGAACCGGAAGTAGTCGATACAGTAACCGTAACACCGGAAGGCGAATGGAAGACACACTGGGAAGACCTGGATAAGTATGTGGATGGAAGCTTGCCGCAGGATGAACGGGTGGCTTATACCTACAGCGTTGAGGAAACGGGTGTATACTTCGGTGAGCTGGAAGACGGCAAAGTGCCTGAGAATGCCTGGGTCACGGATGCGGAACTGCTGGCCGAAATGTATACCACAACCGGCGGCAAAGTGACCATGAGTGGAGAACACGTGAACCATGGTACGGCGACGATTAAAAATGTATCTGAAATGACCACTGTGATTGTGGAAAAGAACTGGCCGGACTTTGAGGACGACGACGCCTACACCTGGGAGGCCACATTCCGTCTGCTGGCGGACGAAGAGCCTACTGAGGACGCAAGCATCACAATCCGGAAGGATACGCCGGAGACCGAAAGAACCTTTACAAACCTGCCGAAGTACAGGATCGATGAAAACGGAGAAGCTGTGCTGATCGACTATACGGTGAGAGAAACATCGTACAGCGTCTATGAGAACGGGACACTGCGGTACAGCTATGACGGAACCAACTACGTTCCGGACGACCGGTATCAGCGGTATCTTTCCTCCTATGACTCTGAATTCAATGAAGATGGCGAGGAAGTCATCACGGTTACCAACGTGACGACAAAGGTGAAATCCATCCGGGTCACCAAGGAATGGATGGGTATTCCCGTGGAGGAAACAAAGGATCTTCCTGCCGCTTCCTTTGCCCTGGCCTATGTTCCGGCCACGGGATGGGGAGATCCGCAGCCCTATGAAGATGATACGGGATTTGACTATACAAAGATTCGCCTGAGCTATGAAAATAACTGGACCTGGGAATGCCCGGTGGATCTTCCGGAAGAATACCGGTATTTTGTCATTGAAACACCGCTGACCAAGCCCAACTGGGATTCCACGGACGAACACGTGCTGTCGGATCCGCTGATCGATGAATTCCCGATCATGATTGAGGGATATAAGTGCCGTGACGTTATTGATACAGGCAACTGGAGTTCCCTGGTGCACTTCCAGCAGCCGCGGAACGCGAATATCGGTAATCACGGCGAGATTAAGATCCTGAATAAACTGCCCGGTTATATGCAGATGGACCTGAAGAAGAAGTTCCTGGAATACAGGGACAACGGAAACGGCGGGCAGAGCCTGTATACCACTACGGGTGAGGATCAGTCCCAGACCAATATGATCATTGAAATCCAGATGCTGCGGCGCACGGTGGATTACAGTTCCGGAGAGGACGTCTATATTACCGGCTGGCAGAACTACGGCAAGACAATAAGGATTGGTTATGATGCGGCAGGGAATGCATATGTTGACAATCCCAATCCGTTTGCAGTCAGTCACCGGGGCTCCTGGAACTTCAATGTTGAAGACAATAACATCGATCACGGCCTGCCGACAAAGGGCCTTTACAGGAAGGCCGACAACTCCATCATTGTTGTCCGGTATCAGTATATCTATAAAGAAGTACAGGTATATGACGGAAACATGAACCCGATCGGCGGGCAGTGGACATCCTGGCTTCCGTATGCCTGGGATGCCAACGGGGAAAAGATCCCTGTGTCTGAACTGCAGACCGCACAGGATCAGGACCGGATGCTGAATGCTCCCGGTACATCCCTGGACATCGAAAAGGGCTGGGCAGACGGCCGGGTCGCAGCCAATGTTGAAGAGGTTTATGTCCGGGTGGAACGCAGGCCATACGGATCAAACGGACCGTATGAGGATTACCTGTCCATTATCCAGACTGAACTGGAGCTGGGCGGCCTTGCACAGGATCACTTCATCACCAGCGGTTCGGACGTATACAACCAGATCACAAACAGGATTATCCTGAGCCGGGAGAATGACTGGAAGGCAACCATTGACAAAGTGCAGATCTTCCCGAACGGCAATGGCCAGAACCAGTACGAATACCGGATTATAGAAACCGGATACATGGACCGGGCGGGCAACGTTTACCTGAATACGGATGCGTTCGAGCCTGTGACCTACTATAAACAGGGACATAACGATACTGACTGGGTGGATCAAGGGAACGGTGTACTGCTGACGCGGGAAGGTCCCAACAAACTGAAGGTGGAAAACACATCGCATTTTGGTCCGCTGAAACTCACCAAACAGGTTCCTGAAGCAAGCATGGAAGCCGCGGAAGGGCAGGAATTTGAATTCCATGTAGAAATGCTGCTGCCTCCGGGCATGGAGCTGAAGATGCTGGATCTCGTGGTAGAGAACGGCACGATCAGCGATTTTACCTGTGAAGGTGAAATCGCTGAGTTTACTGTGACGATCCAGGGACCGGGCACTGTTCTGATTGACGGTATTCCGTTCTACACTACCTACGAAGTAGAGGAGACTTCGGTGCCGGAAGGATGGAAACAGGATGGCGATGTGGTTTACGGCGATGAAAACAAACAGATTTCACTAAATGATGATCCTATAGACAGCGTAACCATCACCAATATTGAAGTTACGTCCATTACTGCAGAGAAAACCTGGAAGAAGAACGGGGAAACTGCGGACTGGCCGGAGGACGTTACGGAGGTTACAGTCGGACTGTACAGTAGCGTGAATGGCGGGGAGCCGGAACCGGTCACAGATGAAGCAGGGAATCCCTGCACGCTCGCCTTTGGAAAGAAGACAAAGGCGGCAGACAGGACCTTCTCTGAACTGCCTGTGTATGATGAGGAGGGTAATCCCATCTCCTACAGCATCCGGGAACTGAGCATTTCCGACGGGCGGGAAACGGCGGACGTGACGGATGATATTGTGATCCTGAACGGGAAAACCTGGCAGGTGACAGCAGACGATCCAGATGAAGAAGGTATCGCAATCATCACGAACAGCCGGACAGAAATCCATATCCTGAAAGTTGACCTGAAAAACAGTGAGCCGCTGGCAGGCGCTGAATTCAGGCTGCTGAAGCGTAACGGAGAAACCTGGGAAGTGTTCCGGGATGAAATCACCGTCGGTACAGACGGGGATGAGAAGGGCCTGGCCACAGTGGAAGGCCTGACCGACGGAGCCTACACGCTGAGTGAAACAAAAGCACCGCCCGGATATACCCCACTGGGAATACCGGTCGGATTTACGGTGCAGGACGGCGCCATCCGGTTTACGAACACGGAACACGTGACCTATGACGCGCACACCGCCACATTTACGGTTGAGAACAAGACAGGACTTGTGTTGCCCACTACGGGTGGATCCGGAACACAGGTCTACACGGCCGGGGGCCTGGCAATGGCGCTGTTTGCGGGCTTACTGCTGCTGAACAGACGAAGAAAAAAACTGCAATAACGCCTGTATGTAACCGATTATGCAACTGTTTCCGCATATAATATTTGGGAAACAGTAACTGAAAAGGAGTAAGACAACCTGCTGCAGTCACACGAAGGAGGTGACGGAAATGACCCGGCGACTCAGAATGATCTTTTCGATGATTCTGGCTGTGATGCTGTGTGTCGTTTTCAGCATGCCCTCTTTAGCTTTTGAGGCAGAAGAACCCGCACAGGAAGCCGGACCGGAAGAGGTGACGGTGACAGAACCGGTACCGGAACCGACGGTTACAATTTCCGCCCCGGTGGAAATCGCAGTGATCCCGGATGAAGACTGGGGAAGCGTGGGACCTGAAGCGCTCGCGAATCTCTTTACGCCTGCAGGCACAGAAGAGGCAGAGGACAGCGGTGACGCTGAGCCGGAGGAAACGCCCGCACCGATGGAGGCTCCGTCAAATGAGCCAGAGAATGCTCCGGATATACCGGAACCGGTGGTCACAGATCCGGGGCCTGATGTGGAAGAGGAGATCACTGAGGTGCAACCTGCTGAAGATATTCCGGCAGGGGATACCGCGGCAGAAGAACCTGATAAAACGGGAACGGACGATCAGCCGGAAGCGGAAGAGCCCTTACCTGCAGATCAGCCAGACGCGGAAGAGCCTGCAGCGGAAGATCAGACGGCAGCGGATGAATCCTTACCTGCAGATCAGCCGGACGCGGAAGAGCCTGCAGCGGAAGATCAGACGGCAGCGGATGAATCCTTACCTGCAGATCAGCCAGACGCGGAAGAGCCTGCAGCGGAAGATCAGACGGCAGTGGAAGAATCCTTATCTGCTGATCAGACGGACGCGAAAGTGTCTGCAGCGGGAGACCAGCCAGCAGCGGATGAATCCTTGCCTGCAGCAGAAGATCAGACAGATGCGGATGAATCCTTACCTGCAGATCAACCAGGCGCGGAAGAAACTGTAACGGAAGACCAGCCGGCTACTGAAGAAGCTGAAGCAGAGGAAAAACCTGCAGTGGAAGAATCCTTGCCGGAAGAACAGTTGCCAGTGGAAGAACCGGTGCCGGAGACTCCGGAAGAGGAAACTCCGGAAGGGGAAGGCCCGGAAGAAGAGCCTGATGATTCGGAGGAAGAACCTGAACCGGAAAAAGCACGTGTGACGGTGACGGTGGAGATCTCCATGATTGACGATACGATAATGCGTCTCCTGGCCGTAGTGAATGATCCGGAGGGCAGGGATTTCCTCTATCAGTGGCAGGTGTCTGAAGACAGCGGGATGACTTATACAGATATCCCTGAAGCCAACACGGATGAACTGAAGGTTGAACTGACAGACGAGAATATCACCGATATGTGGCGCGTCAAGGTACAGGCAGTCTGAAAACAGCAAAAACTTACAGGACGGACTTGTACGGGTCCGTCCTTTATAATGCTTGTTTTTCAAGGGCTCTTCCGGTATAATATATAAGCCGCTTTTCAAAGGGAAAAGCAAAAGATTAGACAGAAAGAGAACGGGAAAATGAAGAAAACAATTCTGAAAAAATATGCCCGCCTGATCGCAGAGTGCGGCGCAAACGTCCAGAAGGGACAGGAAGTATTTATCGTTGCGGGCCTGGACCAGCCGGAGTTCGTTAAAATGGTGGTGGAAGAGTGCTATAAGCTGGGAGCCAGCAACGTTTTTGTTGATTTCACGTATGCGCCCCTGACCAAGCTGGATATGAAGTACTGCACGGTAAAGACCCTGGGAAGCCTGACAAACTTCCAGAAAGCCCGTTGGGAACATTATGTGGAGAAACTGCCCTGCAGGATTTATATCGAGTCTGACGATCCGGACGGACTGAAGGGCATTAACCAGAACAAGATGCTCAAAGTCCAGCAGATGAAATATCCGCTGCTCAAAGGCTATATGGACCAGATGGATAACAAGTACCAGTGGTGTATCGCCGCTGTGCCCGGTCCGGCCTGGGCAAAGAAAGTGTTCCCCGGAATGAGGACGAGCCAGGCTGTGGAAAAAATGTGGGAAGCAATCCTTTCCACCAGCCGGGTGAATGATGATCCGGTAGCTGCCTGGAAAGAACACAACGCTGACCTGAAGTCCCGGTGCGATTACCTGAACAGCCTGGGCATTGATGAACTGCACTATACCGCCGGAAACGGAACCAACTTTACGGTGGGAATGATTCCGGAAGCTGAATTCAAGGGCGGCGGAGATACCAGCCTGCAGAACATCTTCTTTAACCCGAATATCCCCACGGAAGAATGCTTCATTTCTCCCAGGAAAGGGAAGGCGGAGGGTATTGTTTACTCCAGCCTGCCGCTGAGCTACCAGGGACAGCTGATTGAGAACTTCAATATCCGCTTTGAGAACGGCAAGGCCGTGGAATGGCATGCGGAGAAGAATGAGCAGCTGCTGACAAACATGCTGACAGCGGATGAGGGCGCATCCTATCTGGGCGAGTGCGCGCTGATTCCTTATGATTCCCCGATCCGCAACAGCGGGGTGCTCTTCTACAACACACTCTTTGATGAGAACGCTTCCTGCCACCTGGCGGTGGGCAGGGGCTTTGCCGATACGATCAGGGGCTTTGAGAACAAAACCCTGGAGGAGTGCCGTGAACTGGGCATCAATGACTCCATGATCCATGTGGACTTCATGATCGGTACCGAGGATATGAACATCGACGCGAAGACCCGGGACGGAAAGACCGTGCCGATCTTCCGCAACGGTAACTGGGCATTCTGAGGCCTTTACGGAAGCAGTCCTGTATATGGACTGCTTCTGTTTTATGATTGCGCGCAAACGTTTACCGTGTTAAAATAAAAAAGTTGGAGAATAATGAGCTTCCCTATATAATTCAGAAAACAATCAATCGGAATTACAGGAGGAACGAGGCATGAATTACGGCTATTTTGATGAGAAAGCCAGAGAGTATGTGATTACCAATCCCAATACCCCTGCCCCCTGGGCGAACTATCTCGGATCGCCGGATTACGGTGCCATCGTCACTGTGAACGCCGGCGGATACAGCTTTGTCAAGAGCGGTGCCGCAGGCCGGATCCTGCGCTATACCTTCAACCAGTTTGACGAGCCCGGCCGGTATATCTACCTGCGGGATGAAGAAACCGGGGATTTCTGGTCCGCCAGCTGGAAGCCGGTGGCCAAGCCCCTGGATACCTATAAGAGCGAATGCCATCACGGTACGAGCTACACCGAAATCATCAGCGAGTATAACGGCATCCGGAGCCGGGTCCTGTACTATGTTCCCATGGGCGCAACCCATGAGGTCTGGCGTGTGAGCCTTGAAAACCTGACGGACCGGGAACGGAAGATCAGCGTGTTCGGCTACTGTGAGTTTACAACAGAAAGCCTGTATACCCAGGACCTGGTGAACATGCAGTA
>JAEEGL015411630.1_pt1 | contig 25614 bp, 17 predicted proteins | sample 9134231 | NCBI WGS metagenome assembly JAEEGL01 (sample SAMN16246548, study PRJNA631951) | gut metagenome | biome: gut microbiome; feature: rumen; material: fiber-attached | host: Bos | place: Iran: Karaj | collected 2018-10
AGATATTTACCTGATAGTCGGCGGTAGTAACACCATCCTCCGCCTCTACATGCAGCACATAGCGGTACTTGCTACCTTCCTCCAGGTCGGTACGAACGATCGTCACTTTCTGGAAGCGGTCATCGGAGGTATAATCCACGTCTATCTGGCTCGTCTTGAGGGAGAGCGAATAGAAGTGACGGCCCGACTCAAAGTGCTCGTCCTTATCCCCTTGGATTGCTTCGCCGTTGACGGTTATACCCGTCAGATCCACGCAGTGACTCGGCTCGGCATTGACGGTGAGGTTGTAATACTTGGTAGCCTTGCGGTCCTCCGACTCGACAGTGAAGACGATAGGTTCGCCCAGTTTGGCAGGCTCAACAGATATCTTCTGTCCTGCGTTAGCGGCGACATACGATATATTCGGCATCTGCGGCTGGGCACGTTTCACACCGTCAGCCGGCAGAGGCAGGGTAACTGTATAAGACTCTGTAGCAGGGTCAAAGCCGTCGATGAGCACGCTATCCAGCATGATTCCTGCCAGCGAAGCATCGCTGCTCTTCGGCCGCAGGACGCGGACACGGTAGGTTCGGGTTGCGATACCGTCTTCCGCCGTAACGGCGATGGTATATTCAACGCCTTCCGTGACGCCTTCGTCCTCATTCACGATAGCCTGCGTGGTGACAATATGCTGTTTGTCTTCCGCTGCAACGGCCTCCAAGAGCAGCGTCGTGTCAGCATAAATCTCATATGGATCATCGCTGAGCTCCGGCACGAAGTCGTTGTAGTTCGCTTCATCCATCAGAATCTGTGCCAGTTTGGTGTTATTCGAAAGCGCAGAAGGATAGGACCAAGTATAGGTCTTGCCTGTACCCGGCACGGCCCATGTCATCTGTGTCTCGGTCTGGACGAAGATCACGGAGTCTGCATCCTGCTCACGGATGAAGGACACGGCCTCAGCCGGTCTCGCCTCATCCTTTGTGAAGTTAGTCGCACCGAAGTCAGCTATCACGTTATCTCCGAGCGAGAACTCATGGATTGTACCATTCGGCGCGATAACAGGATCTACGCGCGTAATAGTATAGGTACCTTTCGTTCCGTCCTCTGCAGTAACGGTCAGTACGCCGTTCTGCAGCGACACTTCCTGAAGATCGGATTTCTTAACGAACGAGATAACAGGCATTTGCTCTGCCGCCAATTCGTAGGTCTTCACATCCGGGGTGTAAGTCAAGCCGTCTGCGATGATATTTGTCAGCGTAACGTCGTTGCTGCGCGGAGAGGTAAACTTAACGGTATAAACCATTGCGTCGCCCTTCTCCGGCGTAACGGTGATCGTTACGGTAGAGTCTGCAGGATTGAAAGAGGTCGTTACCCGCTGCAAGGACGAAGAGGGAACAGGCTGTACATCCGGTAAGTTACGACGCGAAGCCGGCAGGGTCACAACATAATCGGTCTTGTTGGTAGCAAAGCCGTTGATCATGACGGTATCCAGCAGGAGGTTAGCCAACTCGTTACGCGTGTCGAGCGGACGTTTGACGGTCAGCGTGTAATCGGTGTAGTCCACTCCGTTCTCCGCCCAGTTACGGATAGTAGCGGTGCGGGTCTCGAAGTCGACATCCTTGGTCGGTGCCGCCCATGTTACATCCTGAGCTTGGTCTGCCACCTCACCTGTGAAGGAGAGTACGGGCAGCTCAATGCGCTCCGGATCCGTCAGGGTAGCCGAGAAGGCATTGCCGGACTTCGTTGCATCAAACTCATCGACCTTCATCGAAGCGAGGGTATGGTTGAAGGAGAATCGCAGCCAATCGACAAGGGTCTCTGCAGCTGTAGAAACAAGAGGATTACCGGTTGTTGGATCAACTTGATAATAAGAATTGATTATGATGTTCAATAGTATAGGATCACCGGCTGTCTCATTCGCTTCTCGTAGATCATACGTGTAGGTTTGATAACCACTGGTGGTCGTTTTATTCTTCCATTCAAGCGTTTTTTCTCCATCCGCACCTGTCAGGATATATTGTATCTGGTTACCATCTGTATTATAAGAAGATAGACGATAATTGACTTGCATGACGTCCGGACTATTATGGAACGAGATACCACCGCTGATTGATATAGAAGACGATCCAGCGACACCCCATGCTCCGGTTACTGTTCCTAAGGTAATAAATCCCGGAACATTACCACCACCCGGTGTACTGTACTTGGTTTTCAAATCTACTGCACTAGTACCGCTTTTCTTACATAGTTCATCCGGATCAAAAGTAAAGAATCCAGAATGTCTGCCCAAGGCATCCGCTAAGGTATTCCAGCCTGTCGGTTTTTGCGAAGAAGTAAATACTTTTGCATTTTCCCATTGTGTAAAATCCGTATTAGGCACTTGTTCATTCTCGTAATAATACCAGATGTGATAGGTATTGGTACGAGCCAAAGCTCCTTCTCCGTAGGTAACCAGAGCAGCCCAGTGTTTGGATGTTTGGTCAAGAATCTCTATCTCTGCGCCCTTGTTAAGCGTATAGCGCAGTTTCGGTTTTCCAGTTACAGGAACAATATAGGTAAATTTCTCGGGGTTAAAGCCCGGGATCGTAACTTCTGCGCCGTCTCCGATCTTCACGCGGATATCCGACAGTACAGCAGGGTCAGCAGTAGGAACGATCGGGTTAATGGTATAAATCTCATCCGCTACGGTGTCGTTGTTCGCCTTGACGGTAATGATCGTCGGGTTGTGTACTCCACCCGGCTGAATGAATACCGTTTGTGCCTCATAGGATTTCTCATACTCCACGGTGAGCGAACGAGAGCCGAACGGCATCTCTACATCAAAGTCGCGTTTTGCTTTATCCTTCAGACTCAGTTCCTGATCCAGTTCCTTGATTCTAATCATGGAGAGCAGGTTCTTGGTTTTGAGCACTTCGCGTTTGAAGAGGATGTTATAGGTGCGTGTGTCGCCGTTCTCTGCAGTCACGATGATCTGGCTGGTCTGGCCGATAGGACGTGAGATCACGTCTGTCCGTTGCTCCGGTTCGTCTTTCTCAAAGACCATCTGCGGACAGATTGTTGCGCTATACGGCAGGATCACTTCATAATCCGTCTTGTTGGCTCTGAACGCTATCTCTGCATCTTCGGAAGAGAGGTACAAGTCACCCAGCGCGGTGTTGTTGGATTTGCGAACCGGGAACGCAACGAAGTAATCCTTGCTCGTCACGCCGTCCTGGGCTACTACATGTATCTTCGTCGTGCCGTTCGGGCGGCTAAAATAGGTAGTGATCGTCTGGTTAGGCAGTTGACCTACCGGGAACACATGGGGTACGAAACGGCTGCGCCATGCAATCGAATCCTCATAGTGGGTAGTGTCCGGGTCAAATCCCTCGATGCTGACACCGTTGATGAGGATGTCCGCCAGAAGGGCGTTGCTACTCTGTACCCGGTTATAGGTAACGGTATAGGTATTCGTAGCACCGCTCTCTGCGAGAACGATCACCTGCTGGAGAGTGTCATTCATGTTACCCTGCATGATCGTCTGACCCTCGCGTGCCTCTACCGTCAGTTTCGGCAGTTTGGCACCCTCGTCGATGTCGTGCGTATAGTTCAGCGTTGCGGAATCGAAACCGGCTATCTGCACGCCGTCCAGCAGCAGGTTCTTCAACGTAGCGTCATTGTATTTCTTAATCACATACCGGACTATATAGGTGGCAGGAGTGCCGTTTTCGGCAAGCACTGTAATCGCCCATTTGCCGTTTTCCGTTTGTCCGAAATATACTACTTGCGCATTCGCAGCCGCCTTGTAGCTTATCTCAGGATAAGTGCTTCCCGCTTCGAGCGAGTCCTCGTAATTTTTGATCTCCGGAGCAAATCCGTTGATGAGCGCACCGTTGGCATAGATCGCTTCGAGGGCGTTTTCGGCAGACAGTTCACGATGGAAATGAATGACGTACGCCGCTTTGTTTCCCTCTGCGTCGGAGACATGCAGGGAAGCCGTGTCGCCTTTCCAGAGGACCTGTACGGTCTGCGTCGGATCCGCTACTTCGCCTTCTACCGTCGGCAGCTCGCCGGCATAAGAGAGGTTGTACTCCAGTGTGGTAGGAGCGAAGTCTGCAAGGGTATCGCTGCCAATCTTAATACCCGCCAGACGCGCTGTAGCTACCGCTCCGGCCTTAAACGTGATCTCATAGATATTCGCTGTTCCCTGCTCCGGCTGCACTTTGATCTGCGCCACACCGGCACCGTAAGGAGCCGTAATCGTCACTTGCTGCCCCGCCGCTTTTTTCACGGTGATCAACGGGCAGGTGGTGCTCTCAAGCAACACCTCATAGTTCAGGGTCGTAGGAACGAATCCGGACAGAGGCACGCTGTCGGCTCCTAAGTAAATCATCTCGAGATACGCGTTCTCCGAAACCGTCACAATGAAGGTAATGGTGTACGTACGTGTAGCGCCGGACTGCGCGGTCACCGTTATTGTCTGGACGCGGCCGTCAAGCACGCTCAGCACGCGCTGCGACGTCTCCGCTTTGTCGAAGGTGACTGCAGGGATCTTGCTTACGCCTTCCGGCAGCGTGATCTCATACTCCGTCACTTCCGCGTCGAAGTTCTCCAATGCCGTTCCGCCCACATAGATCATGGAGAGGTCCACGTTGGTGGAAGTAGCGACCGAGAAATGGATGATATAGGTTCTGCTGGCACCGCTGCTCGGGCGAACCGTGATCTTATAATCGCCGGAGAGACCTCCTGTTAGCGGACGGACAGAAGCGGTCTGGAAATTCTCATTAACCAGCGTATAGCTTACTGCGGGCAGGGAAGTAGTTCCTTGCGGCAGATTTACCCAATACTCATTGGTCTCCGGCTGGAAACCGATATCATAGCCGTCCACGGCGAGAGAAGCCAGTGTGTTGACGCTGAAGGTCTCCACGGAGAAAGAGATGATATAGATGGTGGTGCTTCCGTCTCCGGCTGTCACCGTGATACGGCTCTTGCCGTTCGGTCCGGCGTATGTCGGCGAGACGGTCTGGAACTCATCGCCTGCTTCCCATGTGATCTCAGGAAGAGCGGTAGTACCTACCGGCAGGACGTAGTTATAGGAAGTCACATCCGGGCTGAAGCCCTCAAGCGCCACACCTCCGATGAAGATATTATTCAGCGTAGATTTGTCCGATTTCTTTGTAGAGAAAACGAGTTTATATACCGACTGGTCTCCGTTTCCGGCAGTAACCGTCACACGTACCGTTCCGTCCAGCACTCCTGCGCCCAGCGGCGTTACAGCTACGGTCTGGAACTCGTCTCCTACCGTATAAGTAATATCCGGAATGGCAGTAGTACCGAGCGGGAGGTTGATGTAATAGGTGAAGTTATCCGGCTGGAAATTAGCGATATAGCCACCTGCCACCTCCAATGTCTTGAGGTACGAATACGAAGATTCCTCCAGTTTGAAGTTCAGTTTATATACCTTGGCAATCTGGTTTCCCGGTGTTGTCACCGCGAGGGTGTACTGTCCTCCGTCAATGATCGACGGCGCAGTAGCTACAACTGTCTGTTCGCCCGCCGGATATTTGGACACATAGGTCACAGAAGGCATCTGGGTCGTACCTACCGGCAGCGACACTTTGTAGATCGTCTGCGACGGATTGAATCCCGGGATGGATTTGCCGTTCACCAGGATATCCTGCAACTCATTATCCGCCAATAGTCCCACCTTGAAGTTGATGGTATAGGTCTGGGTGGCTGTTTTGTTCGCTGCGGTCACCTTAATCGTTGCGGTACCGTTGACCGACGTAGGCTGGGTGATTTGGATTGTCTGGGCGTCCTCCTGTCCTTCTGCCGCCACTACCGGAGCGGCAGTCGTTCCGTACGGCAGATCCACGCTGTAGTTGTATTTCGTTGCGCTGAAGCCGGTCAACGGTTCTCCGTTAATCGTGATTCCCGCCAACTTAGCATTGCTGCTGGCAGCTTTCTGGAACTGGATCCTATAGGTCGTTGTGCTAGAGTTGTCCTCGGCCTTGACGGTAATGACCGTCGGCGTGTTGTTGAGGTCTCCGGGAACGATAGTGATCTCGTTTCCGCTCAGTTTGCGTCCGGGGAAAGACTTGGTCGTTCCTTTCGCGTTTGTCAGCGATCCTGCTCCGCGCATCGCTTCGATAGTAGGGATCGCGGTGGCGTTCTCGCCAAGCGAATAATACTGAATCTCCGTGCTGTTGGGGTCAAAGCCTTTCCACTCCTTGTTGTCCACATACAGCTTCTGGATTTTGGACGAATAGATCAGACTCACGTCGTCCACGTACAACGAGTTACCCTCGTACAATCCGTCATTGGCGCGGAAGTTAGGATAGTTGGAAGCCGAGAAGATGATATTCATGTAGTTCGGCTTGTTGTCGTTGAAATAGTAAATCGGCAGCACGATTCTCGTCCAGTTGTTGTAGTTAGCGCGCTCACGCCACATTCCTTCGCACACCTGCTCGCCGGGAACCGTAGTGTTACACTCGTTTCCGTTCATGGCGATACGTATATCCGACTCCTCGTTGGTCTCCGAGTGGTTAGTACAGGAACCGTTCTTGCCTTTATAGGATGTTCCTTTCGCCTCTTTCATCCAGGCATAATAGAGGAGGTAGTAATCCTCCTTGTTCCAGTTGGCGCCTGTACGTCTGATCCATACCTCCATGGAGTCCGGTCTGTAGTGCCAGTTGCTCTGCCCGCCGGATGTACCCGCGGTGGCGTTGTTGATCTGGGTGATACCCGGCAGGTACGCCCATGGTTTACCGATCGAGAAATAGCCCGGCGAGGTCTCGGTAATACCCATAGCGCCCACCGACTGGTCTTGCACCATCATACAATAGCCGCCGTTGCGGCCCGCCTCCTTGTGTGCGAAATTGAATTTCATGCCCACCTGCTCGACGTTAGAAGCGTTCCATCCTTTCGGCTGCGCCTCACCATTGAAAGCAGTTCCGGACCAATCCTCAAAGTTCGCATTGGTCAATTGTTGTGCAAAAAGGGTTGTTGAAACCAAGATCGCCGTTCCGAGCACCCATGCACGTTGTAAAAATTTACTCATATTACTATTTTTATTAATTTTAAGCGGTTTTCAGGCTCTCAAAAGAGCCGAATTTTATCGGGTGCAAAATTACTGCTATTTTGTCAATACCACAATAGCACATATTACGAAAAAGTATACAATTATTAAGCCCCACTCATAAGAGTGAGGCAAAATTTCGGGTTTAGAACATTCAAATTTTAAGAATTTCCTAAATTATATATTTTTCTATTGTCCCAGCCTGTGCAGATGACAGAGCATGAGCGATCCGTCCTCACGCCGGAGGTGCATTCCGTTTCCTTCGCAGAAGGTCCACGCTTTGCAGTCCTTGCATGGTTCCATTTTGCGCATCCATGAGCGGTCCCGGTAGGGTTTGAAGCCGTTCTCCCAGACGGACCAGAAGGAATCGCGATAGATATTACCTTGGTAATACTTGCCCCGGATAGAGGTGCAAGCGGAGATAGAGCCGTCAATGAGGATAGAAGCCACAGAGATTCCTGCCGCACACTGGTAGAGGTGATCGCGGACGCGTCCTTCGTAGGTCCCCAGATAGCCCTCGCATGAATAGGAGACATGGCGTCCAGCTTCACGTTCGGAGGCGATATAGTCCATCAGATACCGGAACTGTTCATCCGTCAGGAGAAGTTCGGGATTAGAGGCGGCACGCCCCATAGGATCAATGCCAAAGACGCGCCAGTCCCGCACGCCGAGGGACCAGAGGTACTCTCGGATCTCGGGCAAGTGGTCTATCGTGCGCTGGTTGACGCAGGTGACGACATCCCAAGTTATTTGTAATTTGTGATTTGTTATTTGTGATTTATTGTAATCCACAATTTGTCTGATAGCACGGGTTGCTCCTTCGAAAGCCAAGGGGTGCTGGCGAAGCCAGACATGGTCTTTTTCGAGTCCGTCAAGCGAGACGGTTATGGAACGGAGTCCGGCGGAGACCAGTTCGTTGAAACGTTTCTCCGTAAGCGCCAGACCGTTTGTGACCATTCCCCAAGGATAGCCGCGCGATTTGAGGGCTCGTCCTATATCCGCCAGGTCTTTGCGCATGAGGGGTTCGCCTCCGGAAATGATGATCAGCACTTTATGCGGATCCACGTGCGGCGTGACTTCCGTATCTATGACATGCAGAAAATCCTCCGCAGGCATATCGGGTGTTTCTACAGACGAGACACAGTCGCTTCCACAGTGGAGGCAGTGGACGTTACAGCGGAGCGTGGATTCCCAGAAGAGCTGGCGGAGGGGGTGCAGTTCTTTGAGATTCTTACGGCGGAGGGATTCCAGCCAAAGGGCTATTTTAAGACGCAGTTTCATTCGTTAAGAGGAATAGCAGGTGATTCTTCATGCGGCTCTTCAGTAGAGGTAGTGTCCACTTCTTCAAAGGGTGCAGGTCCATACAGCACCGCCGGATCCGGGTCGGGCGCACCGTATTTCACAAGCGGTCCTTCGCACCCGGCAAAACCGAGCATTCCCAACAACATGACAATCAGCGCATTAGCGCGGGTTAAGATTTTCTTTTTCATAATTTAAAATTAACTGTGGCATAGCCGTTATACGGTATTTTGTCTTTTCCTATATAGGCAGAATCATAGGTAACGGGAGCAAAGATATATTGCTCGGGATAGAGCCCGGTTGAATCGGTAGCTACCACGGTTATTTCCGTAGGCACTTCACGTCCCCGATAGCGGATAATCGTATATCGTCCGAGCGAATCCGTGATCGAATAGTTATAGGTCAATATCTCCGGTTCGTTCGGTTCGCGGACGCTGGGAAGAGCGATATATATTCCGCTGAGCGGCTGGTCGGCAGTATTCGTAACCGTGCCGTTCACAATCAGCCGGGGGCTGGCAGAAGAATAATATCCACTTTCTCCACCCGGATCCGTGATCCACCATCCATTATTTCCTTCCAACGGATCTGCAGCCTCGCTATTCGCACACCCCGCAAAGCCGCTGCAGAGCGCAATCAAAAACAATATGTATAGATTCTTTCTCATGGCCGTTTGTAAAATTTATATGTTGTAGCACCTGCTGTTGTCTCCACACGCAAAAAATAATATCCCGGCGGCAACTGGGTAATATCCACATCCCGGTGGTAATAGGTATTCATTAAATGCCCGTTCAGATCGGCAATGATGATTCGCTTTACCCATAGAGAACCGGTAAAATCGGTTTTCCAATATCCGATGCGGATCATATATAATCCGGCGTGCGTAATCGGACAAGAGATCTCTCCATAACTGAGTCCGTAGAAATAATCCTCGTTATTACGGTCGCTTTGCTCCTCCCGTATCACGACATAGGAAACAGCATCTTTCTGCGTTTGGATCAAGAGTGTATTGCCGGTAAGCGATGCACGGAACTGGTTCGGATCGGTGGGATCAGGCGTACTGCCTGTAGGTCCGTCCATAGGAATATTTTTGAAGACCGACATGGTAAGCGGTATAGAGATCGTGTTATCCGCCCGCGCAGAAAGAGCACAGACGAACAAGAAGATTATGTATATCAGGCGTTTACACATCGCTATTCGCTATTTTGCGCAAGGTCGGCTGCAATTCCCGGACACTCACGCCCAAATGTTTGGCAATCAAGTATTTATCTTTTCCTATACCATTCTCTGCGCGGAAGAGTATCTGCGCCATTTCGGCATACGAAAAACCGATTAAGACCAGCACGGCAATCCTAATTTCCCGTTCCGTGAAGTCTTTCCGTTCCAGTTTATCCACAATACCCGACAGCCGTGCGTTGCAGGTCCGGCTGAAGAGCGGATAGTCATTCCAACACAGTTCCGCTTTCACATCCGGTGCATTGCGCAGCGAGCGGCATTGCTGCTCCAGGGAACCGGTTCTACTCCTGTAACGCAGGAAAAGAACGATCGTCAACGCCACCAAGAACCATAACGCTACGCCGCCGAAGAAGAGTGCCAAGCGTGCTGCAAGCGTTTTCCGAGGTGTCACAAGCGCTTCCTGCGCAAGGAGCATGGCTTCTATCCATTCGGGGTTGTTGCGTTCGAGCGACCGTTGCACGTCCGCACGTTTGGAAGAGAGGAGACGTATATCATCCGCCACCGCCGCTGAATCGCAGTTCGTCAGGATATAATAGATATCGTCCAGATAGCGGGGGTTATCGGTCTTGGGCAACACTTTGCGGGCATAAACGACCGCCGAATCATTCTGCACGAGTAACGCAAAAGCCAATGCACGAACCATATCAAGATAAACCGATTCCTCGGGTGGAGAAGCGGTACAAAGGAGCGCCGAGTCCAAGTCTGAATGATACAGATATGCCGCAGCCCGGGACTCAAGCACTTTCGCCAGCACAAGCGGATCCTGCGAGAGGGACAGGGCAGAATCGATGAGACTCATCGCCGCGGTTTTATCGAAGAGAACGGCTTTTTCCCACGCCATATTATTGAGCGCATAGGCTTCCGCAAGGGTGTCGTGCGCACGGCGGAACTGCTCTCTTGAGCGCGCGTACAAAGAAAAAGCCAGTTCGTGCTGCTCGGCTTTCCGGCACATGGTAGCCATATTGCTGAAGGAGCGCCCTTTGACGGCAAACTCATCGGATTTGACGCGCGTTGCGGCGGTGAAAGCGCGCATCGCCTCCACCGGTTTATCCGCTTCGCGGAACTGTTTGCCCTGTTCGTATAACGCCTCGGCAGAAGGCGACGAGCACGCAGCCGATATCGCCGCGAGCAGGGCAAGACACCCTATTTGAAGTACCTTAATCAATCCGTTTCGTCCGTCAATCCACTTGCGCTTCTTCCTGCGCCGCAGTTTGCAGTTGCTGCTCCATTTTCTGCTGGTCTTTTTGGAAGTCCGGCTCGTTCTGCCACCGAGGCTCAGGTCCGTAACATGCCGCAAAGGTGAAAGCGAAACCGGTGAGCATGCATAGTTTGATGCCGAAGCGGAGGGTTGTGTCGATTAGTTTACGCATGGTAACAAGTATTTTGAAATCCGGTGCAAAAGTAGTGCTTTTTTGCGGGATGTGCAAATAATATAGTTGGGAAAAAAGTTGGGAAAATGATTTCAGGCCCTTTTAGTCAGGCAAAACAGGCGGTTCTTTGCGGATGACAGCACGTATGAAGTTATCAATGCGCACATAGATGGTGTACGTCCCGTCTTTGGCACGCGGAGCAATAGGATCGGGTTTGCCTTTGAGCTGGGCTTTGAAACGAGCCACATAGGAATCCAGGAGAGCCTGTTTCTCGGGCGGCAGAGGGGTTTTGTTTTTGAGTGCATCAATGAACTCCTGTGCGGTATGCGAGGCTTGCCCGAAAGCGGTCATGTTCGCTCTTTCCCGGGCATAGATGGGGTTGGCTTTGTAGTTACGGGGTCTGGGTGTATATGCCTCCAGACGCCCCACTTTTGCCACCGTCCCATCGTAAAGATAGAAGGTTTTGCGGCGCTCCACGAGTCCGTTACGGGCTCCGATGATTTCCTCAATGTCAGGTGAGTGTTTGATTTTAGCCATATTCGCGTTTGAGTGGGGAATTAGAATATTTATGATTTCTCAGCCCCGAAGGGGCAGGATTAGTCGGTCATTTACCATCTGTTCATCGGGGGATAGTGGGCGGAGTCTCAATTTCCCCTGTTATCTCGCACTTATCGCGCACTTATCTCCCACTTATCACGCACTTATCACGCACTAATTTCAGTTCTTGTTTCCTTTGGTATTATATACGAAGTATATAATACTGTAGATTTGATCAATTTCCGGTGCAAAGATATAAAAAATATTCGGAATATGCAAATTTGGGAGGGATTTTTTTGAAAAAAGGCGGAAGTCGAAAGCAGAAAGTCGAAAGCGGGAGAAGTGCAGAAGTGATGAGTGCAGAAGTGCAAAAGTGATAAAAGGAGACAAAAGGAAGAAAAGGGCGGGCAATTATATTGCCCTGAAACTACCAAGAAAGGGGAGTTTGGCACGAAATTTGTTATAAACAAATGTAGTGCTGCGCGGTTGAGTGCGGCAGAGCGGCGGTTGAGGGCCGCGGGTTGGCTCGCGCAAAGATGCGCGAGAGGTGCACAGAGTGGGGTGATGAGTGATGAGTGCAGAAGTGATGATAACAAAAACACCATATAAATTATGCAAGTAGATATCAGAGAATTGCAAGAGCGCGTGGAGCGCGAGAGTTCATTCGTAGATGCCCTGACGCTGGGCATGAACCAAGTGATTGTAGGACAGAAACACCTTGTGGAGAGTTTGCTAATCGGTCTGCTGAGTGACGGGCATATATTGTTGGAAGGAGTGCCGGGCTTGGCTAAGACCTTAGCAATTAAAACACTGAGTGACCTGATAAAGGCGGATTTCAGCCGTATTCAGTTCACGCCGGATCTGCTGCCGGCGGATGTACTTGGAACACAGATTTACAGCCAGAAGAGCGAAGAGTTCAAGATCAAGAAAGGTCCTATCTTCGCTAATTTTGTGTTGGCGGATGAGATCAACCGTGCTCCGGCGAAAGTGCAGAGTGCGTTGCTGGAGGCGATGCAGGAGCGTCAAGTGACGATCGGAGACGAGACATTCAAGTTGGACGACCCGTTCCTGGTTCTGGCGACCCAGAACCCGATCGAGCAGGAAGGCACCTACCCTCTTCCTGAAGCGCAGACGGACCGTTTCATGCTGAAGGTCGTGATCGGTTACCCGAAGAAAGAGGAGGAGCAGGCTATCATCCGACAGAACATAGCCAGCGAGAAGAAAACCGTTCTGCCGATACTCTCTACCGCCGATATCATCAAAGCCCGTAAGATTGTGGAGGAGGTTTATCTGGACGAGAAGATCGAGAAATACATCGTTGATATCGTCTTTGCCACCCGCAATCCGGAAGAGTACGGTCTGAAGGACCTGAAACAGATGATCGCCTTCGGCGGCAGTCCGCGTGCTTCCATCAACCTTGCGAAAGCATCGCGCGCGTACGCGTTTATTCATAGGAGAGGGTATGTGACTCCGGAAGATGTGCGCGCCGTATGCTACGACGTGCTCCGTCACCGTATCGGTCTGACATACGAGGCCGAGGCGAACAACATGACTACGGAGGATATTATTACAGAAGTATTGAACGCCGTTCAGGTACCATAATGGAGGATCCGCCAAGTTTGGCGGATACATATTATGACTTCAGAAGAGTTATTACAGAAGGTTCGTAAGATAGAGATCAAGACTCACGGTTTGAGCCGGAATATCTTCGCAGGCGAATATCACAGCCAGTTCAAAGGCCGCGGTATGGCTTTCAGCGAAGTGCGCGAGTACCAACCGGGAGACGACGTACGTTCGATCGACTGGAACGTCACCGCACGCATGAACCGGCCGTACATCAAAGTCTATGAAGAGGAGCGCGAGTTAACGGTAATGTTGCTCGTCGATGTCAGCGGGAGCCGTAATTTCGGTACGGTAAGCCAGATGAAACGCGACACGATGGCCGAAGTAGCCGCAACACTCGCATTCTCGACCATAGAAAACAACGACAAGGTGGGCGTGATCTTTTTCTCCGACCGGATAGAGAAATTCATACCTCCCAAGAAGGGAAAGAGCCATGTGCTGCATATCATCCGCGAGCTGCTGAGTTTCGAACCAGAACACGCCGGTACGGACGTCAATGCGGCTCTGGAGTTTCTCACCAATGCGCAGAAGAGACGGTGCACCGCGTTCCTGATAAGCGATCTGATGGACCCGAAATTAGTCGAAAGTCGAAAGTCGAAAGACCGCTACGCTCAAAGCCTTGTAGATCCCGTCATCATCGCGAGCCGGAAACACGACCTGAGTGCTATTCAGATTTATGACCGTCGGGACGCGGAGCTGCCGGATGTGGGATTGCTGAAAGTGAAAGACCCGGAGACAGGTGCGCGTGTATGGACCGACACCTCCGAGGCAAGCGTCCGCAACGCTTACGCCGCGGCATGGCGAAACCGGCAGAACGCGCTGGAGGAGATATACACCAAGACCGGCATGAACCATGTCGAGATCCGCACCGACGAGGACTATGTGAAAAAGCTGATGATGCTTTTTCACAATTGAGAATTGAGAATTGAGAATTAATGTTCGCGCAATGATGCGCGAAAAATGCACAATGTTTAATATTTTATTAGCGATAGTAGTGAGCGCGAGTATCGACTCAACGATGCTGATGATCGGCGACCAGACGGACATGCACCTGACCGTGACGCATGAGGCGGACGAGCAAGTGCAGTGGCCGGTTTTCGGAGAGAGCCTGCAAGACGGGATCGAGATCGTCGATCGCTCCGCCATAGACACCACTACCCTTCCCGACGGACGGCTTCGGATTCATCAGGACCTGAAGCTGACGAGTTTCAAGGACAGCCTCTTCGCCATCCGTCCTATTGCCGTAGTGAGCGGCGAAGACACCTTCCGTACCGACCCCATGGCACTGAATGTCGTCCAGCCGTTCGAACTGGACACAACGCTCGCTATCACGGATATCAAAGATATTGAGAACGCACCGATTTATTGGTGGGGAATTATCCGGTGGATCTTGATCGTGCTGCTGTGCTGCGGGTTGCTTTCCCTGGGCTTCTGGCTCTGGCGCAAGTACGACAGTTACCGCAAACGCGAGCAGGAAGAGACCGTCGATCCGGAGTTGCTGCGTCCGGCGGACGAGGTGGCGCTGGAGAAACTGGATGAGATCAAGGCGCAGAAGATATGGAAGGACGGCAAGGTGAAGGAATACCAGACCGAACTGACCGACGTAGTACGCGAGTATATCAGCCGCCGTTTCGGCGTGCAGAGCACGGAGAAGACGAGCGACGAAACACTTCGGGCGATGAAACCGCTGATAGAGAAAGATCTCTTCGAACGCCTCAAAGGTATGTTACAACTCGCCGACCTGGTGAAATTCGCCAGATGGCACACCACGCCGGATGAGAATGAGTCTGCGCTGACCACAGCGTATGATTTCGTCAACGAAACGAGAGTTACGGACGAGTCAGACCAGTCTGACGAGTCGGAAGGAAAGGAGGCACAGGCATGACATTTGCTAATCCGGGATATTTATTCTTATTATTGCTGCTGTTCCCTATCATCGTCTGGTACGCCTATGAGTTACGGAAAGCCGACGCGAGTGTGCAGATCAGCAACACGCGCACGCTTGCGGCGCAGCCGAAGAGCTGGCGCATATGGCTGCTTCATGTGCCTTTTGTGCTGCGTGTAGCCGCCGTCATCCTATTGAGTATCGCCCTCGCGCGACCGCAGTTGACCAACCGCTGGTCGTCGGAGAGCACGGAGGGTATTGATATCATGATGGCGCTCGATATTTCGGGTACCATGCTGGCGGAGGACCTGAAGCCCAACCGCCTGGAGGCCGCCAAACAGGTAGCCTCGGATTTTGTGATAGCCCGTCCTAACGACCAGATCGGTCTAGTCGTCTTCGCCGGCGAGAGTTTCACGCAATGTCCGTTGACAACCGACCACGCGGTGCTCGTCAACCTCTTCAAATCCGTCGAATACGGCATGATAGAGGACGGAACGGCAATCGGTCTGGGTCTGGCTAACGCAGTCAACCGCATGAAAGACAGCCAGACCAAGTCCAAAGTAGTAATCCTGCTGACGGACGGAAGCAACAACCGCGGCGACATAGACCCGCAGACAGCGGCAGAGATAGCCCGCAGTTTCGGCATCCGCGTTTATACCGTAGGCGTCGGCAGTTACGGTCAGACACGTGTGCCGGTGAACACCCCGATGGGACGCCAGTACGTGACGATGGATTCGGAGTTTGACGAAGGCACTCTCCGCCGGATTGCCGAGACCACAGGCGGCCAGTATTTCCGCGCAACCGACAACGGCAGCCTGAAACGGATATACGAACAGATCGACCAGTTGGAGAAGACCAAACTGCGGGTGCGCGAATACTCCAAGCACACGGAGAACTTCGCACCGTTCCTCTACGCCGCACTCATATGCGTGCTGCTGGAGGTGATCCTGCGATACTTCGTCCTGCGGACGATCAGTAATTAGCAGTCGAAAGAAAAAAGACCGTTTCACTCAAAGAAAAAAGCAAAAAAGTCGAAAGCTATGTTTAGATTTGCAAATATGGAAATGCTATGGCTGCTGGTGACGGTACTGGTTCTCGCAGTAGCCTATTTTTGGTACACGCGCCGCAAGAGGAAGCAGTTGGAAGAGTTCGGCGATGCGGAACTGATGGAGCAGCTGATGCCTAATGCCAGCCGTATCCGTCCGACGGTCAAGTTCTCTATCGTAATGGTAGCCTTGACACTGCTGATCATCGCCGCCGCACGTCCTCAGTTCGGTCAGAGCGAGCACACCGAGAAACGCCAAGGGATAGAAGCGATAGTGGCACTCGATATATCCAACTCCATGATGGCGGAGGACGTAGCCCCCAACCGTCTGGACCGTGCCAAACAGATGCTGTCCAAACTAATGGACAGTATGGTGGATGACAAAGTGGGTCTGGTCGTCTTCGCCGGCGACGCTTTCGTCCAGCTGCCTATCACCTGCGACTACGTATCCGCGAAAATGTTCCTCAATTCCATTAAACCGGAACTCATCAAGACCCAAGGAACGGCTATCGGCGCAGCATTGAGCACCTCTATCCGTTGTTTCGGAGAGCAGAGTGACGCCAGCCGTGCCATCATCTTGATCACCGATGGCGAGAATCACGAAGATGACGCCGTAGCTGTTGCCAAACGCGCCAAAGAGGCAGGTATTCAGGTGCTGGTGGTAGGTATCGGAAAGCCGGAAGGAAGTCCTATTCCCGTGCCGGGAACCAATAATTTCATCAAAGACCGGAGCGGTAATGTGGTCGTCAGCCGGCTCAATGAAGAGATGTGCCGCGAGATAGCACAAGCCGGCGGAGGTATCTACGTCCGCTGCGACAACACCAATACTGCTACCAAAGCCATCCAGAAAGAGCTGGACAAACTCGGCAAGCAGGAGATTGAGACGCAGGTCTTTACCGATTACAACGAGCAGTTCCAGAGTTTTGCGCTGATCGCATTGCTCTTGCTTGCGATTGACTTCTTTATCTTTAATCGCAAGAACAAAGCAATCACCCGTTTGGACATTTTCGGAGAATCAGGAGCCAAGAATCAAGAATAAAGACAGATCAGTTATGAAGAAGATATTAGTTATATTTGGCGGTCTGCTTTGGTGCACGATGTCACTCTTTGCACAGAAAGAGTCGAACGATGTGCGCAAAGGAAACAGTCATTACCGCCAGCAGGAGTTTACCGAAGCGGAAGTGGATTACAGGCGCGCAATAGAGACCAACAGAGACAGCTACGAAGCGCATTACAACTTAGGCGACGCATTGTTCAAGCAGGACAAGTATGCGGACGCACAGACCGAGTTTGAGACAGCAGCGAAGATGCTGGACAAGAAATCCGACAAAGAGCGGTATGCCAAGTCGATGCACAATATCGGCAACTGCAATTTCGCGCAGCAGCAATACGACAAGGCGGTAGCCGCTTATCAGGAGTCGTTGCGCGCGAACCCGAAAGATAATGACACACGGTATAACCTGGTAAAAGCAATGGAGTTGTTGCAGCAGCAACAGCAGCAACAGCAGCAAAACCAGAATCAAAAACAAGACCAACAACAGCAACAACAACAGCAGCAACAGCAGCAGCAACAGCAACAAGAACAAAATCAGGACCAACAGCAAGAGCAACAGGAGCAACAACAGGAGCAGCAAGACCAGATGGACAAAGAAACAGCCGAGCAGATCCTGCAGGCTCTGGAACAGGACGAACAAGACACCCAGGAGAAACTGCAGCGCCAGCAAGGCAAGAAACGCCGCGTAGAAAAAGAATGGTAATGCTTGTGCTGAGACTCCGCACGACTGCGTGATTGGAAATCACTTGTATTGTGCCTACGTCTCGCCCTGCGCTTCTTCGGTCTGCAAAACTACGTTTTACATCCCGAGGTTATTATTTGAATATGAAGAAACTATTAACTATACTTTTATCTTTAATCACTTTTTCGGTGTATGCCGAAGAAGCGGTTTTTAGGGCGCAAGCGCCTAAACAAGTAGTAGTGGGCAGACCGTTCCAACTGACCTACTCTGTCAACCAGCGCAGCCGCGACCTGCGGGCACCGGAGTTCACAGATTTTGACGTGCTCTCCGGACCTTACACCAGTACCAGCAGCAGCACCTCGTTTGTCAACGGCAAGCGCACCTCGTCCTTTGAGCAGACCTACACCTACATGCTCATGGCGCAAAAAGAAGGTACATTCACGATCGGTCCGGCTACGGTCAAGGTCGATGGCGAGAACATCCAGTCCAACGGCGTGCGTATTCAGGTGCTGCCGGAAGATGAAGAGTCCTCCAACGGAACGGGGGTAGCCCCGGACGGAAGGGGGAATGGTCGGCAAAGCGCCTCCGGCAATGAGAGCGGCCAGAACGGTCAAGGCGGAAGTGTCTCATCGGAGAACCTCTTCGTTCGCACGATCGCTTCGAAGACACGTGTGCATGAGCAAGAGGCGCTGATGGTGACCTATAAGCTCTATTTCGCCAATGTGGACGTAGCGCAACTGACCAACAACACCAAACTGCCGGAGTTCACCGGTTTCCTCAAACAAGAGTTGGAGCAAGGCGAGATACAGACAGAGCTGGAGCACTATAACGGCCGCAACTACCAGACGGCTGTGCTCTACCGCACAATCCTTTACCCGCAGCACTCGGGCGACATCAAGATCGATCCCGCTAATTTCGAGGCTGTCCTGCGTGTACAGGTGCAGCAAAGACCGCGGTCGATCTTTGATGACTTCTTCGGTTCCTACACCAATGTGACAAGGATGCTGACCGCTCCGGGCGTAACGATCCATGTAGCAGCCCTGCCGGGCGGCAAGCCGGCAGGATTCAGCGGAGGCGTAGGACGGTTCACTCTCACCCCGACTATCTCACAGACCGAACTGCAGACCAACGACGCGGTTACTATACGGCTGGACATCTCCGGATCGGGCAACATGAAACTACTCAAGACGCCCGCTATCGAGTGGCCGGAAGGATTCGAACCTTACGACCCGAAAGTGACCAATAACTTCAACACCACTACTGCCGGCGTGAGCGGTACCAAGTCCATCGAGTACCTCGCTATCCCGCGCTCTGCAGGCGAATACACGATCCCGGCTGTCCATTTCAGCTATTTCGACATCGACGAGAAGAAATACAAGACCCTCTCTACGCCCGAATACACGATTCGGGTTAAACGCGGTGCGGGAGAGCCGTCTGCCGCCGGCGAGCAGCCATCCGGTGTTGTTTCGTACACACAGAAAGAGGACATCAAGCAACTCGGATCCGACATCCGTTATATTGACACGAAATTAGTCGAAAGTCGAAAGACAAAAGTCGAAAGCTACAGTTACCGTTACCTATGGCTGTGGTATGTCATTCCGCTCATTATCGCCATGGTCTTGCTTGTCGTGCTACGCAAGCAGATCAAAGAGGCGGCAGACATTACCCGCATGAGATACAAACACGCCAACAAAGTAGCGCAGAAGCGTCTGAAAGCGGCTGCCGCGGCACTCAAGGCAAACGACAAAGACCATTTCTACGAAGAGATCGAACGCGCGGCGTGGACATACCTGTCCGACCGTCTCTCTATACCTACGGCGGACCTCAATAAAGAGAATATCGCTTCTATCCTCCGCCAAAAAGGAGTAGCTGAAGAACGGATACAAGAGGTGATGTCCGTGCTCTCTACAGCCGAGTTTGCTCGATACGCACCGGCTACAGACCATGCCATGGACGATCTTTATCGAGATACAACGAACCTGATTAACAACCTTGAAAACGAAAAGATATGAGAATAGTCGAAACTCAAAAGTCGAAAGTCGAAAGACTCCTATTGTTTCTAACGATAAGTTTTTTGCCGTTGATCTGTTTCGCGCAAGACCGCCAGAGTGCCTTTGACGAGGCTAATGCCGCTTATGCAGAGGGCCACTACGAGGAGGCGGCTACCATCTATCAGTCCCTCATCGACGAGCAGCCGGACGCGACGGTCTATTATAACTTAGGCAATGCCCGGTTCAAACAGGGCGAACTGGCGCAGGCGATCCTCAATTACGAGCGCGCCTTGCGTCTGAAGCCGAACTACAAAGACGCCAAATACAACCTGGCTTTTGCGCAGAGCAGGATTGTGGACAACATCCCCGAGCAGGACTTTTTCCTCTCTTCCTGGGCACGCACGGTACGCAACCAGCTGAGCGAACATACGTGGATCGTGTTGTCTGTCACGCTCTTCATCTTGGCACTGGCAGGACTGCTTGTTTTCCTTCTGGGGCGCGCTACATGGCTGCGCAAGACAGCCTTTCATACGGCTTGGATTGCCCTGCTCTTCTCACTCGTTACCGGACTCAATGCGGCCTCGCTGCATAACAGAGATACCCTGCGCAATGAGGCTGTCATCACACAGGGTATTGTCAATGCCAAGTCTTCACCCGACCGCTCAGGAACAGACCTTTTCACTATTCACGAAGGCACCAAAGTGACTATCCGTGAAACGATCGGTGAATGGGTTAATATTCACGTCGGTTCGAACGAAGGCTGGATCCCCGTCCGCTCTCTGGAACGAATATAGCACTTCTAATCCGCATAAAAATAATAGGCACTCTCTTCGGGTGCCTATTTTTTTAATAATTACCATTACCTCGACCGGGTACTCGTGCCTCCGGTGTTCGTCGTTGTACGTGACGAGCCGGACGATGAACGGGTAGAACCTCTCGTGCTTCCTGAGGAGCGCGTGTTGGAACTGCTCTCGCGACGCACCGTGGTCGTCTTACCCGTAGCGTCGGTCGTTTTCACGGTAGTACGTGTCGTGCCGCTCTTGTTCACGCGTGTCTCGATCGTCGTGGAAGGTTGGCGCTGGGTAGTACTCGTGCCGGTAGAAGCGGTCTTTTTAGTCGCCGTGGTAGAGGTAGAGCGTGCCGAAGTGCCGCCGGTTGAGGTCGTGGACCTGGTCGATGTCGATGACGAAGCGGCAGTAGTGCTCGTCGAGCGTGAACTGGTCGGAGCCGTTGTTGTCCTGTCCGTCTTCGGAGTACTGCTTGTCGAGGCAGGCGTTCTGCTCGTAGAAGTAGCCGAACTGCTACTTGTCGAACGGGCGGATGTGCCGCCTGTAGAAGTGGCGCTCTTACCGGTTGTAGCCGTGCTGGTAGAAGCGCTCGTCCTGGTGGACGTAGTAGTGCTCTTCTGCTCCTCTTTCGCGGCTGATTTATTCACCTCCGTACGTAACTGACCGGCATTGCGGACCGACACTCCGTTCGTGCTGCTCGCTGTACGCGTCACGCGTTGCTCAAACGAACCGCTCGGGTTGCGGGTGGCGTAGTCGTTACGCGACGCACCCTGCGTCATGCTCGTATAATTGGTGTAGAAGACCGTTGTCGGGTATTCGCACCGGTGGCAGTAATGGTGATTCGTCATATACGTCGTCACGTATGCCTGATAGTGGTTCAGATAGATCGGTCTCGGACGCGTGTAATAGGACGGATAGTAGTCGTAATAATAAGGCGAACTCCATACGGCATACGTTGCGCGACCATAGACATCCCACATCGGCGGACGTTTCACGAACACAGGACGGACAATATAATTGTATCCGTACAGATACCGGTCACCCACTACCTCCACATACAGCGTGCTGGCTCTGCGCTCGGCTATCAGCGTGGCTACGTCCTGGAACATACCCGGGGCTACACACGCCTGAATAAGCAGGGTATGATAATACCCGCTGTGGGTCTCTATCACACGCAGGTAGTCGATCCATCCGTCGCCGTTCAGATCCAGGTTGTTGATCATATACCGGCTGGAATTCAAAAGCTCCTCAAACTCCTTCACCGAACGGCTCTCGGCGAAAGCCGCAGCAACGGCGTTCAGATCCAGGTAGAAAGACGGATCGCTGTTATAATTATTCACGGTCACCGTCGTCACTGTCGTATGCTTGGGTGTCGGAGTCGTTACGGTGGTCGTATAGACTGTCTTCACCGGAGCTACCGGCTCTACTGTGGGAGCGACCGTAAAAATACTTGTCCAGCACCCTGTCAGCAAAAAGGACAAAGGTACTAAGTACAACGTACGAAGGATTTTATTCATAACTTTCAACTTTCAACTTTTAACTTTCAACTTTCCTACAGTGTTTTTGCCACTTCAACCTCTTCGAAGGACTCCAGCATATCGCCTGCCTGCAGGTCGTCATATGCCTTGAGACTCACGCCGCACTCGGTATTGACACCGGCCTCCTTGATATCATCTTTCACATGCTTGAGAGACGCCAGCTCGGCGGTCTTGATCACAATACCGTCACGGATAACCCGTACCTTGTTGCCGCGTTTGATCTTGCCTTCACGCACAATACAGCCGGCGATAGTACCTACCTTCGAGATATGGAAGGTCTGCAGCACCTCCAGGGTCGCCGTCACTTCTTCCTTCACCTCCGGTGCCAACATACCTGCCATAGCGTCTTTGATCTCGTTGATAGCATCGTAGATGATCGAATAGATGCGGATATCCACTTCCTCTTGCTCCGCCATCTTGCGAGCGGTACCGGTAGGACGGACGTTGAAGCCGACGATCAGGGCATCCGAAGCGGCGGCCAGCATCACGTCGCTGTCGCTGATAGCACCTACGGCGCCGTGGATCACGTTGACTTGGATGTTCTCCGTGGACAGCTTGAGCAGCGAGTCCTTGATTGCCTCTACGGAACCGTCCACATCGGCTTTGACGATGATATTCAATTCTTTGAAATCGCCTATTGCCAGACGGCGGCCGATCTCTTCCAGACCGATATGTTTCTTCGTACGGATGGACTGCTCGCGTTGCAGCTGCTCGCGTTTGTTGGCTATCTCACGCGCCTCTTGCTCGGTCGGCAGGACGTTGAACTCGTCGCCCGCCTGCGGAGCACCGTTAAGACCGAGGATCGAACAGGGTTCGCCCGGACGCACCTCGGTGATCTTCTGTCCGCGCTCGTTGAACATGGCCTTGATACGTCCGTGGAACGTACCGGCGAGAACGATATCGCCCATATGCAGCGTTCCGTCCTGTACCAGCAGCGTAGCTACATAGCCGCGGCCCTTGTCCAGAGAGGACTCGATCACGGAACCTTTGGCGCGGCGTTTGGGGTTAGCTTTCAGATCCAGCATCTCTGCCTCCAGCAGCACTTTCTCCAGCAACTCATATACGCCCGTTCCTTTCTTCGCAGAGATCTCCTGGCACTGGTATTTGCCGCCCCAGTCCTCTACGAGGATGTTCATGTTGCTCAACTGCTCACGGATCTTGTCGGGGTTTGCACCCGGTTTGTCAACCTTGTTGATTGCAAACACCATGGGCACACCGGCAGCCTGCGCGTGGTTGATGGCTTCGATCGTCTGCGGCATGACGGCGTCGTCTGCGGCAATGATGATGATGGCTATATCCGTCACTTTCGCTCCGCGCGCACGCATGGCGGTGAACGCCGCGTGACCCGGAGTATCCAGGAACGTGATATGCTGACCGTTCTTCAGTTTGACGTTATAAGCACCGATATGCTGGGTGATTCCTCCTGCCTCACCGGCTATCACGTTCGCGTTGCGGATGTGGTCCAGCAGCGAAGTCTTACCGTGATCGACGTGACCCATGACGGTAATGATCGGGCAGCGGGACTCGATGTCCTCGTCGTTGACAACCTCGTCGGCATTGATCTCCTCTACCACATGAGCTGCCACATACTCGGTCTTGAAACCGAACTCCTCTGCCACCAGATTGATTGTCTCGGCGTCCAGACGCTGGTTGATAGACACGAACAGACCGAGACTCATACAGGTACCGATAATTTTATTAACCGGCACATTCATCATTACTGCCAGGTCATTGGCGGTAACAAACTCGGTCAGTTTGAGGATCTTGGATTGCTCCTGAGCCTCCATTATTTCGAGCTCGTGACGTTCACGTTCTTGTTCGCGGCGCTCGCGTTTATGTTTGGCGGTCGTACTCTTGCTCTTGGGCTGTGACAGACGTGTCAGCGTCTCTTTCAGTGCCTTTTCTACCTCCTCTTGTGTAGCCTCGCGCGGTTTGCCTTGTTTGCCTTTGGATTTGCCGCTCTGGTTGCGTTTGTCGGTAGGATCGACCTTGGCGCCTTTGATGCGTTCGCGTTTGCGCCGCTCGGCTGCCGCTGCCTGGGCTTGGGCCTGTTGGGCTGCCTGAGCCGCCTGACGCTCCTCGCGCTCCCTGCGTTTCTGTTCCTTCGTCTTCTTCGCCGGACGGGTGGAGGTGTCGATGGCATCCAGATCGATCTTGCCTACTACCTTCGGTCCGTCGGTCACCTCGGGTTTGCCCAGCGTGAAGATCTCGGGCTTGGATGGTTTCTTCGCCGCCTCCTGGGCTTGCGCCTGCCGGGCCGCTTGCGCTTCTGCCTCAGCGGCTGCTTTGCGGGCGGCTTCCTGGCGTGCCGCCTCTTCTGCAGCTGCCTTACGGGCGGCTTCTGCTGCTGCCTGGGCTGCTGCCTGAGCCTCAGCCTCTGCTGCCTTACGCGCTGCTTCCTGGCGTGCCGCCTCTTCGGCGGCTGCCTTACGGGCGGCTTCGGCAGCTGCTTTCTCCGCTTTCTCCGCCTCCGCTGCTGCTGCGCGTTCCGCCGCCTGACGGTCCGCTTCGATCTTGACGGCCATGTCTTTGTTGAATTCCTTCGCTAACAGAAGATACAGGTCGTCGTCTATGCGCACGTTCGGATCAGACGCAACGGGATGGCCGTTCTTCTCGCACCATGCGGTCAGAGTAGCCATTCCTATATTCAATTCTTTACATGCTTTGATTAACTTTATCGCCATATACTATTCTCTTTTCAGGTTACTAATATGGTTTATTTCTCTCCCCTTCATGGGGGAGTCAGAGGGGGCTCCTAATCGTTAGCGAACTCAGCTGCGAGAATTCGGCAAACGTCGTCGATCGTCTCTTCTTCCAGATCGGTGCGTTTGATCAGATCCTCTTTGGCGGTCTCCAGTACCTCTTTGGCGGTGTCGAAACCGGCTGCCTTGAAGGCGTCAATCACCCATTGGTCGATCTCGTCGTTGAACTCATCCAGATAGATGTCGTCCAAGTCTTCGTCGATCTCGCGGTAAACCTCTACCTCGTAACCGGTCAGCATGCCTGCCAGCTTCACGTTGTAGCCGCCTTTACCGATAGCCAGACTCACCTCGTCCGGTTTCAGATATACCTTTGCCGTCTTGTTCTCCTCGTCGATCTCCATCGAACTGATCTTGGCGGGAGCCAGAGCACGCTGGATATAGAGGTTGACGTTCGGGGTGTAGTTGATTACGTCGATGTTCTCGTTGCGCAGCTCGCGTACAATACCATGGATTCGCGCACCTTTCACACCTACGCATGCGCCAACGGGGTCGATGCGCTCGTCAAAAGTCTCTACTGCCACTTTGGCGCGCTCACCCGGGATACGGGCAATCTTCTTGATAGCTATCAGACCTTCCTTCACCTCCGGTACCTCCTGTTCGAACAGACGTTGCAGGAACAGCGGAGCCGTACGGCTCAGAATGATCTTCGGCTGCTGGTTCTTGTTCTCCACCTGGATCACTACGGCACGAACCATGTCGCCCTTGCGGTAGAAATCAGTCGGTATCTGGTTCTGCTTCGGCAGGTAGAGCTCGTTGCCCTCTTCGTCCAGA
>JAEEGL011355540.1_pt1 | contig 25609 bp, 24 predicted proteins | sample 9134231 | NCBI WGS metagenome assembly JAEEGL01 (sample SAMN16246548, study PRJNA631951) | gut metagenome | biome: gut microbiome; feature: rumen; material: fiber-attached | host: Bos | place: Iran: Karaj | collected 2018-10
CATGAACGGCCGTAAAAACGTTTCGTCAAACGTATCCGTCAGATAACGGAATGTGCTGCGGATCACGTTCAGCTGACAGTCCGCTCTTCCGAGCGAACCTTTCCCATCCGAGGTGCGGTCCAGAAGATACGCGATGATCTGTTCACCTGACAGTTTCTGTTCTCCGGCATGCAGTTCGCTTCCGAGCTGCTGGTTCAGATACTCCGCCTCGCCCTGCGTCAGCGTCACCGGAATGCCTCCGCCCTCATCCGCCATTCTGGAAAGCTCATCTGTTCCCGTCAGCACATAATTCTGAATGTCCAGGCCGAAAACGTCATTGATCGTATTGATCAGCAGACCTCTGTCACCATAGGTATAAGCCGCATTGATTCGCTTCCAGCCGTAATCCCCAAGCGGTACGAGCATATCACGCGGGATCGCAACCACTGTGAACTTCTGCAGAAGGGCGTTCCATGAGATCACGAAGATCATATCCGTCTGATTCCCGTCATCCTCAACAGAACCGTTTTTGACAACGACCAGAATGCTTGTAATGAACCGATCGATCTTATCCTGTGAATAGATCGGAACCTTTGTGATTTCACCGGTTTCGTAGTAATCGATATCCGTGGAAAGCGCTTCCGCAAACGGATCGGAGGTCGGGGCTGCGATCGCAGGAGAATCCTGTTTTTCGGACGGTCCCGCAACGATCTCGACAAGATCCTTCCGCATCTGTGAGAAAATACCCATGACCGAGAATACAACGATCAGAACAGCCAGCAGCACTATGCCGCCGACAGTGCCGAGTATGATCGGCCATATCCTTTTTTTCCGGGTGTTCTCCATATCGTATCAGTCAGCGTCTCCGTACCGGAGTTTCGAGGAATCGATCTCATTCAGTTCCGGGGCATTTCCGTCACGGTCATATTCCGCGAACAGGAGCATATCATCAAGATCACGGCCTGCTTTTCCATCTCCGTCCACATCTACACCAGATGGGGTGCTGATGCATTTTCCCATGAAAACCATCATCGCACTCGTGCCGCCGTCCAGGTTCAAGGCATCTTTTACGCCGAGTTCCAGCATCAGCTGCGCCATTTCGTACTCGTTCATGCCGATTGCGCGCTTCGAGTTCCGCCCGTCGACCGCGACCAGGCAATAGTGTCCCGGCTCGTAGTAGCCCAGAATAACGCGCGGATGTCTCGTATCGTTGATATAGAATTTCTGCGTGACCTTACCGTCCTGAATGAGGAGAGGTCCGAAATGCCACGCGTGCACCACGCCTTTTTCCCGCTGTTCCTTCGGTAGATCGAGAGTCTGATGAATCAGATTAAAGGACTTCATCGAACCGTCTTCATACAGGAGCATGATACCCCTGAAACGCGGGTTCTTCGTGCTCGACGCGTTCTTATATCTGATCCGGTTCTGCAGAACAAGACCGGTATTCATTGTCCCGCTCACGGCGAGTATCGCATGCTCGCGTTCCGCGAGTTTTTCGCCGTCTTCCCGTCCGGTATTGAATTTACCTTTTGCAAAGCCGGTCCGGAACGAATTGATATTCCGGATCCAGATATCAGCGACATAATAGACTTCCGGGATTTCCGGGTCGTGAGGATTCACATATTTTTTGATCGCGATGCGAAGCTCATCCGACTGATAGCTGTAATCAGCATCGGTTCCGGTATCATAGTTCGGAAAATGATCCGTAACGTCCCCTTCCACAGGCGCCCGTGTCGGGAATGGTTCCGCCGTTACGGAAGGTTTTTCCGATGTCTCCGGCTCTTCAGAGGCCGCCGGCACTTCTTCCGCTTCTGCTTCCGCTCCTTCTTCAGCAGATGCCTCAGTCTCTTCTGCCGGGGCCGCCGTGAACGTCACGGCAGCAGGCAGTTCCGTTGCCGTCTCCGCAACAGCAGGCTCGCCGGTTTCAGCGCATGCTGTACCGCACAGCATCATCGCCGTCAACAAACAGTATAAAAAACTTTTTAGATAACGCATCTCAATCCTCCGGTATGTTCCGGCGCCCCAGCTCAGTAAAACTTTTCGCCGATATGAACAACTGCCCGTTTATCTCTCCGCAGATAAGCATAATAATCCAATGTACACGTATTATACTTATAAAGGTATTTTTCGTCAAGGCGAATAGAATGATGTTCGCAAAAACTTGACAACATTTCTTTATCCCTATCTGTCAGGGTCATCCCGGGCAACGATCTCTCTATTCATAAAATATTTAACGTTTATCATAAAATTATAGTTGACAAACGTCTATTTCCGTGTTATCGTATGGTCATCCGAAATAACGATTATCGTTAAATAATTAATGTATTCTGAAAGGAGCAACTACTGTATGGTTTCCTCAATCAAAAGCAAAGTCAACCGCATCGGCCTTGTCGGCCAGATCGCTTCCGTGATCCTGATTGTCCTGATGGCGATCGCGATCTTCTCGCTGATCATCACGATGATCCTGTTCGCCCTGATTCCAAAGGACTCGATCCAGATCGGTTTCCGTTCTGACTTCGACGTCAAGGTCACCGACAAACTGATCGGGCCGTTCATGGACGACATCACGCAGGAAGGTCTTGACGGTTTCAACGCCGATGTGTCTGTCAACGGCAGAGATTACGGAAAGATCGACCTGGAAAAACAGGCGGACGGTATCGTCGCGAAGGGTTCATCCGAGCGGATCACTCTGGATCTTTCCCGCATCGCAAACGCGCTTGTCGCGGCTCTTATCTACACCGTCACTCTTCTCGTCGTCTTCATTTTTTTAAAGCGGCTCTCCGACGGATTCCGCCGCTGCGACACCCCGTTCTCGGATGACGTCGTCTCCCGGATGACCGTTTTTGCCTGGGTGCTTTTGATCGGCTCGATCGTATCGAGCGTCGCTCAGGCCGTCGCGAACACCCTGATCGCCCGCAGCACACAGCTGGAGTTCTCCATCAATCCGTCCGGTATGCCGACAGGGCTGCATTTCTCGTTCAGCTTCGCCCCGATTCTGATCGCCCTCATCGTGCTCTTCCTCGTCACGATCTTCCGCTACGGCGCCAAGCTGCAGAAGGAAGCGGACGAGACGCTGTGAGGTGCCTATGGGACAGATCATCCTTCGGCTTGACCGGGTCATGGCCGACCGGAAAATGAGCCTGAACGAGCTCTCGGAAAAGGTCGGTGTTGCAAACGTCAATCTTTCAAAACTGAAGAATGGCCATATCAGCGCGATTCGCTTCTCCACGCTCACCGCGATCTGTGAGGCGCTGCACTGCCAGCCCGGGGACATTCTGGAATACGCTCCGGACGAACCTTCCCTTTGATGTCGAGATAAGAAGAGCCGGAACAGGATTCTGCCGCCCTGTTCCGGCTCTTTTTGTTTTTGTTTACAACGTTATTCCACCTTCAGCATGCGGTATCCGATCCCGATATGCGTCTGGATGTATCTGGGGGATTCCGGAAGCGGCTCCAGCTTTTTCCGGAGCGTGACCATGAACACCCTGAGAGAAGCGATGTCATTCTCCCAGCTGCGTCCCCAGATATTCTGCGTGATGAATGTATGCGTGAGCACTTTTCCCGTGTTTCTCGCGAGGAGACACAGGATCTTATATTCCATCGGCGTCAGTTTCAGTTCTTCGCCGTTCAGACAGACGCAGCCTGCGGAGTAGTCGATGGAAAGACCGCCGTTGGTGTAAACGGAACGGTCTGCGGCGGCGTCGGTGTTCATCAGCGCAAGCCTCCTGACAGTAACGCGGAGCCTTGCCAGCAGTTCCTCCACGGAAAACGGCTTTGTCAGGTAATCATCCGCGCCGGCGTCCAGCGCTTCGATCTTGTCCGCATCATCGCTTCTGGCGCTGATCACGATGATCGGCATGTTCGACCACGCGCGGATCTGCCGGATGACGTCGATGCCGTCCATGTCCGGGAGCCCGAGGTCCAGGAAGACCACGTCGGGATTATGGGAAGACGCCAGAAGAACCGCCTCCGCGCCGTCCGCGGCGGTCAGATAACGGTACTCATGCGTTTTCAGAGTTGTAACGATCAGGTTGCGTACCGGCACGTCGTCTTCCACGACCAGTATCGTCTGTTTATTCATCGATATTTACCTCTTCCACGGGCAGCGTGATTTCAAAACAGCATCCGCTCGGCAGATTGTCGCTCAGCGTGATTCTGCCGCCGTGCGCTTCCACAATGGATTTGCACAGCGCAAGTCCCAGGCCGAGTCCTCTGCGCCCGTCGGCGATCGTCCCCGGTCCGGTATAGAACATCTCGAATACATGAGGTTTGATCCCGTCCGGAATGCCGGGTCCGTTGTCAGAGACGCTGATCGTCACCGCATCCCTCTCCCGTCCGCTCCGGATCCGGATCTCCGATCCGTCTGGCGTGTTTTTGATCGCGTTATTGATCAGGTTGATCAGTACCTGCATGATCAGCCTCGCGTCCATTCTCGCAAGCAGCAGCTCTTCGGCATTCTGTACGATGATCCGATGCCGCTCCGCATTCCGGTCGACATGCTTCAGGGCTTCCTCGATCACGTCGCTTACCACGTCCGTCGACAGATGCAGATCGATCTGACCGTTTTCAATACGGGAGATCGACAGCAGATTCTCCGCCAGATCGATCAGCCATTCGGAATCATCGTAAATATCAGAGAAGGTCTGCAGAAGTGTCTCCCGGTCCATCATTTCATAGTGGGACAAAAGATTGCTGGCGTTTCCCGAAATGGAGGTCAGCGGCGTCCGGATATCATGCGAGATGGACCGGAGAAGATTCGCTCTGAGCTGCTCGCTGCGGGCAATCATGGACGCCTGTTCCTTCTCCTCCGCGTTTCTCAGCCCCTCCAGGGTCAGCGCGCATTCCCCGAGGATCGACATCAGTACGCTGTATTCAAATGTTTCGAGAGGCTTCCCGTCCATCCGGACGGAGACAACACCGTAGCAGAACCCGTTGATGCTGATCGGATGATACTGAAACGACGCCTTGCCGTAATGTTCCAGATGATACCCCGCGGACTGCCGGTTCTGAAACGTCCACTCCGCGCACTCCCGCTCGCTTTCATTCGCGTGCCCGCCGTCTCCGTCGGAGCGCGATGCGCTGAACACCATGCCCTGCCCCAGACTTCCGCTCTTCTCTCTCGGGTACACGATGACGTCCCGGTCCAGAAGAATGATGAGCTGGCCGGCCGCGATGCTCATGGCTTCAGCGGCGTTTTCGGATTTCTGCAGCATCTGGTTCGTATCGAACAGGACTTTGGTCCGGAACGCCTCGCGTGCGGACTGTCTGGCGTTTTCCTTCAGGCGGTTTGCGAGGGAGCCGGTGATCAGGGAGGAGATCAGCATGATCCCGAACGTGACCAGGTATTCCGTTTCATAGGTGTGGAAACTGAACTTCGGCTCGATAAAGAACCAGTTGAACAGCAGAACGCTTGCAAGAGAGGCCGCCACGCTGTAGATGGGGCTTACGGTCGTGACGGAGATGATCAGTACGCCGAGAATGAAAACCGTAATGATGTTCGCTTCGGAAAACCCGAACAGATTGAAAAGCAGACCCGTTCCGAGCGCAGCTGCGAGGATCAGGATCGCGATGAACGTATCCTTCCAAGTCAGCCGGATCTGTTCTGCCAGATGGTTCTTCTCCCGCTGCAGCTTCAGGTCGGTGACCGAATCCGGAATGATATATACGTCCACGTCCGGAACGCTGACGATGATCTGCTCCGTAAGAGACGGCTTGCTCCAGAAATGCCTGCGGCTCACTCCGCTTCTTCCGATCACGATCTTCGTCGTTCCGGAGATATGGGCATACTCCGCAATCTGGACCGGAACGTCATTGCCGACGATCGTCGTGACGGAAGCGCCGTTCTGCTCCGCGAAGCGGATATTGCTCTGCAGTCTGCTTTTGTCGCTTTCAGACAAATCCTCGTAATCCGTGGGGCGGATATAGATCGCAGTGAGCGCGGCATGGAACGCTTCTGCCATCTTCGCCGCCGCAAGAACCACTTTTCGGTTGGAAGGCGACGGAGAGATGCAGACAAGGATCCGTTCATTCCGTTCCGCAGGCACGCTCATACCGTCTGTCTCCATGTTTTCTGAATTATATATTATCATATCACAGCCTTTTCGAATAATCCACAGAAAAGAGGAGCCTCTTTCTATTGTCCGGAACGGGTTCCGTTTCCCCGTCCGGATGAACGCGCGCCGCGTATCCACCGTAAGCCGTCCGGAACATGCCGCTCTTTTCTTCTGAGTTTTTCATGTTTTTGCCCGGAGCAAGTCTCTCCGTATTCTCTGGCGGAGAGTTCCCTGCGCGCGGATTGTTTCCGCTGATCTTCCAGAAAACGTCCTGTCCGGTCGATCAGGAAATATCCGAACGCGAGTACACCCGCCATCGTAAGTACCAAAGCAATCGTTTCCATATCAGTCACTTCCCTGGCACCGCATCCTTTTCAAATCCGGAAGCATTTCTGGATTGCTTTCTGTTCCCCCAGTACGAGCATCGTCTTGTTGTTGTCCAGAACCGTGTCAGGCGTCACGGAAAGATTCATTTTTCCGTTTTCCTTGACCGCCATGATGTTGACGCCGTAATTTTTCCGGATGTCGATCTGGCCTATGGTCTTTCCCGCCCATTGCTTTGGGATGGGTACTTCGAAGATCGCGTGACTCTCGTCCAGTTTGATATAGTCCAGAATGTGGTTGGACCCATAGCGCGTAGCTGCCCATTCGGCGATCTGCTTCTCCGGATTGATCACTTCATCCGCCCCGTTCTTCAGCAGGAACTTGGCCTGCACTTCCCTGTCCGCGCGGGATACGACGAGTTTCCCGCCCAGTTCCTTGAGAAGGGAAGTTGTTTCGAGGGAACTCTGGAAATCCCCTCCGATCGTCACGATGCAGACGTCATAGGTCGGTACCCCCAGCGACTTCAGAAACGCCTCGTTCGTGCTGTCCCCGATCTGGGCATCCGTCACGAGGGGCAGGATGCAGTTGACGCGCTCCTCGTCTTTATCGACCGCCATGATCTCGTGCCCCAGGTCATGGAGCTCTCTGGCAAGCAGAGAACCGAAGCGGTTGAGGCCGATCAGTAAAATGGATTTCATAAAATGGCTCCTTTCTCAGCCGACGCTGATCTTTTCCGCCGGGCATTGGGCGATTTCCGTACTCCTGGTACTGACGGCTGCATACAGCAGCGTCAGACCTCCGACTCTTCCGAAGAACATCAGCCCGATCAGGACCAGATGCGAAGCAAAGCCGAGAGAAGGCGTGATCCCCATGGAAAGACCAACCGTTCCGATGGCAGAAGCCGTCTCAAAGACGCAGATTCCGATCGGAAGGCCTTCTCTCACGCTGATAAACAGCGCTCCCAAAAGCGTCAGCAGCAGATAGAGCATCAGAAGCGCTGCCGCCGTCTTGACCGTTTCATCCTCGATCCTTCTTCCGAACATCTGCGGACTTTTCCTTCGCCGGAACACCGATACGGCGTTCGCGAGCAGCACCATCAGGGTCGTCGTCTTGAAGCCTCCCGCCGTGGATCCCGGCGATCCGCCGATCAGCATCAGAACGACCGTCATCGCCCTACCCGCGCCCGACATCGACGCGATGTCCGCCGTATTGAAGCCTGCCGTACGGGGTGTGACCGCCTGGAACACGGAGAGCAGCAGCCGCTCTTTCAGCGGGTATGCAGAAAACTCGCCGAAATACAGGCCGATCGCCGGAAGCAGGATCAGTACTCCGGTGCCGGCAAGGATTGCCTTGCTCTGCATCCGGTAACGTTTCAGATGAACCCCGTGACTGACGATATCATCCCATGTCAGAAACCCGATGCCTCCGAATATGATCAGCGCACAGACCGGCAGAACGATGCCCGGACGCGCGCAGAACGCGGTCAGTGAAGAGAACGCTCCCGTTTTGTCTCCCATAATATCGAACCCCGCGTTGCAGAACGCGGACACGGAATGAAAGACCGACAGCCAGATCCCCCGGACGCCGTATTCCGCCCAGAACACCGGCAGAAGCAGCAGTGCGCCTGCTGTCTCAACGATCAGAACGACCGTGAAAATGAACGTAGTCATCTTCACGACGCCGCCGATCTGATGCGCGGAGATGCTGTCCTGCAGCGTACTGCGCTGGATCAGCGACATTTTGCGTCCTGAGATATTGACGATGAATGCTGCGACCGTCACGATTCCGAGGCCGCCGATCTGGATCAGGACCAGGATGACCGCCTGTCCGAACGAAGACCAGTAAGTAGCGGTATCCTTCACAACCAGCCCCGTCACGCAGACGGCGGAAGTGGAAGTGAACAGCGCGGTCTCGAAGGAACTACTCTGTCCCCCTGCCGCCGCTGCCGGCAGCATCAAAAGCCCCGTTCCCGCAAGGATCACCGCGAGACATCCGAGGATAATGATCTGAAAAGAGGAAGGTTTTTTCCCTGCCGCCCGTTCGCGCATACAAGCCTCCTGATACTGACTGCATGATAATCATATCGGATTCCGTACAAAGACGGCGTTAAGGAGCCGGACGCGCGTATTAAGATTGCATTAAAAAAAGCGCAGATTTGCGCTTTCGACCGGCTGCCACACGAATTATTTCCAAAATAGAAAAAGCTCCGGTCTGAACGGCCGAAGCTAAAATCGTATATTAGGTTCAAACACAGTATGTATTGCAAATCAATAGTACTGTTTCATCCGGTACCGGAGCTCGTCTTCGGAGATCGCGCCGAGTTCGAACAGCCCCAGCTGAAGCTGCCGGTCCCGATCCGGCGCGTCCGCGACCGCAAGGCACTTTTCTCCCTGCCGGGGCAGGACAAATACGGTGATCACGAACAGAACTGTCCAGAAAGCGAATTCCAGAAATCGCGATTCCAAAAGAGGATATCCCGATTTTAAAATGAGTGTCATCCGCGCCCATGTCGCGATAAAAAGCATCAGACCCGAGGCAAGCGACAGAAGCGGCATGCTCCGGTTCTGAAACAGCGGGACCGCCTGCGCGATCAGGAGCGCGGCCGTGATCAGGGTCATGATCTGCGGCACATCGAACCGTCCTTTCGTTCCGTCGAGGATGACCGCCGTGATCAGATAGACTACGATCAGTGCGGAGACGATCCCCGCCGCCTGATACAGCGCCGTTCCCCGTCTCCGGTATTTCTCGCGTTCCTCCCATTTTTCATCATAAAGAGGCTGCGGGCTCGTCTCCCGGAATTCGCGGAGCACACGGGCGATTCTCTCCGGGGTGTTCCTCCGAACGAGACGGAGCTCCCGCCGCATCTCGTTCGGATAATTCCGATAGAACATCTCCTCCCCGATCTGTGCGCGTTCCTCGATCATGGCTTTCCGGGAAAGAAGATATCCGATCGCGATAAAGAACAGTGAGAGATAGCCGAACAGCATCGGGATCCACCAGACGCCGCCCCGGAAGATGATCGCATAAGCCGGGATCACAAGAAACGGGGCGGCAAGACCCATCAGAAGCGCTGTTCCCATTGCTCCCGAAAGTCCGGATCCGATTCTGCGTTTTCCGTTACCGCTCATAATAGCATCTCCGTTTCAGTGAAATACGATCGAATAGAAATACTCCGCTTTCGCGCCTGCCTCCAGCGTCTGCATGCCTGGTTTCTCCGCGAGCGTACCGTAAAATCCGTCGTCATCCGTTCTTCCGTACCACGGTTCGAGACAGATAAACGGCGCGTCCTTTTTGGACCAGACCGCAAGGTACGGGAATCCCGGGCAGCGCAGCGTGACATACGGCGTTCCGTCCTCAGCGCAGATCGAAACAGACTGCACCTGTCCCTTGTCGAAGATCCAGGTGTCCGCCGCGGAATCATCGAACGGGACAAACCCGTCAGCCGGCACAAAGGTCTTTCCTTTGTCCGGGAGCGCATAGCCCTCCGGGTTCACGCCGAAGCAGGAAAGCTCTTTTTTTCCCGGAAAGAAGAACAGACAATCCTTCTTCTCCGCTCCCTCCGGAAGCAGAAATCCCGGATGCCCTCCGATCGAATAGTACATCGGAACTCTTCCGGTGTTTTCAACCGTCCATCCGATCCAAAGTGCACGCGGGTTCGATTCATCCAGCGCATGCGAAACGGAAAGACGGAAATCATAGGGATAGATCTCCTTTGTCGCTTCGTCGGAACGGAGCGTGTGAACGATCCTGCCGGGAACTTCCTCTTCGCAGGCAAAAACCCGGTCCCTTGCGAACCCATGCTGGGTCTTCATCGAGAAGGTCTTCTCCCCGGTCCGGTACTGTCCGCCCATGACCTTCCCGACAAACGGGAACAGAATGGGCGCATGCCGGTTCCAGACTGCGGGATCCGCTGTCCAGATCCGTTCGACTCCGGTCGCCTTGTCCGTCACGGAACTGAGTTCCGCGCCATGATCCGATATGCTCACTTTCAGTGCTTCATTTTCCTGAATTCTCATTTCGTTCTCCTGTATTATTCACTTCTGACGGCTTTCGCCGTTTTCATACAAATCCGCATTCCGCATGGAGGCACGCTCGAAGAGAATGATCTTCGCGGCGCGCGAACAGGCCTGTTCCGTCCTGAGACGGTCAAAGGAAACAAGCCCGTGCGTCATGGTCAGAACCGTCCGTTCGTCCTGCAGAGTCCATTTTCCCCTCATGCAGGCATAGGACGCCGTCAGTACCGCCCGCTTGACCGGTTCCCTGTCCGGAATCGGAGCGTCCGGATGCCGGAGCAGCATATCCATCCGGTAATCGACATAGGAAGCGCCGGGATCCTCCATCGCTGCACCCGGCCGGACCCCTGGAAGCGAGAGCGCGTACGCATCGAGCACGGCGCTGTCCGGATCGAACAGGATCCAGCCGTTCTTCTCCGTCACGCTTTTCAGCACGCGGGCGCCGAAAAGCGTACATATTCCGCTGGATTCGTTCAGCAGAAATGCCGCTTTTTCCGGGTCCTCCCGCACAAAGTCAGAGGACGCGAGAAGCGCGGTCCTTGACAGACGCGCCGAAAGCGGACGGCCGAGCACCTCTCCGCTCCAGTTTCTCAATGTCTCCGTTATGATCCCGTACAGCGTTTCCATATGTCATATTGTACCGAAAAAAGAAAAAGAGTCAATGCCGCCTGTAGAATACCGGATCGGTCTTGATTCCCGCCTGTTCTGCCGATATAATACCTAGACAGGTATAGAAGCCGACGTGACGCAGATTGCTGATCCTTAACCGGCATGATTCTCATGCGGAGAGTCATCTCTGTCCCGGCGCTTCCATGCCGACAAAGCACATAGTACGGGGAGTCATCAGTATGCGGATTCTGGATATCGACCTGGATTTTTTCCTGGAGGACTGCTGTCCCCTTGCAGCGCCAGGCAGCCGCCCCGACCTGCCGGGACATGAACCGTGGGCAGCCGAAGATGTCGTCTCCTTTCTCGAAACAAAGTGTCTTCTTGACCCTTCTCATCCCGTACCCGGTGCCGTATTCGAGACGCATGACGAAGCGCTGTCCTTCTGGCGCGACAGGATCGCAGACGAAGCCCTTTCTGTTCCGTTCCATGTGACCCATATCGACGCGCATTCGGATCTGGGAATCGGAAAACCCGGACCGGGGTTTGTGCTGAATACTGTCCTTTCGCAGCCGCCCGAGAAGCGTGCGGATCTTGCACGTTGGTACGCAATGCACGAACTCGACGAGGCGAACTATCTGCTCTTCGCGCTCGCTTTCCGCTGGATCGATCGTCTCGACAACGTCCGCAATCTCCGCTCGCGTCCCGATATTCCGAAAGAGATCCTGCTTCCCGGAAAAACGGACATGATCCGGCTGGCGTCCTTTTCCTCCCGGTTTCTGGAAGGCAGGAACGGTCCGGAACCCGAGATTCCCTTCTTCATTTACGACGACTGGCGCACGTTCTCCGCCCAGGCTCCATACGACTTCATGACGGTCGCCGTCTCACCCCGCTATGCTCCGAAGGAAGCGGACGCGCTGCTTCCTGTTTTTCAGAACTATATCCGCTGATCTTCCGGGTCCGGCACACGCCGGACCTTTTTCAGTGTTCACGCAGTTTTGACAAGTCGTTCGCATTCCGGTGCTATAATATCTGCAACGAAATCCCCTGCAGTTCTTTTCGGGAGGAAAACGCATGGAACAGACATCATCCGCAAAAACCGCGATCGGACGGTTCTTCGAAGGCATCGACCGCGGCATCCGCCGCTTCTCCGTGCCCTTCGGCTTTGCCCTGGCCATTACGCTGATCCGGCTGCTCTGCGATCTGAACATGAAGTTCCTGTCTCTGGACGGCGAATCTTTTTCCCTCTGCGCCTGGCTTACGCTCGGGACCGGCATGGCGCTCTCGGCTGCTCTGCAGCTTCTGCTTGAGTCAAAGCCGGTGCGCCTCATGAAGCTGTGGGAGGCCCTGATCAGCGTCCCCGTCTCGATCGGTCTTTTGATTCTGACTTATCTGAGCACACAGGGGAAGCTCACCCGTCCCTGGGATTCCTTCTCTGCCATGCTCACCGCCGGGATCGCGCTCGCTTCCGTTTTTACCGGACTTTCCGCTGTTTCTTCGAGAGGCAGCGACGGGAGCGGTATTCGTTCCGCCGTCTTCGGCGCGTTCTGGGGCGGGCTGCTGTTCAGCATCGTCAGCAGCGCGTTCCTGCTCTTTTACTTCGCGATCAGCACCCTGATCGTATCGCTTCCGGAAGAACTGATCCTTACGATCATCGCATTCTCCATGATGTGCGTCGGCCTCATGGTGTTCCTGTCATTCCTTCCGGCGCCGGGCGAGGAGCGCCCGCGCGTGAAAGCGTACTCGGTCCTGTTCACCTATGTTCTGACGCCGCTCTTCCTGATCTTTCTTCTGATCCTGTACGTCTATATCCTGCGCATCGCCGTCCGCTGGGAGATGCCGAGCGGGGAGATGAACCCGTACGGGATGTGCGCGCTCGGATTCTTCACGCTCCTGTGGCTGGTCCTCCGCGGCGAGGAAGCGCCTCTTGCAAAATGGTTCTCACGCTTCGGCGGGCTCTTCGTTCTTCCGGTCACAGCGGTCCAGATCCTGGGCCTTTTCATCCGGATCCGAGCGTATGGTCTGACGCCTCTTCGGGTCGCGTCCATCGTACTCGTCGCGCTCGGCCTCCTCGGAATTATCTGGAGCCTGGTCAAAGCCCCGCTCCGGGTCTATTTTCTGATCGTCGCGGGTATATCCCTTCTGATGCTTTCCTCTCCGGTCAATGTGATACAGGTCGCGAACCTTGATCAGGAGGTCCGGCTTCGCCGGGTTCTTTCAAAGTACTCGATGATCCTTCCGGACGGTTCCCTGTCCCTTTCCGCCGCGAACCCTTCGGAAGAGGACCGTGGGAAGATCGACAGCGGGCTCTCCTATTTCCGGTATGCCGACGGTTTTCTCTCTCCCTTTGCGAAAAAAATCCAGTCGGAGGCAAAGAACTATCCGGAGGTGCAGGTACCTGACGTGGAATACCATTCCTGCTCCTTTATACAGGACAAAGCCCTTCCGATGACCGTTCCCAAAGGAGCCAAAGCATATTACCTCGGCAATCTTTTCTATGAGACCGGTTCCGCCTGTCCCTTCTGGACGGATCCTTCCACTTTTGAGACTGTAACGATCGATCTCGGACCGCTCGTGAAAAAGCTTTGCGGCACGCCGCCCTTCGATGAGGACGCGTGGGACGTACCCGCGGATCTCTCCTTCTCGCCTGCCGGGGGCATCACCGTCTGGATCAGCGAGCTTTCCATCCGGGCGTCCGCCGCCGGCGGCGAAGTCTCCTGTCACGCCGACGCGTACAACTGCTGGATCATCGTTCCCGGTGAACCGGAATGATCTGTGATATGGAACGAACGAAAAAACAAACGCATCTGAAAAATCCCGCAGATCACGCGCGCGGATGGCCGCTCGGCGTTCTGCTCCTGCTGCTCGCCGGCGCGGCGGTCTTTTTCGGTCTGCATCCGCATTACCGTTATGTTTCCGTTCTTTTTGCGGCGGCTGCGGTGCTTGCCGTATTTCTCAGAAAACAGTGGCATCTGATCACGGCGGCGGGACTGATCGGCCTTGTCGCGTTTCTGTTCAGCTTCGGTCCGAACGGTTACCGCTGGGCGGCGCTGATCCCGCTCTCCGCCGCGGTCCTCATCCTCGTTTTCCGGTTCTGTCCGAAGCCGGTGCGGATCCTGTCGTCGCTTCTTGCTTTCGCCGCGGCAGTGTTGCTTCTGATCGCCGAGATCCCGATCGTATCCGCCGCGAAAAGCGAGCCGGACGCGGAAGCGGACTATGTGATCGTGCTCGGCGCGGCGGTCTACGGCGAAGAACCTTCGATCACGGTCAAAAACCGGGTCAAAAGCGCGGTAAGCTACCTTAAGAAGCATCCCTCCGCGAAAGCGGTCGCAAGCGGCGGTCAGGGCGAGGGCGAGGATATCTCGGAAGCGGAATGCATGCGGCGCCTGCTGGTCCATTACGGGATCCAAGACAGCAGGATCCTTTTGGAAGACCGTTCCTCCTCCACGATGGAAAACCTCAGCTTTTCAAAAGCTTTGATCGAGTCTGACGGCGGAAGCACGGACAAAGCCGTCATTGTCTCAAGTTCCTATCACCTGTATAGGGCAAAGCGCATGTCGTCCTCGCTCGGAATGCAGGCATACGGCCTTGCCTGTTCCGACGGATACCCCGTCTACATGTGCGGCATGTTCATCCGCGAAGCGCTCGGGATCTATAAGCTCTGGATCCTGGGATCCTGACCTTTCCAGCATGCAAAACCGCCCGCAAGCACTTATCCGGCTTGCGGGCGGTCTGTAATGACTGATATAATACCGTCAAGAAATCAGCAGAGGAGTTTTCCTATGGACTATATCCATTCGCTCAGAAAAGAGATCGGAAACAGGAAAATCATATTGAACTGCGCCGGCGCCGTGATCGAGAAGGACGGCAGGATCCTTCTCCAGAAACGGAGCGATAACGGGCTCTGGGGTCTGGTCGGAGGACTGCTGGAACTCAACGAGACCTACACCGAGGCGATGGTCCGCGAAGTGCGGGAAGAGACCGGCCTTTCTGTCGAGCCGGAATCGTTTCTCGGCATATTCCACAACCATGACATGATCTGGGCAAACGGCGACATGGCGCATACCCTTGGCGCCTATTTCACGGTACGCATCCTCGGAGGCGAGATCCGTACCGACGAGGAGTCTCTGGAACTGAAGTTCTTCCCTCCGGAGGAACTTCCCGACCTGTTCGCGCCGGATCACCGGGAAGCAGTGAAAGCGTTCCTTGGCGGAGTCCGGCTTCCGCTGCTGAATGAGAACCGCAATCCGTAATGATCCGAATAGAAAGTACAAATTCAGAAACAGGCGTAATGTGTATTATCAGGAGGAACTTGATGGACTACCCGAAGTTAAAAAGAATTAAGGACTGGTGGAATGAAATATCGGATTCCGACTGGTACAGATCGCTGAGAACGGACGAACGGATCAGCCGTCTGAAAGCGGACCCTGTATCGGCTTTTCATCCCGGCGTCTTTGCGCTGATCCGCAAATATTGCCCGGATCTGAATGGTCTGCGGGTTCTGCTGCCCTCGAGCGGCGACAACCATGCGGCTTTTGCCCTGTCTATACTCGGCGCGCGTGTCACTTCCTCGGATATCAGCGAGCGGCAGCTTGAAAATGCTGCGGTCATCGCAGAGCGGCTGCATCTCGACATTGCGTTCATCTGCGACGATACCATGGAACTGTCCCGTATCCCCGATCAGGCTTTCGACCTCGTATACCTGTCCAACGGGACGCTCTCCTGGATCGATGATCTGGACAGCATGCACCGGAACATTCGCCGCGTGCTGAAAACAGGCGGCTATTCGGTTCTGTACGACGTGCACCCGTTTGGCAGACCGTTTTCGGGAGAGCCTTTTAAAGAGCCCCGGATCGTCAAATCCTATCAGGACGTTCTGCCGGACCTGCACTGGCGTTTGCAGGACATCGTCAATTCACAGATCCGTTCGGGTCTGACCGTCTGCGAGATGGCCGAACTGCCGGCGGTCGACACCTCCTTCTGGTTTCCCTACGCCGAACTTCAGAAAAAGAATCCGGAAGAACTGGAAGGGATCAACGACTGGAAACAGAATCCTCTCGCAGCGCTTCCCGCGTGGCTGGCGCTGGTCTCACAGCGCAAGGCGTAAGATATTGTTTTCTGAACGTTTCCGCCCATATCGCCTCTGTCGGGAGTGACCTTCCCGGAATACAGATAGAAAACGATCAAATCAATAGTCGGCTGTTGATTTGATCGTTATTTTATTACTGTTTATGTTTTGTGAAAGGAACGGAAACGCCGCTTTCAGCTTTCTGCCGCTTTTTTCCGGCTGCTTCCTGTCGCCGCGAGATAGATCACAAGTGCGGTCATGACGACAAGGAGCACGATCAGGGCTGTCAGAAAGATATCCGCGCTCGGGAGGAAGGATGTCGTTCCGTCGCTGTTCACGATCGTCGCGGCGTCCCGGAGCACCCACGCGCCGATCTGCGGTCCGATGATTCCCGGAATCAGAACCTGGGAGATGATCCTCAGTCCCTGGAAACGCCCCGCCATATGCTCCGGCGTATAGTTTCTCAGCTGCGTACCGAACACCGCCATGCCGGACAGATACCCGGACATCATGAGAAGCGAGCCGATAAAGACCGGGATCTTCATGAGGATGCCTTCCGCATAGATCACGGCGGGAACGAGATACAGGATGATGTATCCCCCTGCAAGCAGTCCCAGCGCGATCAGAACCATCTTCCGGAATCCGTGTTTATCGGTCAGCCGCCCGAAGAAGGCCGTCACGACCGCCGCAAGGATGATCGCGGGCGCCATGATCAGAACGTAGTCCGCCATGCCGAGCGTCTGCTCATAATAGATGATGAGATACGGCATGTACACCTGGATCGAGGTGTTGAAGACCAGATACGCGAGCATCGAAAGATACAGTTTCCCGTTCGAGCGGACCACGTCCGGCCGGAGCCCGTACAGGATCGTCGCGAAGTATCCGAGCTGATCCGGTGTCTTGACCGGGGGCTCCTCCACGATGACAAATCCCAGAAGTCCGATCAGAAGGACCACACCGCCGATGATCAGATAGATCACCGTCCAGCTTTCCGCCCTGTCGAGATCGAAGCCCATGAAGCCCCCGAATACCACCAGCACCGAGATCAGCGGCATCATGGAGTTGAGCCCCTCCGCCGCGCCGCGGTTATGCTCGTCGGTCGAATCTGTCAGCCACGCGTTGAACGCGGCGTCGTTGGCAGTCGACCCGAAGAACGTCATCACGCAGTCCATGATGATGACAAGCGTAATGCCGACCGAGGCGGCGGAAACGGCCGATCCGAATACGGCGGAGATGTAATCCGCGCGGATCAGGGCAAAGCTGAGGATCGAGATACCCCAGGCGATATAGCCAAAGCACATCAGAAGCTTTCTCTTTCCGATCCGGTCGGAAAGCGCGCCCATCAGGATCGTCGTGACGGTCGCCGCGATCGCGCTCGCGGTCACCATGAGAGCGATCTCGGACGCCGAGGCGTGGAACATCTTGTAGATGAACACGTTGAAATACATGTTCTCTACGACCCACGCGATCTGTCCCGTAAGGGAGAAGATCAGAAGGGTCGCCCAGAATTTGCCGTTTTTCCGCATATTGTCTGCTCCTTTTTGCCTGCCGGCCGCAAGGCCGGTATCTGCGTTCATTGTATCACAGGTTTTTCCGGTTGGCATCCTTTTCCTTCACACTTCTTTTGACAGGTTTCCGCGGTTTTTCCGCGTTTTTTATTGTGCTTCCATTCCGTTTCCTATATAATATAAAACAATGGAGGATATCGGTATGTCGGTTTTACGGGTAGTACTGAAAAATCTGATCGGCTATGATCTTCTGATCTTCATCGCCGCGGGCTTCAACGTCTGGGTCTATCTTGTCACGAAGCGCCGGACGGACGATCTGTATAAAAAGCTGCGGCTCACGATCTTTCTTCCCCTGCAGCCCATGGACGGGGGTACGATCCGCACAGTCACGCATACCTACAAGCTGGAGGATTTCGTCCGGCTCCGCGAACGCGAGGAAAGCATGTACGCGCTGTTCACGAACCTGACCGCGATCTTCCCGCTCCTTGGTATCCTGGGCACGGTCATATCCCTGCTCCCGATGGTCATGAGCATGTCGAACCTCCAGGACAACTTCTTCGCGGCTCTGACCTCGACCTTCTGGGGACTCATCTTTGCGATCGGCTTCAAGCTGTGCGACGCGTTCCTGTCCTCCCGGATCGAAGACAATGACAAGAACGTGAACCTACTCCTTTCCCGCGCGCAGGCGGGGATCGTTCCGGCGGAAAACACCGGGGAGATTGAGCAATGAAAGCCCGGCAGATCATCGTGGAACTGACGCCGCTGCTCGACGTCATCCTGATCATGCTGTTCGTTCTGCTTGTATTCTCGAAATCGCAGGTCGACGCTTCCTCCAGCGCGGCCGAGCAGGCAAAAGCCGACACGGAATCCCTCCGGCAGGAGCTGGCCGACACGCAGAACGCCCTGTCGGAACTCCGGCGTCACGAGCGCACGCTCGACGTCGTGGACGAAAAGAGCCTGCTTCTGACGATCTCGATGCAGGACGGCAACATCCGCCGGGTGCGGGTCGAGGATGAAAGCGGGAAAGAATCGTTCCTCGCTCTCGATTCCCTCCGCCGCAAGGATGCCGCCTACCGGCTCCACGATCTTCTGCTGAACAGGATCCTGGAATGGGAGAACGAAAGCGTGTTCCTGGTGTTCCAGTACGACCGGAACTCCGTCTATCACGCGGAATATGACCTGATCTCGGGCGTCATCATGGAACTGAAGCCCGAACTTGCCGAGCAGGGATATCATCTGAACCTGATCGAGCTCGACCTGATCGAACCGGATACGCAAAAGGGGGAATAAAACATGGAAGAAAAAGAACCGAAAACCAGATCAAAGAAAAAGCATACCGCCAGAAACGCGACGATCGGCGGCGCAGCCGTTCTTCTCCTGCTGCTGGGCGGCTGGTTCGGTTTCGGCAACGGAGCGGGCCTCGGTCTCGGCCAGAGCGCTGCCGTGCTGCCGAACGAGAGCGCGGGTGAAGCCACAAAAGCCGAACAGGCTGTCGTAGAGACCGCGAAAGAAACGGAGCCGCCTAAGGCCGAGCCGTCCGCGGATGCGGAGAGCGAAAAGGCTCCCGTCCTCATCTCCGTCCAGGAGCACAAGATCCTGATCGACGGGAAAGAGGTCACTCTCGAGTCGCTCGAGGAAACCCTGAAAAGCATCGTGACCGACGGAAAGACCGTCAAGCTCAAGGACGATCACGCGATCAAGGCCGCGTATGATACGGTCGTCTCCGTACTTGAAAAGCTCGATATTCCCTTTATAACCGGGGAATGACATACACTATTGCAAATTTGGGGCCGTGAAAACGGCTCCCTTTCTTATACAAAAACGGAGGATCATCCTCTGATCCCCCGTGATTCAGAAACGATACTCAGGTCATGCAATCGTGAACGCCGTAAAATCAGCGGCGTCACTGCCTTCATACCGGAAGTACAGGGCGTGCGTGCCCTTGGGAATGCTGCATGCGCCGGTGCCGTTCACCGGAATGGCTGCGGCAAATGCTTCTCCGTCCGGATCTGTCGAGACCAGAAACTTACCGGTGCCGCGCCCCTTGACGGAGATCGAACTTTCCGTTCCATCGAACTCAAAGTACTTGAAGCCCGCGGTCGCGCCATCACGCATGTTCGCGATATACTGGTCGCCGTTTCCTTCGCGGTCCTTTCCGGTCTGCGTAAAGTACGGGTGCGCTTCCAGCCGCTTTTTCGGATTCCTTCCGTCGACGCGTCCCGTCTCATGGTCTTTCGCCCAGAGGTTGCACGCGATGCGCGCCTCATACGTTCCCTTCGCTTTCAGCGGTCCGCCGTTCAGCCCGCAGCTCGTCAGTTCCGCCTGCTTGAATCCTCCGTCCGGAGTCCGCTCCAGCTTTTCCGCGCACGCCTGCCTCGCATAGCTCGACCGGTCGGTCTGCCGATGATAAAAGATGTACCAGTCGTCCCCGATGTTCAGAAGGCCGCCGTGCGTGTTGCCGAGGTAGTTGTTCGCGTGGCTCTCGTCGGTGTTGCCGTCCAGATACAGGTCGCCGAGGTCTACCAGTACGCCGCCGTATTTGAAGTCCCGGTCGGGATAGTCGCTCATGGCATAGCAGAGGTCGTGGTTGTACTGGCTTGAATACACGAAGCAGTATTTTCCGTCCACCTTGCGGATGGAGCTCGCCTCAAAGAACGCATGCGGGAAAGCGCCTTCCTTCCCCTTGATCGGGAAGATCACTTTCGGTTCCTGTTTGATCGTCACCATGTCCGGCTCGAGTTCCATGACCACACCGCCGTCGTTTCTCAGGTTGTGCCATCTGGACGCGACAAACGGAACTTTCGGTTCAAAGCCGGAATAGAGCCATACCCTGCCGTCATCGTCGGTCAGAACGCCCGGATCGAACGGGAACTGCTCGCCGCTCTTCTTTCCCCAGACCTTGCCGTTCTTGTGATGCACCTTGCCGTAGAACTCATACGGACCGTCCGGCGTATCGCTGACGGCGACGCCGAACTCGCCGAGGAAATCGAACGCGTAGTACAGATAGTACCTGCCGTCCGGTCCCTGCGTGACATCCGGCGCGTACAGACTCCGGATCCCGAGCGGGTTCCCCGGGTCCTGGGTCTTTTTATAGATCACGCCCTCAAACCGCCAGTCGGAAAGATCGTCCACCGGTGCGCTCCAGCATACATAGTCGTTGACGCAGAAGATCGGCGCGCCAAACGCGTCATGGCTTCCGTAGACGTACACCCGGTCGCCGAACACGTGCGGTTCGCCGTCCGGGACATATTCCCAGCTCGGGAGATACGGGTTGAATACCTGCTGTTTCATGGAAGCTGCCGCTTACGCCCAGGGATTCTCGGTGGGGTACGGGAGCGTCTTCGGCTGGTTCCAGGCAATGTCCTCTACGCCGAGGAACTTGAACACCTCGAACAGCGCCTTGCCGCAGTGCGCGAACGCGACCGCGCCGTGATGCGGATACCGCTTCTGGATCAGGACGTGACGGTAGAAACGGCCCATCTCGTGGATCGCGAACACGCCGATACCGCCGAACGAAGTCGTCGCGACCGGCAGCACTTCGCCTTCCGCGATATAGCTTCTCAGAACGCCGTTGCTGTCGCACTGGAGACGGTAGAACGTGATATTACCGGGCGCGATGTCGCCCTCGAGCGTGCCTCGCGTGAAATCAGGCTCGCTTCCCGCCGGCTCGAGCAGACGGTGCTGGATCAGCTGGTACTTGACCGCGCGGTCCGAGCACATCTTGCAGGAAGGCGTGTTGCCGCAGTGGAAGCCCATGAAGGTGTCGGTCAGGGAATAGTCGAACCGGTGCGCGATCTGCGCTTCCCACATCTGCTTCGGAACGCTGTTGTTGATGTCGAGCAGTGTGATCGCGTCGTTCGTGACGCATGCACCGATGTACTCGGAGAGCGCGCCGTAGATGTCCACTTCGCACGCGACCGGGATGCCTCTCGACGCCAGGCGGGAATTCACGTAGCAGGGCTCAAAGCCGAACTCCTCGGGGAACGCCGGCCAGCACTTGTCGGCGAACGCGACGTATTTGCGGTCGCCCTTGTGATCCTCCGCCCAGTCCAGAAGGGTCAGCTCAAACTGCGCCATCCGGGCGAGCAGATCCGGGAAGTACTTGCCTTCGCCCATCTCCGCCGCCATGTCGGCGCAGACAACGGGAATGCGCGGATCGTCCTTATGCTTCCGGTACGCGACGAGCAGATCCAGCTCGGAATTCTCCTCGACCTCGACGCCGATCTCATACAGTCCCTTGATCGGGGCGTTGCAGGCGAAGAAGTCCTGCGGACGCGGTCCGAAGGTGATGATCTTGAGATTCTGGACGCCGATGACCGCGCGCGCAACAGGCACGAAGTCGGCGATCATCTGCGCGATGTCTTCCGCTCTGCCTACCGGATACTCCGGAATATAGCCTTTCAGGTGGCGCATGCCGAGGTTGTAAGAGCAGTTCAGCATGCCGCAGTAGGCGTCGCCTCTTCCGTTGATCAGGTCGCCGTCGCCTTCCGCCGCCGCTACGAACATGCAGGGTCCGTCGAAATGCTTCGCAATCAGGGTCTCCGGCGTTTCGGGGCCGAAGTTTCCGAGGAACACGACGAGCGCGTTGCAGCCCTGCGCCTTGACGTCCGCGACAGCCTTCTGCATGTCGAGTTCATTCTCGACCGTGACGGGGCACTCATACAGCTCTCCGCCGTATGCCTTTACGATATTGCTTCTTCTCTGTTCGGACAGCGCGATCACAAAACAGTCGCGCGAGACCGCGATGATGCCGAGTTTGACTTCCGGGATATTGCTCATTTGAATTCTCCTTCCAAATTATTATTTCATAGACTTATAGAGTTCTTTCACGCTCGGATAGATTCTGCGGAACTTCTGATAGCGTTCCTCATACTTCTCCGCGAGCGCGGGATCGGGATATACGGTATCCTTCACGGAAACGAGCGCTTTCGCGCAGGTCACGACGTCCGGATAGATCCCGGCGCCGACCATGGCGAGCATCGCGCCGCCCATGCCAGGCCCCTGCTCGGTCTGCGGCAGATCGAGCGGGATGTTCAGGATGTTGGAAAGCATCTTCCGCCAGACGGGGCTCTTCGCGCCGCCGCCGCAGAGTTTGCTGCGCTCGATCGAGACGCCGATCGCCTTCGCGACTTCGAAACTGTCGCGGATCGCGAACGAAACGCCCTCCAGCACCGCCTGCACCATGTCGCGGCGGGTCGTATCCATGGACATTCCCACGAACGTTCCCCGCGCGTCGGTGTCGTTGATCGGGCTCCGTTCGCCCATGAGGTACGGGAGGAAGAACACGCGGTTCGATCCGAGATTCTCCTCCATGCCGGTCTGTTCGGCGGCAAAGTCCGTTGTCTTTAAGATCTCCTCACAGAACCACTTGTTGCAGCTCGCGGCGGAGAGCATGCATCCCATCAGGTGATACTTGCCGTCCGCGTGCGCGAACGCGTGCAGGCTGTTCAGGGGATCGACGCCGAACTCCTCCGAGCTGATGAAGATCGTTCCGCTCGTACCGAGCGAGATGTTGCAGGCGCCGTTCCCGACCGTTCCGGTCCCGACCGCCGCTGCGGCGTTATCTCCCGCGCCGGCGACGACTTTGACCGAAGCCGGTATGCCGAGCGTTTTCGCGACTTCCGGCAGAACCGTCCCGATGACCTCGTAGCTTTCAAAAAGCTTCGGAAGCTGGTCGTCCCTCACACCGCAGATCTCTGTCATTTCCTTTGACCAGCAGCGGTGCTGCACGTCGAGCAGCAGCATTCCGCTCGCGTCGGAATAATCGCACGCGTGCACGCCGGTCAGACGGTAGTTCAGGTAATCCTTCGGCAGCATGATCTTCGCGATCCGCTCAAACAGTTCCGGCTCATGCTTCTGCATCCAGAGGATCTTCGGCGCCGTGAAGCCCGCGAACGCGATGTTGCCCGTATACTCCGAAAGTTTCTCCTTGCCGATCGCCGTGTTCAGCCATTCGGTCTCCTCGCTCGTCCTTCCGTCGTTCCAAAGGATCGCCGGACGGATGACGTTGTCCTTTTCATCCAGCGTGACCAGTCCGTGCATCTGTCCGCCGACGCCGATGCCGGCGACCTTCTCCGCATCAAAGCCGGTCAAAAGTTCGGTCACGCCCGACAGCAGCGCGCCCCACCATTCCTCCGGAGCCTGTTCGCTCCAGCCGGGATGCGGGAACAGAAGCGGATACTCCTTCGACGCTTCGCTGACGATTGCGCCCTTCTCGTCCACCAGCAGCAGTTTCATCGCGCTCGTGCCGAGATCGATTCCGATCGTATACATGAGGTGCTCCCTTCTCTTTTTTCTTACATTTTACAACAAAAAAACCGTTCCGTACAGTACAGAACGGTCCATTTCATTAGACTTTTTTGACATTTTGGCTGGTCTGCGTCAAATACGCCGCAGCGGATCAGAGCGATCCGAGCAGTTTCAGGCTCTCCTCCCGCGTATAGAAACGTTCCGAAGACGCGCCGCTTTTCACCGCCGGAACGGCGCTTACGGCCGGACGCGACTGGCGGTATTCCTCCGGCGTCATTCGGCAGCGCTTTCTGAAGCATTCCGAAAAATAGCGGTAGTCGGAAAAACCGGACATTTCACACACTTCGATCATCTTCGACGCGCCGGCTTCGATCAGGCGGCAGGCGTTCCGGAAGCGGACGAACGTGACGTACTCCTGGAAGTTCTGGTTCAGGTTCGTCTTTAAAAACCGGGACATGTAGCTGACCGAACAGTGTTCCTGATTCGCGAAGTCCTCAAGGCTCGGCTTGTCCGCGTAGTGTTCCTCCACGTACCGTACGAACCGGTCCAGCCGCGCGTTCCGCTTGTCCGCGCTGGTGACCTCCTCCGCGCTTAAGGGCCGCACCGGCATGCGGGACAGCAGGATCCTCAGGATCCTCGCGCAGATCTCGGCGGAGGAGAGCTCCGCGTACGGCGCTTCCGAAAAATAAGCCTCTGCGAGCGTTCTGAACGAGGACCGGATCTCCTCCAGTTCCGGTTCTTCCAGATACAGGCCCGGCCGGAACGAATCCGCCGTCAGCGCCTGCAGTTTCGGAAACACGTACGAGAAAACGTTCGGCGCGATCTGCAGGCACAGGAAGGTGACCTCCCGGTCCGCCGCGGTATACGCGTGGATGCGCTTCGGCGGAAGCAGGCACAGCTCCCCCGTCTCATATCGCTCCTCAGCCTGTCCGCTCGAAAGAAGCAACGTTCCTTTGGTGATCCAGACCAGTTCCCATTCCGGATGGAAATGGGGCGTCCGGTACTCGACGGTGTCGAAAAACACGGTGACGCCGCTGATCTGCCCATGCCGGATGATCTCAAGTTCGCTCATGTAAGGCAACTCCCTTTTCCCTTTACAGTTCCCTCCGTTTGTAGAAGACCACCGACAGATACCAGGACGCCGCGTAGATCACGGCCGAGACGGCGCACGCGCCGGCAAGGATCGTCACGCTGTCAACTCCGCCCGGAAGTTCTTCCGTGATCAGGCCTGCTCCGGCGACGCAGAGCAAGGCCACGATCCCAAGTGAGATGAAGTACGCGACGCGTCCCTTCTCGATCCCCAGTTTGAAGATGAACGGGAGGCTGATCGCGGTCGCGAGCAGCGATACCGAGATCAACATCAGGAGAATGGATACAAACTCCTCTGTCCGGAAGGTCCCCGCGGTCATGTTCTTGACCGTATAGCCGATCAGGATCAGGAGCATCATGGCGCTCTGGCAGATGAGCCCGATCAGGTACTTGACGGATACGAGCTGCGCCCTGCTGCAGGGAAGCGTTCCGCTGTACTCGATCCACTTCATGCGCTCGTCGTATCCGAGCAGCGTGACCGGGATCATGCCGCAGATCATGCAGGGGTAGAGCAGGAAAAAGGAGAAATTGCCCATATTGAACAGCGAGACCAGAGCGAATACGATGGAGATCGCAATGCTCATCCTGCAGTTCTTCGCGATCATGTACAGATCTTTCAAAAGCAGCCCTTTCATTTGTTTATCCCTCCTTGACCATGAACAGGAACAGTTCCTCGATGCTGATCGGGCTGATCTCAAATCCTGCCGGCATCTCATCCCG
>JAEEGL016163796.1_pt1 | contig 25609 bp, 14 predicted proteins | sample 9134231 | NCBI WGS metagenome assembly JAEEGL01 (sample SAMN16246548, study PRJNA631951) | gut metagenome | biome: gut microbiome; feature: rumen; material: fiber-attached | host: Bos | place: Iran: Karaj | collected 2018-10
ATCTTAAAGTTCCCAGCGCACGCAACATATAAAGGTGGGCAAGGCGGGTATCGATTTCGGCTTCCACGAGAGTGGAGTGTGCCGAGAGCCAGGCGGTCTGTGCCTGCAGCACATTACTAACAGGGATGACACCTTCCTTCATGCCAAGATTGGCAATGCGCAAGTTCTCGTCGGCCTGTTCCTGTGAGCGTTTGGCTGTCACCAAACGTTCCTTAGCCTCCTGCAGTTTCTGCTGATTCTGGTTCACCTGTAAGGTTATCTTCTCCCGCACTTCATCCACACGGGTCTCGGCAATAGCAGCTTCGGCTTTCGCCTGACGCACCTTGTAGATGCGGTCGCCCCAAGTGAGGATGGGCACTTTCAGCATCACGCCTGCAGTCCACATACCTCCGAACTTCTTCTCAAAGCCATTGTATAAATTAGGATTCGAGACAAGGTATCCAGCGGTCAAAGCCAGGTTAGGCAGATATTCCGAACGAGCGACTTTCACCTGTTCGCGCTTCACCTGTGCTGCTACATTCAGAGCCATGATTTCTGCACGATTGCCCATAGCAGTCTCCACGGCTCCTGTCAAATCTGCATTAGGATCTACCCAAGTCGTGATGTCGTCTACTGTCAGGTCGCGGGACTCATCGGTGAGTGTAAATTCTGCATCGAGCGGCAGTCCGCAAATCTGAGCCAACGCCATTCGTGAGAGTGAAAGTCCATTGTTCACCTGAATCATGGCGACCTCTGCTTCGTTCAATTTCACCTTCACGCTGAGTCCGTCGGCCTTCGTTGCCATTCCCTCAGCAATAATCTTTTCGACATCGGAATCCAGTTTCTTCACGGTCTCGAGGAAACTCTCTGCCAGCTGCTTCTTACTCTGGAGGGCGATGATACGCCAATAAGCCTCATCAACACTGACGAGCAGATCCTGTTCCTCCATCGTATACTGCAAGCCTGCTGCTTCCTCGGCCAGACGCGTGATGCGGTCGTAGGCACGAATCTTACCACCCATGTACAAAGGCTGGGTGAGCATCACGGCAGCACCCGTCATGTTACGGGTATCTGTACGGAATGCATCAACGATGTTCTGTCCTGCGGCATCAACCATGGATGCCATATTTGTCAGCATACCATTGAAAACTGTGGAAGCCTGCTGCATAAGGGGAGCAGCCAGCTGTTGTGCCATCGTGGGGTTCGACAACAGTTGCATCAATAAAGGACTTTGGGAAAGCACTGCAGCCACCTGCGGATTCTGCATCATGGCCGCAAATTCAGGATTCTGCATAAGTGAGGAGAGTCCCTGCTGGAACGACGCCATGCTCTGCTGTGCTCCTTGTCCGATGGCACCCGCCATCTTGGTCCCCATTGTAGAAAGGGAATTTTTCTGTTCATCGTTGAGCAGAGAAATTTCCCTCGATGTCCGCTGATAGGAACCTACTGCCGAAATCCTCGGGAAGTAGTTCGTCAGCGCAGACTTACGTTGCCAGTGGGCCGCCTCTTGCTTGAGGGAACTCATCTGCAACGCCTTGTTGTTCCGAATGGCCAGTGCACGACAACTGTCAAGACTCAAGGGCTGTCCGGCAACAGTCATCACGCCCGTAACGGCGAGCACCACAACCATAAAAAATCGTCTTTTCATATACCTTATTTTATATATGCTTTAGTTTGCGGGTGCAAAGGTCGGGGTTTTTCGCCATACAAGCAAGAGATATCGAACATTTTTTTTGGTCAAAAGGGCTTTTTATTTCGCAAAAACGCGATATTTGCCCTTTTATCCAAGTTAAAAAGTCCGATTCTCACCTCCTCAGGCGGTCACAATTGCAATAATTTGCGCTGTTGTTGCAGCCTGCTGCTCACCCGTCTGCATATTCTTAAGAGTGAAAATTCCTGCAGCCATTTCACTCTCACCAGCCAGTGCCACGAAAGGTATCTCGCGGGCGTTGGCATACTGCATCTGCTTCTTCATCTTCGCAGCATCAGGATAAATCTCGGTGCGGATTCCAGCCTTGCGGCACTCGGCGACAGCAGGGAATGCATACGCGGCCTCTGCCTTGCCAAAGTTCACGAAGAGCAGTTGCGTGGCCGTACTCACCTCCTTGGGATAGAGATCCAACTGGTTCAGAACGTCATAGATACGATCGGCACCGAAGGAGATACCCACGCCTGAGAGTCCTGGCATTCCAAAGATGCCAGTGAGGTTATCGTAGCGACCGCCGCCTGTGATGCTTCCGATTTCCACATCCAGTGCCTTCACCTCGAATATGCATCCCGTGTAATAATTCAGGCCACGTGCTAAAGTGAGATCCAGCTCCATTTCGGCATTCAAGCCGCCGCCAACAGGGCCTTCTCCAAGAGCGCCAAGCATCTTCAGCACGAATGCCACTTCGTCACAGCCCTTCAAGCCTGTCTCTGAATCCGCCAGCACTTCCCTCATCGTTGCCAACTTCTCTTCGTTGGTGCCGTTGAGCTTGATGATTGGTTGCAGTTTCTCTATTGCTTCTTCAGGAATTCCGTCTTCTGCCAACTCGGCGTTGACAGCGTCTAATCCAATCTTATCCAATTTGTCTATTGCGACCGTGATATCCACAATCTTATCGGCCTGCCCTATCATCTCGGCAATACCCGTCAGTATCTTGCGGTTATTGATTTTAATGCAAACCCGGATTCCAAAACGGCGGAACACCTCGTCCACGATCTGCATCAATTCCACCTCGTTGAGCAGCGAATCGCTGCCAACAACATCGGCATCACATTGATAGAACTCACGGTAGCGGCCTTTCTGCGGACGGTCGGCACGCCAAACGGGTTGGATCTGGAAACGGCGGAAGGGCAATGTCAGTTCCTCGCGGTGCTGCACCACATAGCGGGCAAAGGGGACTGTAAGGTCATAGCGGAGACCTTTCTCACAGATCTGAGCTGCCAAGCGGAGGAGACCAGACTCTCCCCCCGCCCTCCCTGTTAGGGAGGGAGCAGAATCTATTGAAGGCTGTGTACTTCCAGAGTCATTGGTAATCGCCCCCTCCCTAACAGGGAGGGCGGGGGGAGAGTCCGGGAGCTTCACCCCTTTCAGGAAATCACCACTATTTAGTATCTTGAAAAGCAGTTTGTCGCCTTCCTCTCCATACTTGCCCATCAGTGTGTTGAGATTCTCCATAGCAGGCGTTTCTATTTGGCGGAAGCCATAGAGAGCATAGACGCTGCGGATGGTGTCGAAGATATAGTTACGGCGCGCCATCTCGGACGGACCGAAGTCGCGCGTTCCTTTAGGAATACTGGGTTTCTGTGCCATTATTGTTATCGTATTTGCTTTTTCGGGCGCAAAAGTACAACTTTTTTTGCAAACTTTATGCGATTTGGACGGAAAAGTGCAAAAAGCAAGGCTCCGAAGGTCGTTCGGAGCCCCTTTTATGGCATTCTTGTACTAATATGCCGTATTTAAGTATTTTAATCTCTCTTTGTACGTAGAACAAAAGACACCATTTACCTCACCCTCAACCTCTGCCCAACGCGGACATGATTGTTATGGAGATGATTTAGCTGACGCAAACGGCCAACTGTTGTGTGGTTACGCCGAGCGATGGTGGCCAGCGTTTCGCCACGACGAACAATTACCATCCGACCGTCTTGAACGCTACTGCTGTCCTGACTTGCAACTTCGCTTGTTTGGGGTGTCGGATTCTTTGCCTCTCGCCGGCGGGTAGCAACTTCAAAAAGGCTGACCTCGAAGTCAGTGGCAGAGAAGTACTGGCCGAGCCAAGTCTTGCCTGTGAAGGCATCGTCAGAAGTAAGACCGTAGCGCAAGGCGGTAGGCTTGGTGATATGAATGGGCTCGATAGTGATGCGGTTCCAGCCAAAACCTTTGCCATTGTTTACGTCAATCAATTCACATAACTTATTTCCATACTCCACAGAATCAGGCGCAATGTTTGGATGACTTTGCACAAACTGGTTTGCTTCATCCCAAATGCTTCCACCTTCATTGCCTGTAGCTGGAATCTCTATGAACTGCGGCTTCTCGTCGCCCACGATAACGTAGACGCAGGCTCCTGTGCCGTTGGCACGAGCTGCACACGTAAGACGGTAGGTGCCAGGCCGGAGGGTGTCAGTTCGCTCCACGCGATAACGCTGGCGATGATGGTCGTCCCAGCAGTCGAGGTAGCGGACACTATAGTCGCCCGTCATGTATTCGCCGTGGGCCGTGAAGCGGTCGTTGCAGCCCTCAGCATTAAGAATCTTCCAACCGTTGTCTTGCAGCCACTCCCACTCATCATCCGGCACAAAGATGCCATCATGTGTGTGCTCTTCACGGTATTGGGCATCGAGTTCTTGCCACCTCTCCCTGTCATATTTTCCCTGAACCTCAATGAATTTAGGTACGCCATAGCCGAAGGCAACACCAGCCACGATGAGTCCCATAATCCAGCTGACAAGCAGAACAATACGCTGACGATATGGCATTGATTGCATCTGCTTGAACTCATTCAAGAGGCTGTGAATAATAGCGTATGCTGTGATGGCAAGCACAAGGACGGCGGCAACAACGAAAATGTAGAAAGGAGCGGTCAACGAAGGAACAAGTGCCGCGAACTCCGGTGTCTTGAAGAAATCACTTCCTTTCTCAAGCAGTTCGTAAGGATTCACGGCAAAAGCCGTCAGGCAAACGATGCCCACCAAACACATTACAGCAACGAACGCGCCAAAGGCGTAGAGACACCAACGGAAGAGAGTGACGACGACAGTCCACAAAGCCACAAAGAAGCCTCCTATACAACCAAAGGTAGAGGAAACGCAGCCTGATGGGCCTTTGTGTCCTGGGGTTGTTGTGGCATATTGCTGAGTGGAAGCCTCGGCAGTATTATTCTGTTCTACAATCTCCTCTGCCAGATTCTGCGGATTCACCTCCTTACCCTTCATGCGCAGGCGATCCTCTGGCGTCTCGGCCACTGGCATCAGAACAGCAAGCAGGACGTAGGCTATGATGAGAGCGATGCCCCAGAAATAAACATGAAAATAGAGATATTGCCCAGGCAGGAACCATAGGAAATTGAACGACGACCCCACGAAAGAGAGCAACACACAAGCCACATAGCCCAGCCGCCACCACAGCACATCGCCGCCGAAGTAGGCTGCAAAGCCAGATAACACACCAAACAGTTTCTTGTCGTTGGGGTTGCGGTAGAGGCGCTTTGCACCTCCACCAGCCCCTCCCCTGTTAGGGAAGGGTGATTCTTGGCTGTCTGATACTTTTACTTCCCCATCCCAAACAGTGGAGGAGTCAGGCGAGGGGCTTTCTTCCATTTCTTCCGGCTTACCGATCCGATGAATGACTTCTGTCACATGTTCGATGGTGATGGCTTCGGTTCCCTGTGCTTTCAGTTCATCAAGGAGCTCCGCGATGCGCTCTTCTATGTCATTGGCGATTTCTTCGCCACCCTCGCGTGTGCGGAAATAATTGCGGAGCGACTGCTCGTAGGTCGAGAGCATCTCGTAAGCATCCTCATCGATGGCAAAGAGGCGTCCGCAAAGGTTGATGGTAATATTCTTTTTCATTGTTGTGTGAGGTCTTTAGGTTTTGAGGATTGAGAGGATTTGAGGACGGAAACCGTTCTTTCTATTTCTCCCCACGCGAGGTCGAGTTCATCAAGGAACTGCAGACCAGTAGCGGTGAGGGTGTAGTACTTGCGTGGCGGTCCTTGCGTGCTCTCCTGCCATTCGTAGGCGAGCAGGCCGTCCTTCTTCAGGCGAGTAAGCAACGGATAGAGGGTGCCTTCGACCACCAGCAAGTCAGCTTCCTTCAGTTGCTGGATGATATCGGAGGCGTAGGCCGCTTGCCGCTTCAGAAGCAGAAGTATGCAGTACTCCAGCATTCCTTTTCGCATCTGGGATTTGGCATTGTTGACGTCCACCATAGGATTTGACAAATTGCATTAATAGTTTAACATTCAATAAGTTCATTGCATCCTCATACAAGCGGGCGTCCCCTACTCGATGAGAACCTTTGCTTAAGCGGGGGCAAAGGTAGGCAAAATATCAGTACCTTGCAATACATAGTACTAATAAAACGCACGAATATAACATTATTTAACAAATACACCTCCTGTGCTTCGTCTCCTTACATAGCATGACAAGCTCCATTCAGATAGGGCGTGACGCCGAGTTCCATCTATGGAATTCCACAGTTCCACCTATGGAACTCTCGAGTTCCACTGCTGGAATTCAGAAGTTCCACTGCTGGAATTCAGGAGTTCCACCTTTGGAATTACGTGGAACTTGTAAGGATAAAAAGAAATAAGATGGGAAAGCTATTGCTTCACGTAAAGAGGCTCGATGATGTTCAGCAGTTTAATGGTGGCTTTGATGGCTGCCTCCGTCTGGTCGGCATCAAGTGCGTGGGTGCGGTAGGTCTTTTCCTCGAAAACCCACTCGATGGTGGTCTGGACGAGGGCGTCAGTTCGTCCGCCAGGCGGGATGGTGACAGTGTAGTTCGAGAGCCAGGGGAAGTGGCGGTCGAGACGGTCGCGATAGATATGGCGCACGGCACGCACAAAGGCATCGTACTGACCATCGCCTTGGGCACTCTCTTCGTAGATCTCTTCGTTGACTTGCAGCCGCACCTGTGCCATTGGACGCAGGCCATAAGCCGTAGATACCATGTAAGATAACAACTGTACACATTCATCGTCCTCACTATGTTTCAGCACATCACGGATGATAAACGGAAGATCTTCCTGGGTAACGAGTTCCTTTTTGTCGCCCAACTCGATGATGCGGTCGGTAACTTTCTTCATGTCCTCTTCGCTGAGGTCCAGCCCCAGTTCTTCGAGATTCATGCGCAAGCTGGCTTTGCCGCTGCTCTTGCCGAGGGCATACTCACGACGGCGTCCGAAACGTTCTGGCTTCAAGGCGTTCTGATAGAGCCCCTGCTTGCTATCGCCATCAGCATGTACTCCTGCCACCTGAGTGAAGACTGCCGAACCCGTGATGGGTTTGTTCGGTGGGATAGCGATGCCACTATAGCTCTCCACCATGTGAGCCACCTTGTTAAGTTCCACTTCATTGATGTTCGTATGAGCATTGAAGTGGTCTTTCAGAATAGCTTGAACGCTCGCCAAAGGGGCATTGCCAGCACGTTCTCCGAGCCCATTGATGCAGGTATGCAATCCACGCGCTCCACTGAGGACTGCAGCAAGAACATTAGACACAGCTAGGTCGTAGTCATTATGGGCGTGGAAGTCGAAGTGTACTTTCGGATATCGCCTAACCATCTTGCGAACAAAGGAAAGGACTTCCAAAGGATTAAGGATGCCGAGAGTGTCGGGGAGCATCACGCGCGCGACAGGAAGATCAACGAGAGAATCCATGAGTCGGAAGACATAGTGGTCTTCTTTCATTCCATTACTCCAGTCTTCAAGATAGATATTAACGGCTATTTCGCGTTGGGCAGCAAGCAGAACATTATGTCGTATATCTGCGATGTGTTCTTCCAGCGTCTTTCCCAGCTGTCCCTCGCAATGACGACGAGAACCCTTACATAATAAATTAATGGTACGCGCGCCCGCGCGTTGTATCCAATCGAGGCTTTTGCCGTCGTCCACGAATCCGAGGACTTCCACCCTGTCGAGCAAGTTCTTCTGTGCCGCCCAACGTGTGATACGTTGCACAGCTTCTAATTCTCCTTCACTGACACGTGCTGATGCCACCTCCACGCGGTCCACATGCAGATCCTCGAGCAGCGCACGGCAAATCATCAACTTCTCATGAGGCATAAAGCTGACGCCACTTGTCTGTTCACCATCGCGCAGCGTGGTGTCCATGATCTCAATGCTTCTCATAAGCTTCTATCTTATCTTTGCTCTTCAACAGAAAGTCTATATCATCCAGTCCGTTCATCAGACAATATTTCTTGTAGCCATTGATATCGAAGGACTCAAAGTGCCCCGTAGCAAGATTCGTTACTGTCTGATTCGGGAGGTCCACACGTACCTGAGTCAGCGGGTCGGCAGCGATACTTTCAAAGAGTTCCTGCTGGAAGGCGGAAGAAACCACAACAGGGAGGACAAAGCAGTTGAGGAGGTTGTTGCGATGGATATCTGCAAAAGAACTGCTGATGACCACACGCACTCCGTAACCTGCAATAGCCCAAGCCGCATGCTCTCGACTGCTGCCACTTCCCCAATTATCTCCAGCTACTATAATCTCATGCACTCCCTCCCGAGGAGCCTCGGAGAAGGCGCTTTGGTTCATCACGAAATCAGCAACAGGCTGACCATCTGCCGCATAACGAAGATCATGCATAAACGCATCGCCAAAGAATTTAGGGTCGCGGGTGGTACTGGCCAGATAACGTGCAGGGATAATGAGATCGGTATTGCAGTTATCTATAGCAATGGGGATGCAGGTGGACGTTATAACATCGAATATCTGTTTCATAATACGTTACTTGACAAAGGTTCTTGGATCTGTGATGACACCTGTAACGGCACTTGCGGCTACCGTCAGGGGACTCGCCAAAATGGTACGGGCACCAGGACCCTGTCGTCCCACAAAATTGCGATTCGAAGTACTGATGCTTAGTTTACCTGCCGGCACTTTGTCGGCATTCATGGCCAGGCACGCGGAGCAGGAGGGCAGACGGAGTTCAAAGCCTGCGTCCTCAAGGACTTTGTCAATTCCTTCGTCGATGATTTGACGGCGTACTGCCCACGAACCGGGCACGAGCCAAGCGACCACGTTTGCAGCCTTCTTGCGGCCTTTCACCACAGAGGCGAAAGCTCGGAAGTCCTCAATGCGACCATTCGTACAAGCTCCGAGAAACACATAATCCACAGGTGCACCGAGCAGTCGCTGTCCGGGCTTAAACTGCATGTATGCCAACTCTTCTGCCGAGAATGGCCCTGTCTCGGGAATCTGTTCGTCAATAGCAATCCCCGCTCCAGGATTAGTACCGTATGTGATGCGGGGGGCGATATCTTCAGCACGGAAAGAGACCTCCTTGTCGAAGACCGCATCAGCATCGCTATGCAGTTGTTTCCATGCTGCCACAGCCTTTTCCCACGCTTCACCTTTGGGAGCATATTCACGTCCTTTCAGATAAGCAAAGGTAACCTCATCGGGAGCTATCAAGCCAGCACGGGATCCCATCTCAATGCTGAGATTTGAGAGTGTCAGGCGACCCTCCATCGACAAAGAGCGTATGGTGCTTCCGGCATACTCCACAGCATATCCTGTGGCTCCGCTGGTAGTCATCCGGGCCATGATATAAAGGGCGACATCTTTAGCCGTTGTGCCCTTGGGCAGAGTACCCTCGATGTTGATGCGCATTGTCTTGGGCTTCTGTTGAAGGATGCACTGCGAAGCCAGCACCTGTGCCACTTCGCTGGTACCGATTCCCATTGCCAGCGCACCAACAGCGCCGTGCGTTGAGGTGTGACTATCGCCACAGACGATTGTCATCCCCGGCAGCGAAAGTCCTTTCTCAGGACCTACCACATGGATGATACCATTGTCCTGTGAGCCCATATCAAAGTGCGTGATGCCGAACTCTGCACAGTTCATTTTCAGAGCCTCCATCTGCTTGGCACCCACAGGCAGTGGTGCATCAGAGGTACTGGGTGTGTTGTGGTCCGGCATCGCAAAGATCTGCTTAGGACGCAGCACGCCAATGCCCTTGTCACGCAGGGTATCGAAGGCCTGGGGCGAGGTCACTTCATGACAATAAAGGCGGTCTATATACAGTTGGGTGGGGCCATCAGGCACGTCCTGTACCACATGGGTATCCCATATCTTGTCGAAAAGCGTCTTTCCCATACTACTTCTTGAACTTATTTATACAATCAATGTAAGCCTCTACTGAAGCCGTCACAATATCCGTGTTGGCACCAAAGCCATAATATAGGTGACCATCGTACTCCACTTGCATGTGTACCTTTCCCACATCGTCAGAGCCTTTCGAGATGGCCTGAATGGTAAACTCCTTCAGAGTCATCTTTCGACGGATGATAACCTTCAGTGCTTTGATGGCAGCATCTACCGGCCCATTCCCTGAAGCCGAAGCCTCGAATCTCTCGCCGCTGATATTCAATCCAATAGCCGCCACGCTACGAACGCCCTTTCCAGTAGTGACCTGCAAGTAGTCAAGCTTGATGGCATGAGATGCCGTGCGGTCAGCACCCGCCAGCATGAGGATATCATCATCTGTGATTTCTTTCTTCTGATCAGCCAGCTGGAGGAAGGCCTCATAAGTCTTGTCTAATGCCTCATCACGAAGGTCAATACCCAATGACTGCAGACGATGCTTCAGTGCGGCATGTCCACTTCGGGCTGTAAGCACGATGCTGTTGTCATCGATACCCACATCTTTCGGGTCTATTATCTCATAGGTCTGTGCGTTCTTCAGCACGCCATCCTGATGAATGCCACTACTATGTGCAAAGGCATTGCGGCCCACGATGGCCTTGTTAGGCTGCACAGGCATATTCATCAATGAGCTCACGAGCCTCGAAGTAGGATAGATTTTCTGGGTGTTGATATTGGTGTCGATACCGATTCCCTTGTGACATTTCAGAATCATTGCTATCTCTTCGAGGCTGGTATTGCCAGCGCGTTCACCGATTCCGTTAATAGTCACCTCTACCTGCCGCGCGCCATTCAATACGCCAGCCATCGTATTCGCTGTCGCCATTCCGAGGTCGTTGTGGCAGTGAGTACTGAGGATGGCTTTGCCACTGCTGAGGCCGTCGACATGTTCCATCAGGTACTTAATCTTCTCACCGAACTCCTGCGGCAGACAGTACCCCGTCGTATCGGGGATGTTGCATACAGTGGCTCCAGCCTTCACTACGGCCTCGATAACGCGAGCCAGGTACTCGTTGTCCGTGCGTCCTGCATCTTCTGCGTAGAACTCCACGTCCTCCACAAAGCGTCGTGCATATTTGACAGCTGCTACAGCCCGCTCGATGATTTCTTCGCGTGTAGCGTTAAACTTATATTTAATGTGTGACTCGCTGGTGCCAATGCCCGTATGAATGCGCTTGTGCTTGGCATATTGCAATGCCTCCACGGCCACATCAATATCTTTCTCCACGGCTCGTGTGAGGGCACAGATTGTGGGCCATGTCACGGCCTTCGATATTTCAATAACACTATTGAAATCGCCAGGCGAACTGATAGGGAAACCAGCCTCGATGACGTCCACGCCCAGTGCCTCCAGCTGCTTGGCAACCTGAATCTTCTCAATCGTGTTCAGCTGACAGCCAGGCACCTGTTCGCCATCGCGCAGGGTGGTGTCGAAAATAAATAGTCTGTCGTTCATTTATGTGTTTGATTTAATGGTTCAATCGATGATGCGCACTCCGCCTTTATCAGCGCTGGCCACGCTTTGAGCGTAAGCGCGGAGAGCCTTGGACACTACGCGATTACGGCGCAAGGGCTGCTGGGGACGAGCTGCCAGTTCCTCATCGCTGAGGCGTACGTTGATACTCCGGGCAGGGATATCGATATCTATGATGTCGCCATCCACGATTTTTCCGATGTTGCCCCCGTTGGCAGCCTCGGGCGAGATGTGACCGATAGAAAGGCCACTGGTGCCGCCACTGAAACGGCCGTCGGTGATGAGGGCGCATTCCTTGCCTAAATGCATACTCTTAATATAGGAAGTAGGATAGAGCATCTCCTGCATTCCCGGTCCTCCCTTAGGACCTTCGTGGGTGATGACAACGACATCTCCAGCCTTCACACGTCCGCCGAGTATACCCTCGCAAGCATCTTCCTGAGAGTCGAAGACCACAGCAGGGCCGGAGAACTTCCAGATGCTCTCATCCACGCCTGCCGTCTTGACCACACAGCCGTCCTGTGCAATATTTCCGAAAAGAACGGCCATACCGCCATCCTTTGTGTAGGCGTGTTCTATATCGCGGATACAGCCACTCGTGCGGTCTGTATCAAAGCTATCATAATAAGTCTCTTGAGCGCCCAACTGATTGCAGAACCTGCCCGCAGGTGCAGAAAGATAAATCGTTGCCGGATTATCTATATCACCCAGCGTACCTGGTTTTTCTATCGACTCTACCGCGTATTTCTCGATGTCTTCCTGTAAGGTTGCCCCGTTCACGCGTTTTAGGCTCGTGTTGATAAGTCCACCCTTAGCCAACTCATTCAGCAGAGACAGCACTCCTCCGGCCCGTCCGAACTCCTGTACAGAATACTTCTGGCTATTAGGAGCCAACTTGCTGAGGAACGGAGTCTTACGGGAGAGTGCATCGATATCCTTCATCGTGAAGTCTACCCCACCCTCCTGCGCTATCGCCAGCAGATGAAGTACCGTGTTCGTGGATGCTCCCATTGCGATGTCCAATGTCATCGCATTGAGGAAAGCCTGACGGGTAGCAATACTGCGGGGCAGCACACTCTCATCATCGTCTTCATAGTACGCCAAGGCGTTCTTGACAATCTGTCGCGCCGCCTGTTGCAAAAGGCGCACACGGTTCTTGTGGGTAGCAAGAATCGTACCATTTCCCGGCAGCGAAAGGCCAATAGCTTCCGTGAGATTATTCATCGAGTTGGCTGTGAACATTCCGGAGCAGCATCCACAGCCAGGACAAGCGCGGTTCTCGACCTCTGCCAATTCCTCATCCGAAACAGTCGGATCGGCGCCCTTGACCATCGCAGCAATGAGGTCCAGGTTCTCACCTTTATATTTACCAGCCTCCATCGGTCCGCCACTCACAAAGACAGCGGGGATATTCAGACGCATGGCAGCCATCAGCATTCCCGGAGTGATTTTATCGCAATTGGAGATACAAATCATCGCATCGGCCTTGTGGGCATTCACCATATATTCCACAGAATCAGCGATGATGTCGCGCGACGGCAAGGAATAAAGCATACCGTCGTGACCCATTGCAATTCCATCGTCAATGGCGATGGTGTCAAACTCAGCAGCATAGCAGCCGAGGCGCTCTATTTCGCGCTTGACAATCTGTCCCGCCTCGTGCAGGTGAGTGTGACCCGGCACGAACTGAGTAAAGCTATTAACGATGGCAATAATGGGTTTGCCGAACTGTTCGCGTTTCATACCGTTGGCCACCCACAGAGCGCGGGCTCCTGCCATACGGCGACCTTCTGTGCAGACTGCGCTGCGAAGTTTATGGGGCATCGTTTTTGAGTTTAAAGTTTAAAGTTTGAGTCTATAGATGCAATTTTGGCGGCAAAATTACGTCAAAGCAGACTCAAAAGCAAATTTATATGCCCTTTTGTGTGTCAGGATGAATAAAAAAGTGTAACTTTGCACGCAAAATGACAACATTTATTCGCTAAACGTAAATTTTAAACTCAATAATACAATGCCCCAAAGATACGTTGTAGTATCCTACAAGATGCTGACTCACTCCCCTGTCAGCCACAAGTTGCTCTACGAAACTCCTGCCGAACAACCCGTTGCCTTCGTGACAGGAATGGGCTTGATGATCGATGCTTTCGAGCAACATCTGACAGCCCTCAATCCCGGCGATGACTTTGACTTTGTCCTCAAGGCAGCCGACGCTTTCGGAGAGCGCGACGAAGAGTTGGTGCGCGCCTTACCTCGCAAGGTCTTTGAAATCAGAGGTAAATTCATGGAAGAAGAGGTTTATCCGGGTGCCGAAGTGCCCCTTATGGACAACGAGGGCAACCACTTCATGGGCACCATCGTGAAGGTTACAGATACGGAAGTCACCGTGGACCTGAACAGCCCGCTGGCTGGTCGCGACCTACAGTTCACCGGTCGTTTACTGGAGAACCGCGAGGCCTCGCTACAAGAAATCGAGCAAACCGCCAAAATCCTCTCTGGCGAAGGCGGCTGCGGAGGATGTGGAGGATGCGGAGGATGTGGAAGCGAAGAAGGCGGATGCGGCGGATGCGGCAACGAAGGAGGTTGCGGCGGTTGCAACGCCTAACCCTTCAATAACTTTCAACCCCTACTCCCCTCCCCGAGGAGGGGTCGGGGATGGGCTTTTTTCAACGTTTCAACGTTTCAACATTTCAACCTTTCAACCTTGAACACCTTCGGCACTCTTTTCCGTCTCACCTCTTTCGGCGAAAGTCACGGCGCAGCCATCGGCGGCGTCATCGACGGCTGTCCTGCTGGTCTGGAACTGGACCTCGACTTCATTCAGTCTGAACTCGATCGCCGTCGTCCTGGTCAGAGCCGTCTCACCACAGCCCGCAAGGAAGGCGACCGCGTGGAACTTCTCTCCGGAGTGATGCCTGCTCCCGAGGGCTCTTCTAAGGGACTGATCACCACCGGCACTCCCATCGGCTTCATCGTCCGCAACGAAAACCAACATTCCTCAGACTACGACGACCTGCGCGATCTTTTCCGCCCCTCCCACGCCGACTACACCTATTATATGAAATATGGTGTGCGCGATCATCGCGGCGGCGGGCGTTCCTCTGCTCGCGAGACCATCAGCCGCGTCGTGGCAGGAGCCATCGCCAAGCAAGTTTTAAGCAAGCTCGGCATGGAGGTGAAGGCGTGGACCCAACAAGTAGGCGACATCGCCTGCGACCCCGACTGGACCCGCCTCGACCTCAGCCTCATCGAAACCAACGATGTGCGTTGTCCCGACCCGGACACCGCTCAACAAATGGAAGACCTCATCCTGCAGGTAAAAGGCGAGGGTGACACCATTGGGGGCATCATCGCTGGTGTCATCACCGGCTGTCCTGTGGGACTCGGCGAACCGGTCTTCGGCAAGCTCCACGCCCAACTCGGAGCTGCCATGCTCTCTATCAATGCCGTCAAAGGCTTTGAGTACGGCGAAGGCTTTGCAGGAGTGAGTCAGCGCGGCAGCGAGCAGAACGACGCGTTTCCCCTCACCACCAACCATTCCGGCGGCATCCAAGGAGGTATCAGCAATGGTCAGCCCATTCCCTTCCGTGTTGCCTTCAAGCCCGTTGCCACCCTGCTGCGTCCCCAGCAGACCATTGATATTCACGGCAACCCCGTCACCATCAACCCTCGTGGTCGCCACGACCCCTGTGTTCTCCCCCGCGCCGTGCCTATCGTAGAAGCCATGGCCGCTATGACCATTCTCGATGCTTGGCTTGTGAATCAAAAAAAGGCCCTCCCCTCACCCTCCCTGTGAGGGAGGGAGTAGTTACCAAACAAGTAAACTTCAACCTCTCAAATACATTCCACCCTCTCAATGAGGGGTGGGTACTTAATTATGTTAACATTTTCTATTGCACTCATCTTATTGGTTTTAGGCTATCTCATTTACGGAGCCTTCGTTGAACGCGTTTTCGGTATTCAGCCCGAACGCGAAACCCCTTCCTACCGCCTGAAGGACGGCGTGGACTACATTCCCATGCCCACTTGGCGCGTCTATCTCATTCAGTTCCTGAATATTGCGGGAACAGGTCCCATCTTCGGTGCCATCATGGGCATCCTCTTCGGTCCTGCCGCCTACCTGTGGATTGTCTTTGGTTGCATCTTCATGGGAGCCGTCCACGACTACCTGTGCGGCATGATCTCGCTGCGCCAGGATGGCGCCTCGCTGCCCGAGATGGTAGGCAATGAGCTGGGTAGCGTTGCCCGTCAGGGAATGCGCATCCTCTCTATTGTCCTTCTCGTTCTCGTAGGTACGGTCTTCGTCACCACCTCGGCTGGCCTGTTAGCCACTATGACCGACGGCACTTGGGGCATGGACATGGCAGCGTGGAAATGGCTATGGATAGGCTTCGTGTTCCTTTACTGCGTACTGGCGACATTGTTGCCCATCGACACGCTCATCGGACGCCTTTATCCTCTCTTCGGCGCTGCCCTGCTCATCATGGCCGTCGGTGTAGGTTTCGGCATCTTTGCGCAGGAGGGTTGGATTCCGGAACTCACCGACGCTCCCTTCGTCAGCCACCACCCTAAGGGACTGCCCATCTTCCCCTTCCTCTGCATCACCATCGCCTGCGGAGCCATTAGCGGCTTCCACGGCACACAGTCTCCCCTGATGTCACGTTGCCTCGAGAACGAGCGTCGCGGTCGCATCGTCTTCTACGGTGCCATGATTACTGAGGGTATCGTGGCACTCATCTGGGCTGCCGCCGCGATTAAGTTCGCAGCCTCTGCAGCTCCCGAGGGAGCTCCTGAGAACGCCTACGCCTCCCTCTCCTCCATCCTGACGAATGGCGGCTTAAGCCCGTCATCCAATCCTGCCCTGCTCGTCAATATGATTTGTTCGACATGGATGGGCCGCATTGGTGCCATCTTGGCCATCCTTGGAGTCATAGCAGCCCCCATCACTTCGGGCGACACCGCCTACCGTAGTGCCCGCCTTATCGTTGCGGACTTCATGCATCTCAGCCAAAAGAAGATTGCCAACCGCCTGCTGTTGGCCCTGCCGATCTTCGCCATCAGCGCCGCTCTCGTTTTCGTGAAATTCGACATCCTCTGGCGCTACTTCGCGTGGACGAATCAGACACTCGCCACCTGCTTCCTGTGGACTGCTGCCGTATGGCTCCTGCGCCGAGGCCGCAACTGCTGGATAGCCTTCCTCCCCGCCGTCTTCATGACCGTCGTCGTCACCAGCTACATCCTGGCCGCCCCCGAAGGCTTCCAACTTCCCCACACACCCAGCCTCATCGCCGGCTTCGTCCTTGCCTTCGCTCTTGCCGTATGGTTCCTTCGCTACAGGAAAAAACAAAGGATATAAGGACAAAAAGCTGTACGCAATGAAAAAAGTGATCTTGGCTTGCCTTTTGGCAGTAGTCTGTGGAGTGAACACCACTGCACAGACGAAATGGATGAATCCTCTGGAGCAGGGCGACAACATCGTCCATGGTCGCTGGTGGAACAGCGAACTGAAGGACAACTACCACCGCCTGACACCGAGAGCCGAGGGTAAGGTGCGGAGTGCCGTTTGGAACCTCTCGCAGCACTCGGCAGGGCTGTCGGTCTGCTTCCACACGAACGCGCCAAGTGTGAAAGTGCGCTACAAGGTCACGCGCGGTCTGAATATGTTCCACATGCCAACGACGGGTGTCTCGGGAGTGGACCTCTACGCCACCGATGCCAACGGCCAACTGCGCTGGTGTGCCAGCAAGTTCAACCTTTCGTACAAGGACACCATCAACTACGAGTTCAAAGACCTGACCTATTTCACAGGTGAAGAGCAGGGGTATGACTACGAACTGTTCCTGCCCCTGTACAACGAGGTGGCATGGATGGAGATTGGAGTGGCAGAAGACCGTGAACTGCGCTTCCTGCCCGCGTCCTCCGACCAGCCCATCGTTGTCTATGGAACGTCCATCGCCCAGGGAGCCTGTGCCTCACGACCGGGTATGGCCTGGACGAATATCCTGCACCGTGAGTCGCGCCATCCTGTCATCAACCTGGGCTTCTCGGGCAACGCCCTGATCGAGGAAGAGGTGTTCCGTTTCCTGGCAGAGATTCCAGCCCGACTCTTCATCATCGACTGTCTGCCAAATATGGCCACCGAACGCACGGAACTCATCTACGACCGCCTGCTCAAGGGCATCGCCATTCTTCGCGAGAAGAGCGCAGCTCCCATCCTGCTGGTAGAGCACAACTACGCCAACGGCGGCAGTTCCCAGCAGTCTGTGGACTGGTACACTCATTCCAACGAGGAACAGCAGCGAGCCTACAAAGCCCTCCGAAAGCAGGGCGTCAAGAATCTCTTTCTCCTGACTCACAAAGAACTGGGTTTCACACAAGATTCCATGGTCGAGGGCATTCATCCCAACGACATCGGCATGCGCCAATATGCCAACGCCTATCTCAAGAAGATTCGTAAAATCCTGAGAAGGTGACGTCGTTTCCGGGTGAGACACGATGAGACATATATACGTGAGGGCGAATACATATATACGTGAGGGCCGAGACATATATATGTAAAGACGGATACGGCCTTTCGTGGAGGACGTGACGGCCTTTCGCAGAGGACGTGACGGCTTATCGTGGAGGACGTGACGGCCTTTCGTGGAGGACGTGAGGGATGATTGAGTTTCCGGTTACAAGGCTATAAAAGAATCCGAGGGTGCGGCGAGAACCACACCCTCGGTTATTTGTGAGGAATCGGATTTTGTTTGTGATGAATCGGATTTTGTTTGCGATGAATCCGTTTTTGTTAGTGGGAAATCGGATTTACTTCACGATGAGCTTGCGGACAGTGCCATCGGTCATCCGGAGGACATTGACGCCGCGCTGGAGGCGAGCGAGCTTGCGGCCTGCAGCATCGTAGATGGCTTCGACTCCGAGCAGTTCCTCGAGTGCAAGACCTCGGATGCCGTCGGCAATGTTGGCGTAGTATTCGAGGTCACGGGCAGGCATGGTCTCATACTTCTCGCCCTCCCATCCGAGGAAGGTATAGCGGGTGGGATCGGCAGGAGTGTAGTCGCGCAAGACGAGCTGGGTGCCATAATCCACCTTGTCCTCGGCGAAGAGTTCCCGAGCGACATAGTAGCGGACGGAGTAGGTATTCACGGTGAACGTTCCGGTTACGGTCACGTCGTGGTCGGGCATCGTTGCCGGAATCTCGCTCCAGCCGCTGAAAGTGTAGCCTTCTTTCTGAGGCGCAGCCTCGGGAGTGATGGAGGTGTTGACTTCAATGTCCTGCTTCTTATAGACTTCTCCGTCAACGAGGTAGGTGAGGACAAATATCGACGGTTCGCGCACTTCTTCAAGTTCCCAGAGGAAGTAGGGATCCCAGCTGTAGCCGGCCTCGGGCACGCCTTCGTTTGCGATGTTCTCCACGAACCAGTAGGTGTTGGAACCCCAAGAGCCTGCAGGAGCGTTGGTGGCACGCACGGCATAGCGGTCGCCCTCCTTATACCATACCTGTCCTTCCCAGTTAGCGCGTGCCATCTGAGTGTTGGTGCTGATACTGCCGCGGGGCACGATGTCGCCTGTGCTTTCGCCACTGAGGGTGGGATTGGTGAAATAGGCATCGGTGCTCCATCCAGGGCTGACGAAGAGGTCGTTGTTGCCGGTGCCCACGTTGCCCTCAACGAGGGTGAAGGTGAAGATGTCTTGGTCGTACTTGTCTACGGTGAGGACTCCCTCGCGGGTGAGGTAGTGCCGGGTGTCGGTGAACTGCTTGCCGTCGTAGGTGGTGAAGATGCGGTATTTCTTACCCGAATGAATGGCGGCGAGGGCTGCCTTGTACTGGCTGTCGTTGACGGTGGGTTTCACGGGCTTGCCGACCATCACGAGGTGGAAGTCCGACCATACGGTCCAGTGGTCTCCGTGAGTCAGGTCTGCCCTGATGCCGAGTTCTATGTCGCCGGCCTCAGTGAGGCTGAAGGCGAGGCTGTTCTGTCCGTTGCCCTGATCGAACCACGCGCGAGCCTGGTCCAGGTCGCTGGCTGTGCTTCTGGTGACGCGCACCAGCCGTTCTGTCTGTTCGCCGGCAAAGATATGCGAAGTATAGTTCGAGCGTGTGAGGGCGGTGGCGTTGAAGAGGTAGTCACCCGCAGGAAGTGCCACCTTCTGTGAGAGTTGCGCTTCGGGCTGGTCGATGAACTCTGCCACGCGGTTCTTGGCATCGAAGGTTGCGGGTTCATCGCTGAAGGTCCATCCGTCGGCATTCGCCACGGGAGAGGGGTTGTTGAGCAGGATGTTCGTGAGGTCAAGCGCCTTCAGGATAACCAGTTCCTCGGTTGCGAGGAATTCAACAAAGGCAGTACGCAGGTCCTCAGTAGCCTGAGTGACGACATCCACCGTTTTGGCCTGTGCCACGATGCCGTTCTGTTCCTGAATCGCATTCTTTATACTGTTGAGGTCGAGCGGATTACAGGTGTAGGATGTGGCGTCGGCCAGCAGGTTCTGTATGGCATTGCGGACGTTGATGTAGGGTGAGATATCCACAGGATCAGGCTGCCCTTCGATGGAATATGGTGTCCACAACGGGTCTTCGGGCAGTTCCACGCTGAGGTCGTATGGCGTCAGTCGCTTATAGATGTACTGTGCACGCTTCTTGAGCCACGACTGCTGCTGGGCGATTTGGCTGGAATAGTTACGGCCGTCGCCCCAGTAGTTGGCATTCTCCAAGAAAGAGGAGTTGGCATAGTCGAAGTATTCCTGGCAGTAGTCCATCAGTTCTTCGACACTCTTCAGACGCATGAATCGTGTCCAAGCCTTATAGTAGGCACGATCCAGTGTTTCGCCGGCATTGCGCAGGGCAGTCCAAAGATCATTGCACTCCATTCTTTTGGCGGAGATGTAGTCGCTGGTGGCCCCTGTAGTGAAGTATCCGCCGTTCATCTCGTGGCCGAAGGACCAGTCGAGGTCCCAAACGGGTCCGAACTTCCAGAGGCTCTTATTATCGCCTATGCGTTCCTTATAAAGATAGGTGCTCTTGGGGTGCATCAGCTCCTGATTCATGATAAACTCGTTGGTGAGGTAGAAGGCCGAGAATGTGTCGACCTCCACCCAGCGGGAAATATCCTCGCCCCAGGCGGCCGCATCGAGCATATCGTTGAAGTCGTTCATGATGTCTTCAGGAGTCAACGGGGTGTCTGCTCCGGGATCGTCGAATTCGGGCTCATGAATCTTCACGGGTACATCATAATAATAGGCGCGGTAGATAACCTCGTCACTATAGGTGTCCAACTCGAGCATGGAAGCGTAGGTCTCGTCGTCAAGATCGATGCTATTGTTGTGGAAACCTATCTTCTCGGTGAAGTTATAGCTGCCACGATACTCGCCGTTGATATAAAGGTTCACGGGCACGATATGATTGGCTCCGGCGGCTCCGGCGAGCTGTGCCACTTTCATACCGATGGCATTGGTCATCATGGAACCTCCAATCTTGTTGGCCAGCAGAATCCAGCTCTTGCCCTTGGTCATTCCGAAAGGCTTCACGGAGCTCTCGAACTTCAGGCGATAGGGACTCTTGCCCCACATGCCATCCCAGCTGCTGTTGCCTCGTCCCTTGATTTGCATGGGTGTTTCTTCCATATCGGGGAAGACGCCGGCGCCATCAACCTCGAAGGTGCCGTTGATGTAAGTGGTCTTACTGCCCGGAGGGGTGCCGGTCTCGGTCGTGATGTAAATCGTAGGAACACTCACGGCACGGTCGGTGGGCCAGTCCACACTGACGGTGTAGCAGGTGCCGTATGGCTGGAAGGCCATCGAGGAAGCGGGCTGCGGTTCCACGCCGGGATCAGGATCTCCGCCGTCGTCCACTCCAGCAATCTTCAGTGCCTCGGCAGGATCGAAGTCAGCTACGGGCTCGATGATGAATCGGTTGCCATTGTCAGGCTTATCCCATGAGTTGATAACTATCGTGGTGCCGTTGTTATTGAACCACCATGTCTGACTGTCATCGCTCTTTGTCTGCAGCATATAAAGGTATTCGCCGTCGGGGTGGGTGTCGTCGAACGTGATGGGAGACCCCAACTCGCTCACGAAAGAATTGCTGCTGTGGAGGAACTGCTTGTTGACGGGGCTGTAGAGATAATACGCCCCGTTGATGTCGAGGATAGCGAAGCGTTTCTCTTCCTCTTTAGCCTCGGGGCGATTTTGTCCTGCAGTGATGCCGGATTCGCTGTCGTTGAGCACGATTCCACCACGTTTGCAGGTCAGCGTGTAGAGTTTATTGTTGCTGAAGAGGCCAGACACCTTAAAGAGTTCCAGCTCTGAAAGGCAAAGATAGTTCTTGTAAGCGGCTCGGGTACAAACAAGGCGGAAGTAGCTGTAGTCATCCTTCAGGTCTACAACGGGCGATGTCCACCAGGCCAACGTAGTCTGGGGCAGTCCGTCGTCCTCTGCGTTGAACTCCTTGATTTGCGTCCATTTCTCACCGTCCTTGCTGACGTCAATGCGCAGTGCCGACGGCCAGCGTTCGTTGGCCGAACGGGTCTCGTAGCGGAACTGCAGGCGGTGCACGGCTTCAGGCAGCTTCACCTCCACCCAGGGACAGCTGTCGAGGGGCAAGGTGGGATAGCCACTGCCGCTCCATGTGGAATGGAAGAAGGTGTTCTCATCGCCATCGAGGATCATCGGAAGGTCCTCATTCTGAATGGTCGTGGGAGCATTCGTGGAAAGCATTTCTGCGGTAAGTGCCAGCTTCACGGCATTCTTATCCAGCCCTTCGTTCTCAGGATACGGATCCGAAACGGCAGGTTCCCTGACTGCTGAAGCCACCGTCGAAGCAGCCACACTTTCCTCGTCGGCAAGCGTCAATACCTGCCAACCTTCGCGAGTGACGACATAGTCCACCGGCTCGGCAAAGCTGCGACGGGTGACCTTGCTGCGCTGGAGTTCGCGCCCCACATAGACCTTCGCCTCCTTGTCTGAAAGTTGGAAGCTGGGTGCCAGCCACTTGCCAATTCCCGGCACACTGGCGGTGATGAGTCCATTGGCACCGAACTCACAAGTGACATCGGTAAACACCTGACCGTTGAACTTGTTGTTGAATTTGAAGGACGTGATATAGGGCTTGTCCTTCGGGGCAAAGTGGCTCACGGAGTCCACCTTGGATGGATCGTAGGAACGAATGCGACCATCAGTTGTTGTCACAGCCACTTGCATCTCGTCGACAACGTAGCTCTTGACGAGCGCTGGCGGATAGACGTCCAAGCGGCCATTAGGGAGATAGACGAAAATGGTGTCTGCAGGAGCAGACTGCATCACGTCGGTGGCAGGTGCCTTCTGGGCACTGAGGCCTCCGATGAAAGTCATTAAGACAACAGCTAAAACTGTCAGGTAACGGGTCATAATTGTTACGGTTTCTGCATATTTCGGGGCAAAAGTATGCATAAATCAGACTCGCACCAAACTTTTTGTGTTAAAAAAAGGTTTACGGGCGCCCGCGAGCGTAGTTTTTTACCGCCTGATGGTTTTGCGCACACTTCCATCAGGATAACGAAGCAGCAGAATTCCGCGTTGAGAGGCCGAAACACGCTGTCCGAGAAGATTGAAGCGCACAGCCTTCGCGGCAGCACCCTTGGAATTGGCTTCCGGTTCGGAAATGCCATCGAACTCAACGGTGAATTCCGCAGTGGCAAAACGCGAAGCTTCCATTCGGCCATTGAGGCGCTGAACGCCCCAGGTGTAATGTCCGGCAGGCAACTTCATTACCGCTTCCGTAGCTGTTCCGCTGTTACCGGGAGCCAGCACTTTGCGGCGTCCGGCGAAGTCACCATCAACGAACGAACGCACATTGCCATAGAGACGGCCCTGGTCGTCGCGCACAAAAATCTCGTAGGTGTGATTCTTCAGACCGCGATTCCACGTCAGATACACCATGCTACCCTCCACATGGCTCTCAAGACCGGTGGGGGGCTGCAGCGTGCTTGATGATGTGTAGGGATTATAGGACACCGACAGCAGATAACCCGACTCTCGGGGGAAGAGATGACTGTCGTCCACCTTGCCAGTAGTGACGAGGTCGGGCAGACCATCGACATTCCAGTCAAGGAAGGTTGTAGCGGCAGAGGCACCAGCACCATAACGGCGACGATGCGTGAACGAGCCCTTCGAAGAGCCTTGCCAGACGGCGCCTGTAGCAGCCGCAAACGCCTCGCTCTGACCTTGATAGAGGAAGTCGGCATTGCCGTCGCCATTCAGGTCGAAGAGGTTGGCGGCAGAGGGCGAGAAGTTCCCATTCCTACCATCCAGCTCCAAGCCCGAGGACGCAGAGGGGGCAAAATGACCTTCTCCGTCGTTCAGGCACAATGTGCCCTGATCCCCCACACAAATAATGTCGAGTGCGCTGTCGTTGTTCACGTCGGCAACAGCAACTCCGCCGTCCGTGGGAACCGGGCATGTGGTCATCCAATTCACAGGAATGAAAGCCCCCGTGGCAAAGTCCTGCAGGAACAGTTCGGCCGACGCAGCGGAGTAAGTAAAGATATCAGGATGACCATCAGCATTGAAGTCTGCCGTAAGAACCTGGGAATAAGAGACGTCAGCACCGGCAAAGGGTACCTGTCGGAAAGTGAGTGGAGAGCCTTCGAACGGCTTCGCAGAACGTTGGGAATAGAGGATGACATTCTTCCCATGGGGGCCGACGGCGATGATGTCTGTATGGCCGTCGCCATTCACATCCGCCACAGCAGCTGCCGTGAGGTCAGCCAGCGCCTCGCCTTCAAGCCGAAGGGTGCTGTCGGGCTGGACGTAATAAACCCCATTGGCGGCCCCGTCGGGGTTGTAGGTCGGGTCGGCTTCGCTGAGCACCACAAGTTCCAAACTCCCATCGCCATCGAAATCTGCAGGGACGACAGCAGGGTGAACGCCTGTTTGCAAACCATTGGGAGCTGTTGTCCACTGGCCGTCGTCACCTCTGCGAAGAACAGCATTCCAAGGAGTTACGGCTCCTTCCTTATTCGTCCGATGCCCCGCCACAACGAGACTGAGTTGTCCCTCGTTGTTAAGGTCTACAGGCACCAGCGTTCCCTCTTCCACGCCCCACGAGGCGTACACCTTATCCACATCCAGGCTGAAGGGTGCCACGACAGGTGCTTCCAGTTCCGTGCTCGAGGCTCCCGTTCCTTCGATATAGGGCCAGCCATTGCTCGTCCATTTCACTTCGTCAAGCCAAGCTACACGGCCTTTGTCAGGATTCGAGCGCATATATCCATGATATGTCATCCAGGTCCTGCCCGTCTCGTCCTCGAGTATTCGCGAGTTATGTCCAGGGGCGATGCAAGGGTCGTTGCTGGTGAGGAACAAGGTGTATTCATTATCCAGCATTCTCTTTCCGTTCCTGGTCGTATAGGGCCCCATGATCGAGGTGGAACGCCCTACGACAGTCTCGTAGGTGCTGCGTTCGCCCTCGCAACAAGCGCCGATGCTGCAGAAAAGATAGTAGTACCGGCCACGTTTATAAATATAAGGTGCTTCGAAGCGGGTGCCGGCTATCTCACGCTTGCGACTGGCGTTCTTTACGGCAAGCCCGTCGGCAGTCAGTTCCACGAGCCAGATGCCGTTCCAACTACCCCAGACAAGGTACTTTCGGCCATTGTCCTCGATGTAATTGGGATCGATGCTGTTCTCCACGCCGATTTCTGCGCTGGTGAAGAGCTTGCCCTCCTCACCCGCGATGAAGTAGGGCCCTTCAGGTTTCGCAGCTGTAGCGACTCCAATGCTGGCGGTTTTTCCCCCACCCCATTTCGAGAGGGCAAAGTACATCACATAGCGCCCGTCCTGCTTGGTCACACATGGTGCCCAATAGACATCAACACCTTCCACGAAAGTGGGACGCTTGCCGCCGTCGAACACCTGCCGGAGATACTTCCAGTGAACCATATCCGTCGAGCGGTAGACATGCTCGGCGGTGGAGAAAAGATAATAGTAGCCGTCATTGCCCTTGATGATGGAAGGGTCGGGCGCATCCTCGGCGATAATGGGATTCTTGTATTTGGCCGCTTGAAGATGAGCCATCGCACAGACTGCGAACAACATCAACATTGTGAAAAGAGTTTTACGCATAGTATTTGTCTTATACCTAAATATTCAATATAAAAAAGAGCCGCTGGGTGTTGTTTTTTTAGTCGTTAGAGGACCTTTTTCAGCTTTTTGATACACAAACATAGGTATTTTATTTCACTTTCGATACTTTTTCCTTATTTTTTTGCTTCTTTTCTTGTCCATTGGCGGGAAAATATCTATTTTTGCACAGAGATTCGG
>JAEEGL017309755.1_pt1 | contig 25608 bp, 12 predicted proteins | sample 9134231 | NCBI WGS metagenome assembly JAEEGL01 (sample SAMN16246548, study PRJNA631951) | gut metagenome | biome: gut microbiome; feature: rumen; material: fiber-attached | host: Bos | place: Iran: Karaj | collected 2018-10
GGCGTCCCTGAAAGCCTCGGTGAACTTTCGCAAAAACATCGCCGGCCGCCTCCCGCGCCGGAGGGCGGCCTGACCTGCAGGATTCCCGGCAGGCACGCCGGGAACGCCTTTTTTCTGTATCCCGGGCCAGATTCCCGGCAGTCTTTTCCCGCTTTTATTCCCCTTGGTCAGGCGAACTGCCGCGGACTCTTCATGCCCTAAACAATTCTGTTCGGATTAATGCTTACGGCCACCGCGGTGGATACGGGAACTCCGGTTATCGGATTAACCCCGGTGACCACTGAGCCTATATTGGCTACGGGGCGTCCCATGGATACTCTGGTAACGGCGGTGGTGGCGGTTATCACTCCGGTGCAGACGGCTCCGGTGACCGCATCTCCCATGCAGGCAGTGGGGAGCCCCTTGCAGAGTCTGGTGGGACTGCCGGGGCCGGTAACTACATCTCCGGTGGCGGTAATGCTGGTAAGCGATGCTTTGGGGGTGGGCATAATTTTTCTCCTTTTTTATTCTGTTTTCATAACCTTGGTGTCTGTTTCCATGGCGCCGAGCTGATTTCCTACTGCCTGATTATTTGTGACCAAAGCGTTTGATTGCATTTGATTGGCGGTGCCGCCTATTATATTAGCATTGACGTTGTTGTTGTTGCCGTTGACTCCTTCTTTGCTGCCAATGCCTTCGTTTTGCATGCCGGTAGTATTCGTCGTCTGCCCCGTGGTTTTTTGCTCCATCGGTTTCATGGAGGTATCGCCGGTCGGGTTCTTCATATGCACATTTGAGATGGTGGATTCCGTGAGTGTTTGTTGGGCAACGTTCGCGGCAACGTTTGCTGATCTGTTTGCAGTAATCAGGCCCAGCTGGCTGATGAGCTGACTAATATTTCCGGAAAAATTATCATCTTCAGCATTAATTTTACAAATCACTTCGGTGTTGGTACCACACACAACGGAAGCTTTATCGAGGTTCATTGTGCTGTAAATATTGAATGCCGTGCTGGTGAGGTCGGTGCTGGCGGCATTAAGCTCCAGGCTAGAAACTTTAGGCATGGCCATGTTGTCAGCCATCAGAAGGGCGGCGCTCGTAATCATGGCCGTCATTCTGACGCTGCTGGTGGTCATGAGATAGATGTCGTGACCGCTGATATAGTTGTTCTCCTTGTTGCGCTTTACAAAGCTGTAATCACTGTCCGCGTTTTGAATAATGGTGCAGGCAATCAGATTTTCCAGCACATCGGAAACGCTCATGGCGATGTTGACGGCGGCGATGGCCAGATTCACCCAGGCTCTGGTGTGTTTACTGCTTTTTTCGGTGGCATCGGAAAAGTTTTTGAAAGCCACGTAGCTGTCGGCAATGATACCGGAAATGCTGTTGGCATAGCCGGTGATGTCATTGATAATGGAGGCGGCCATATCGCCGGCATCATTGTCTGCGGCTTTGCAGGCGGTATCCGAAATGGCATTGACCAGTCTGCCGGTGAGATTTGTCATGGTCGTAAGGAATGCCACCCCGCTCATGTTGCAGAGCTTGATCTTGGGAGCTGATACGGTCAAAAAGCCGTTCTTGGTGCTCAGGCTGCCGCCGAAGCTGTCCCCGATGCTGGCAGACATAAGTCCTTTGGCATTAACCTGAAAGCCCGACATAGTGACTCCGGTGGCGGGGCTCAGGGCGATTCTGCCGTCCCACGGGGAGAACTTGTTCTTAAAGTAGGCTACGGCCATGGCAATGGTGTTGCCGTTAATGGAAATGCTGGAGTTCCCTACCTGCAGGGTGATGGTGTTATCGGCGGTAATGACCACATCGCTGCCGGCGCTGAGCTTCAGGCTGCCGCCGGCCACCGCGGTAATGTCCTCGGTGGCGGCGTTTTCCAGGGTAACTCCGTACTCCCGGTGCGCGCCGTCGCAAAACAGGGAGAAGCCGGTCAGTCCCAGGAGGTGCTCCAGCGCCTGTTCCTCGGAGGTGTAGACAGTAGGCTGTTTCTTCATCATGTCCGCTGTTTTTTTGCTGACGCTTTTTACCGACTTAATGGCGGCCACAATATCATCAGCGATTTTGGCAAGAGCGGAGTAGGCATCAGCCAGGGCATTTTTGGCTTTGCTGATTTTGTCCTGGCTGTCGCCGTTCTTGATGGCCTTGTCCAGATCTGACCGGGCGCTGATGACTGTATTGAGTTTGCTTTCCGCATCAGATTTCTTGCTGTCCCAGATTTCCGTGATCTTGTTGGTATTGAACCGGATGGCCAGGCATTTCATAAAGCTTTCCAGCTTTTTCTGCATGATCAGGTATTCCAGGAGGACGGCGGAGCTGGAGAAGCGGCAGAAGGCCAGATACTGGTTATTGATATCCCGGTCGGAATTACCGGGCATTTTGTCCGCGCCGGCGGTTGCGTCCGGGGTGCAGCCGGAGTTCATAAAGGAGCTCAGGATAAGGTCGTTCCGCATGGAGCTGTCGTAGGCTGGCAGCGCATCCCGATCCGGGAGATAGCCCAGGAAAAAGCAGCAGTTATCAGATTGCAGGAGGAGTACCCGCTGTCCCGTTTTAGGAAAGTTACCCAGAGGATCCGCGCCTCCGGTGGAGCTTACAAAGTTGGTTTTTACCGGCTTCGAGGTTCCGTCCGGCAGGGCGTAAAACATAGCCGGGAAGGCGGTGTCATCATCGCTGGCCGGCGCAATGGTTCCCGGAGACGAAGTTTTTCCGTCGCTGTCGGTGACGGTGGCCCTCAGGATCTGGGGAGATGAGCCGGCATCCGTTTCCAGGGCGGCATAGCTTTGGATGCGCGGAGTGTCTATCTGATGCCGGCGCTGCCGCGGCCGGGGGATGGCCGAAAGGACAAAGGCATTTTTTACCGTGGGATTATCCGGCATTCTTCCGAAGCAGCACAGGGGGCCCAGGGTGCCATCCTGCGTGTTTTCCGGCTGCGGGACGGCCACGGCAAGCAGATTGAGTTCCTGTTCTTCCTCCGGAACATCCAAGGGTCTTTTGAATTTTTCCGGAAAGTCAATATTGAAGCTGTAGTGCGTCCGTACCGTGAGATAGCGCTCATTGGAGATGTTAAGCTTGATGCCGGGAGCCACGGCAAAATCATGAGCGGTGATGAGGACGCGATCTGAATGCAGTCTGTCCAGCGCCTCTGCGGAGGCCCGTCCGAATTTGAGAATATTTTCCGCCGGCTTCGGCCCCTCGCCCCGCACGGCTTCAAAGCCGCTCAGGAAAGCGGGGGGCGGCAGGGGATCCTTGGAATCCTTATGAATGCTTCCGGATCCCGCAAAGCCGGTGTTCACCATCCGATCCAGACATATGGCGCCGCTGCCAAAGCTTTTTGATTCCGCGGCTCCGACGGAGCAGGGGATCTCCTCAAGACCTGTGAGGGTGTTTCCGGAAATCTGTTTGGCATTTCCGGTGCGCCAGCCCCGGGAAAATACCGTTTCCGCCTGAGCGGAGGCGTCCTCCCCGGAGGGCTCGAACACATAGTTGAAGCCGTAGCAGAAGCAAATGCGGTTTATGAAATTAAGGTCTGTTTCGCCGCTCTGCTGGGCGATCTGGCCGCGATCGGGCATGCAGTCAAAGAGATTCTTGTCAAAGCGGCACGGCAGGTTATATTCCTGAAAAATCGACGTGATAATGTCAGCGGGAGAGCTTTCGGAATCAAAGCTCCGGGTGCGGAGATCCAGTCCCGTGAGCACCAGTTCCGGCTCGATGGTTATTTCATAGCCGTAGCAGTCCTCTCCGCCGGCGACGCTGTTCGGATCCGACAGAAGTCCCAGAGCATTATACGAGGTGATAATCCCCTGATAATTCCGCCCCCGGGAGAGGCTGCCGGTGGTATCGTACTGAAACAGACCGAGTTTTGCTTTGAGGAGCAGGCATGCTTCCAGATCCTTTTTCGACAGGGCGGAGCCGCTGAAAAGCGTTATTTCCGCCTGAAAGGGTATGCTGATGCCTTCGTTGACAACGCACCTGAAAGGCAGCGCACCTGAAAGGGGGCAGTCTTTAACAAAGGAGATACTGATTTCTTTCTTAAACATTTCTCTTTCTCCTGCTGTCGGATTATTACAGCTTCTGAAAAATCATCTCCGGGAGACTTCTGTTGTATTCCGGTGAAGAATTCGCTTAAAGTCACAATGTTAACGTCTGAGTTTTTGACCGGTTACCATTTTAAAGACGAATCCGGATCCGCTTCGTCTGGTCTGAGCCCGGAGGCCTTCGGGCGGGACGCGGATCCCCCGGCCCGGGAGATTCGGACTCGCCGGCTCTCCTGTCAGATATCCATGTGCAGAGCGCCTTGTTTGGTCTCCATGGCATCATTTTCATTGGTGACGGCCTCAGAGACATTATTTACTGCGGTGCTGTCATTATTTAGCGTTTTTCCTTTGACCGAAATGGCGTCAAGCTTGCCTTCATCCCCGTTAATTTCATCTTTGTTTACCGAGTTTTCATTTTTCTCGAGAACATTTTCTTCTTTTAGGGTGGAGGCAGAATCTTTTTCAATCTTGATCTCTTTATCTCCCGTCGTGTCATTTTGGGTCAGGTTGGCGGTGGTGGCCGTTTGCACGGTCTTCTGAGCGATGTTTTCAGCTATCATACTGCCCAGTCCTTTGGCCGCGCTGCTTATAAAGGACAGTATATCGGCTCTCGAGAGATTTGCTGCTGCGTTATCATTAAGGTCAAGGACATCGTTATCGAGCTTGTCTTTGGCGCTCGTGCCGTTTGCAGGTCCGGCCTTCTGGTTCGCGGTCTTGTAGCTGGTGGAAATGTCAGATCCGGTAATGCTCGCGCCGAAGGAGTTCAGTTCTATTGCTGAAGTTGACTCGGAAATCAGATTGTCTCCCATAAGCAGCAGGGCATTGGCGATCATGGTGGCAGTTCTGACGCCGCTGGTGACCATTAGATAGATGTCATGAGCGCTGATGTAGTTGTTATCCTTGTTCCTTTCATCAAAGGACTTGTCATCAAAGAAATTATCGATAATGGTGGCGGATGCCAGGCTTTCCAGCGCATCAATGACATCCATGGCCAGCGCAATGCCGGAAATGGCCAAATCCACCCAGGCGCGGGTGGTGGAGCAGGTCTTTTCCGCTGAGCTTTTAAAGGTTTTGTACATGACGACGGCATCGTTAAGAAGGGAGAAGGCGGTGCCTCCCGCGCTAGTGAAATCGCTGATGACGGAGGCCGCCGTGTCGGCAGCGTCACCTCCAATGGCACTGCAAATGGTGTCTGACGTGGCATCCAGAGCCCGGGCTCCCAGAGCTGTTACCGTCTTCAGAAGCCCCCAGCCGGAGAGATTAGCAAACTTCAGCTTCGGAGCGGACACCGTGAGGTAGCCTGCCTTGGAGCTGAGCCCGCCCCCGAAGCTGTCCCCGATGCTGGCCGAGGTCAGGGCCTTGGCGCTGAACTGGAAGCCGGAAACGGAGACTCCGGAAATGGGACTCATGGAGATCTTGGCATCCCAGGGGGAGAACTTGTTTTTGAAGTAGGCCACGGCGAGTTTCAGGGTATTGCCGTCTATGGAGAAGCTGTTGTTGCCTACCTCGATAGTAACGGATCTGTCGGCGGTGATGGTGACGTCTTTTCTGGCATGGAGAGTAATGGAGTCATCGGCGGTGTCGACGATATCCCCGGAGGCGCTTCTTTCAAAAATGCCGCCGTATTCCCGGTGCGTTCCGTCAAAAAAGAGCGCGGCGCTGGCGATTCCGAGAATTTCACCCAGCGCGCGGGCTTCGTTTTCACCAGCGGAGCCGGTATAGGCGTCCGGGGTCTTTTTGATGATATCCTTGATTTTATCGCTGACGGCTTTAACCTCCTTTATGGCGGCGACTATCTCTCCGGCCAGGCTTGAGAGAGCGGTGCAGGCCTTGCTGAGATTTTCTCTGGCATTGTCTATGCCGCTTCCGGAGCCCATGGCCTTGTCCAGAGCCCCCCGGGCCTCGATCACCGCCTGGAGCTTAGTCTCCGCGGCAGTCTTTTTGCTGTCATAGATCTCCTTGATCTTGTAGGTGTTTAAGCGGTAGGTCAGGGAGGTCATAAAGCTTTCCAGCTTTTTCTGCATGATGATGTACTTTACCAGCGCTGCGGAGTCGGAGAAGCGGGTAAAGGCCAGATACTGGTTATTGATGTCGCGGTTGGTGTTGTCCGGCATTTTGGCAGCCCCCGACGCGGCATCCCGGACAAAGCCGGAGTTCAGGAAGCTGCTCTGCAGGAGATCCTGACGCATGGCGCTGTCGTATTCCGGGAGTCCTTCCCGATCCGGAAGGTACCCCAGAAAGCAGTAGCTTTCCCCGGCCTCCAGGAGGAGCACCCGCTGGCCCACCTTCGGGAAGTTTCCCAGGGGCGGGGCGCTTTCAGCGGGATTAACATAGTTAACCTTGACAGCGGTATCTCCGTTGTCCGTTTTGGCGTAAAACAGGGCCGGGAAGGCGGTATCGTCATCATCCGCAGGAGCTATAGTTCCCGGGGCCGCCAGAGATCCTGCGGCATCGGTGACCGTAGCCCGGAGCATAACGGCTCCGCAGCTTTCCCCTGAAGCGAGCATGGCGCTGCCCGGAGATTCTTCCGGATGCCGCCGGCTCTGTCCCGGCCGGGGGATCTCCGTAAGCGCGAAGGCATTGCCGGGGACGGGGTTTTCCGGGATAGGGCCGAAGCAGCACAGTGGTCCCAGGGTGAGAGAGGTATCCCCGGGCAGAGGCACGGCCACGGCAAAGAGGGAGAGCTCCTGCTCCCGAACCGGATAGCCCGGGACTCTCCGGAACTCCTCGGGGAAATCAATGTTAAAGCTGAAGCGGGTTCTCACCGTAAGGAAGCTCGCGCTCTCCGTCCGGAGGATCTGTCCCGAGGCCACCGCAAAATCATGGGCGGTAATGAGAGCCCGTTCGGAGAACAGCCTGTCCAAAGCCTGCGCTGATTCCCGGACATATGCGGAAATATTTTTACCGTGATTCGGGCCTTCTCCCCGCCGGGCTTCAAAGCCTTTCATAAAAAACTGCGGCAGGTGTTCAGCAGCTTTTTCCCCGGAGTTCCTGAAAATGCTGCCGCTTCCGGCAAAGCCGGTTTCCACCAGCCGATCCAGGGCTATCATGCCGCTGGCAAAATCTGCGGCCGGCGTTTCCGCGGAGCAGGGGATTTCATCAAGGCCGGAAAGGGTGTTTCCGGTGATCGGGCTTTTAGTTCCGGTATGCCAGCCCCGGGAGAATACCGTTTCCGTCAGGGGAAATTCGCCGTTATGAGCTTCCCTTAGTTCAAAAACGTAATTAAAGCCGTAGATAAAGCAGATGCGGTTTATAAAATTAAGATCGGTTTCATTGTGCTCCTGGGCGATCTGTCCGGCTGCGGGCACCTTGTCAAAGAGATCCTCGTCAAAGCGGCACGGGAGATGATATTCTTCAAAGACGGCGGTGATGATCTCTGCCGGCGTTTGTTTGGAATCGAAGCTCCGGGTGCGGCGCCTGATGCCCATGAGCGCCATTTCCGGCTCGATGGTGATTTCATAGCCGTAACAGTTCTGTCCCGGGGCGGCATTGCTAAGATCCGATATAAGACCCAGAGCATTATAGGAGGAGATGATCCCCTGAAAATCCCGGCCCCGGCTCAGGACTCCCGTGGTATCGAACTCCCGGATGGAAAGCCGGGTTTTCAGGAGGAGACAGCTCTCCATGTCCTCCCGGGGCAGAGGTTTTCCGGAAAACAGCGTGATCTCCGCCCGGAAGAGCTGGCTGATGCCTTCGGTGACTGCGCATTTGAAGGCCCGGGCGCCTGAAAGAGCGCATTCCTTCACAAAAGATACTTCGATTTCCTTTTTAAACATTTCTGCTTTACCTGTGCCTGTAATACCTGGCGGCCCCTTTGGCTGTCAGGCTTGTCCCTGACTCCTTCAGTTAACCGGCAGCGCCGGTTAACTGATATCTTCCAAGGTTTGGTTGGTTTTCAAGCCGCCGGCGGTGTCCTCGACTCCCGCGGTTCCGGATTTCAAAGCATCTGAGTTTTCGGAGGAGCCTGCACCCCCTGTTTCAGTTGCGTTGATCTTTCCGGAGGATCCCGAGATATCGTCCCGGCTTCCCGTTCCATCGGTTCTGGTTCCGGCGGTGCGGTCTTCATGAAGGGCTGTGCGGCTTTGGGTTACGCTGATCTCTTCAGATCCTGTGACATCATGCCGGCCGAGGTTGGTCATGGTCGCAGTCTCGGCTAAGCGGGCTCCGGTATTTCCGGCGATATTCCTGAGTCCTCTTGCTGTCGCTGCGGCAACGTCTGCGGTCAGAGCGAGCGCATCGGCATCGCCGAAGCCATCAATGAGGCTGTCCCCGACTTCGGCAGTGTCCTGAGCCGCCAGAGGGGAAACCTTGATGCTGCCGGATACGGTGCTGAATTCCATGCGGCCGGCTGTGTGGGTGGCGCCGCTGGCGTTAAGTTCCAGAACCGAGATCTGGGAGGAAGCGAGATTGTCGGCCATGAGCAAAAGGCCGCTGGTCATAAGAGCCGCGGTTCTTATGGAGCTTATTATTATGAGATATTTGTCATGTTCGCTGACATAGCCGTTTTCCGGAGTGCGTTTTACAAAATCGTAATCCTCGCTGGCATTCCGGACAATATCGCAGGCAACTAATGCTTCCAGCACATCCGTGGTATCCAGAATCACGCTGATGAAGGAAATAACGAGATCGGCCACAGAGCGAGGACCGCAGGTACCGCTGTTCACGGCCTTGATAAATTCCTTTAAGGCGGTTATGGCGTCGTCAGCAATGGACAGGCCGGTGTTGCCGTAGTCGCAGAGATTGCTGATGATGGAGGCGGCCATATCGCCGTCATCGTTGTCAGCAGACTGACAGGCAGTGTCCGAAATGGCATCGGCGACCCGGAGCGAAAGGGCGGTAATAACCTTGGCAGCGCTCATGCCGTTCATGGTGTTCAGCTTGATTTGCGGCGCCGAGACAGACATGAGTCCGGTTTTGGTGCCGACGCTGCCGCCGAAGCTGTCTGACATGCCGGCGGCCATGAGGGCATTTGCCTGGAACTGGTAGCCGGACACGCTGACTCCCGTAACGGGGCTCAGGGTGATTCTGCCGTCCCAGGGGGAGAATTTGTTTTTGAAATAAGCTGTCGACAGGGAGATGCCGTTGCCGTCCATGGAGAGGGCGCTGTTCCCCACCTGCAGAGTAATGGAGGAATCCGCGGTAATGACAATATCGCTGCCCGCCTGAATGCTGACCTTTTTGCCGGCGGATGCGGTGATATCCGTGGCAGCGGCGTTTTCCAGCGCGGCGCCGTATTCCCGGTGCGTCCCGTCATAAAACAGAGAGAAGCCGGCGAGGCCCAGAATTATTTCCAGAGCGGCATCCTTCTGGGCAGCGGTGTATTTTGAGGGCTCGGTATCGGGGTATTGTTCCTTAAGGATTTCAGCCAGGCGTTTTTTGATGCTCCGGACGTCCTTAATCTTGGATACAATGGTTTCGGCACTGGCGGTGAGATCTGCTTCGGCTTTTGTCAGATTGTCCTTGGCGGTTTTCAGGTCGGTGCCGTTGTTAAGCGCTTCATCCAGTTTATCCCGGGCATTTTCTAACGCTGTAAGCTGGGTTTGGATCTCTTTCTTTTTGCTGTCATAAATCTCCGTGATTTTACGGGTGTTTGAGCGGAGAGCCAGACACTTCATAAAATCTGCAAGATGATCCTGCATAATCAGGTATTTAACAAGGGCCGCGGACTTGGAGAACCTGACGAAGGCCAGGTACTGATTGTGCTGATCCCGGTTCTTGCAGGTTATCGTTTTGTCCGCGCCGGCTGTTCCGGACGGATCGTAGCCGGAGTTAAAAACCTCGCTCATCATAAGATCGTTCCGGAGACCGCTGTCATAGACCGGGAGGGCGTCCTGTTTCGAGAGATAGCCCATGAAATAGTAGCTGTTTCCCGCATGGAGGAGGAGGACTCTCTGGCCGATTTTCGGGAAATTTCCCAGGGGATCCTGACTTCCGGAAAAGCTGACGCAGTTGGCCGTGATAGCCGAGTCGGAACCGTCAATGAGGGCGCAGAAGCGGGCCGGAAAAGCGGTGTCGTCATCCAGGGCCGGGGCGACGGTTCCGGCAGCTGTGGTTTTTCCGGCGCTGTCGCACACTGTGGCTTCGCAGACTTCGGTATCGGAATTCCCGCCTCCTGAAGATGAGGTTCCTGCGATGTCATTGCTGAGAGCCGGGGCCCCGGCCAGATTGAAGCTCTGGCCCGGACGGGGAATTTCTGAAATGACAAAGGCGTTTCCGGGGGACGGGTTGTCCGGGATCCTGCTGAAGCAGCACAGGGGCCCTAAGGTGGCATCTCGGGCGGCCTCATCCGGAAAGGGCACGGCTACAGCGGTGAGGGAAAGCTCCTCTTCGGCTGCGGGATAGCCGGGAGCCCGGCGGAAGCCCCGGGGCTGGTCAAGACTGAAACTGAAGCGGCTCCGCGCGACGAGATAGCGGGAGCCCTGAATTAGGAGCGTCGCGCCGGATGCTGCCGCAAAATCATGGGCCCGGATCATAGTCCTTTCGGAAAACAGCCGATCCAGAGCCTGAGCTGACTCCCGGCCGAATGAGAGTATTTCCTCGCCGGGCTTTTTGCCTGAGCCCCGAACGGTCTCAAACCCTTTCAGAAAAGACGGCGGCGATGTTATGGCAGCTCCGGGGATAATGGCGCTCCCGCGAATGCTCCCCATGCCCGCGAAGCCTGTTTTCACCAGCCGATCCAGAGCCAGGGATCCCTGGGCGAAGGACGGGACTTCCTTTGAGTCCGCGATGCAGGGGATCTCGGCAGCCTCCGTTAAGGTGTTTCCGGTGAAGCGCCGCCCCCGGCTCACCCGCCATCCCCGGGAAAACACCGCAGTCTCCGGAGCAAACGAGGGTTCGCCTCCCTCCGGTTCCTCGGGTGGTTCCAGCACGTAATTAAAGCCGTAATAAAAGGAGAAGCGGTTAATGAAATTAAGATCGGTTTCGTTGTTCTCCTGGGCGGCCTGTCCCTGCTGAGGCAGTTTGTCGAACAGGTCCGAGTCAAAGCTGCAGGGCAGGCTGTATTCCGCAAAAATGCCGGTTATGATATCTGCGGGGGAGCTCTCGGCATCAAAGCTCCGGGTCCGGAGATTGAGTCCCATAAGCGCGATTTCCGGTTCGATGACGATTTCATAGCCGTAGCAGTCGCTCTCCGGCGAGTCGTCATTAAGATCCGACAGGAGTCCCAGAGCGTTGTAGGAGGTAATGATCCCGTGAAAGATCCGGCCGCGGCGCAGGGTTCCCGTGGTATCCTGCTGGAACATTTCCAGACGGGTCTTGAGAAGAAGGCAGTCCTCCAGATCCTTTCTGGTCAGGGCTTTGTCGTAAAACAGCGTCACCTTGGCCTGGAAGGGCAGACTGATGCCTTCGCTGACGGCGCATTTAACCGGCGCCGCCGCCTCCAGAGGACAGTCCCTGACAAATGACAGCCTGATTTCTTTGTGGAACATGCCGAGGTCTCCTTCATAGTATTGCGCTGACAGCCGAATTTGCCGCAAGGCGCCGGTTTTTGCTCATGCCCGGGCTTAGTAGGCTGACAACAGAGGCCAGTTTTCCTGCGAGGGCCAGTCCTCCGGAGCGAGCATCTGCTGCGAGAAATAAACCTTAACAAAAATAACGCAGTCATCGCCGTCAGATGATTTCACGGTCAGGGGCACATAGGAGGCGGCGCTGTTTTTCTGGTCGTCCTTGCCGTCCTTGCCGCTGCTCCTGCTTATGCGGATCAGATTTTTGTCCAGATAAAGCCTAAGCGGCGCATAGCGGCCCCGGATATTGATTTCAGCCTCGGCTCCCTGGTCGTCGGAAAAGCGGAAGAACCGGAAGGTGAGCCCCTCGGCATCGGCCCGGCCCTCGTAGATAACCTTCTCTGAGGTGTCCGTTACTATGGAGCTAAAGCGCTTTGCGGGCTCCTCGCCGGCCTGAATGTCCAGATAGCGGAACTTCAGGGCGGCGTTGGTTCGTTCTTCCTTCCCGTAGACGCCGCTGATAAGAGCGTTCTGGGTTTTGATGTCGGGAATGGCGATTTTTACGGATACCGGGTTTTCCGTATCACCGAAGGTCTTCAGGATAAAATCCGCGTGCTGAGCCCATTGGGGCACGTTGTTTCTTCCGGAGGAAAGACCGGACATCAGGGGCTCCTTAAGCGTATCCACGCCCTCGTCCGCGGCAGCATCGGCTTCAGATGCGTCCTTTTCCGCTTCTTTTTTCTCGGGGTCAGTGATAATGCCGAAGGATCTCAGAGATTTCCGGAGCTTTGCCATATCCTCGGGCAGAATGACCTGACCGCTTATATTGCCGTCACGGAGCACCGGGAAGTAGTAGAGGCGGTTCTGGAATTCTGCGAGAGAAGCAGTAACGTTGTAGTTGGCTTCCGCCTTCAGGAGCTGGATGCCCTGCCGCACGAAGGAATCCCACCAGGGGATGGTGCTATCAGCTCCCCTCTGCGACATCAGCTGCGTGTAATCCTTGCGGACGTTTTTTTTGCTGATGGTGTTAAGGTAGCGGTTGGCCTTCAGCGGATCGTCCGGCAGCAGCGACCAGGAGTTCAGGGTGGTGGAGCAGACCTGGTTGTAGTTCAGATCCAAAAGCTTCATTCTTGCGGAAATATGCTTGAGAGCATGATCCCTGCTGCTGATGCCGCTGCCTGAAAGCACCGGATCCCGGATTTCCGAAAGCACGTCATAGGACATGTTGTACACGTCCCGGAGACTGGCATTGATTTCATAGGAACGGCTCCTTTTGGCAAACTCGTGGAAGCTTTCATAGTCATGGAAGGTGGGCTTCAGGTTTTCGGCAAAGGCGCTCCAGTAGGTCACAAAAGCATCGGCGTACCGGGTTACCTGGCGCTGCATCTTCTGTACCCGGGGATCGCTGTCCACGAAGGCTGAAAATATGCCGTAGGCTTTTCCGGCAGCGGCGGTATCTCCCTTCTCTGCCGCCTGAGCTCCCTTTTGCCCCTTGTTCTTTTTGGACTGCTGGCTGTATTCCAGGAGAGCTGCGGCCGGGTTTATCAGGATATTCACGGCCCTCGGGGCGTATTCCGCATCCATGTTGAAGGATCCCAGCGTCCGGGCCGCGGAATCGGCGTCCAGATATTGTTCAAGAACCCCGTTTTCCGAGGAGATATCCCGGGCTACGGCGGCAACTGTGGCGGCCAGGCTGGTGTCTTCGGGATAGAATTCCAGCAGGTTTTTCGCCAGGCTGATAAGCGCGGTCGCCTCTTCATACTCCAGGAAGGCGCGGGCCGCATCCCCCAGTTTGGCGGTGGCCTCCAGGTCCTTGTGGCTGTCCAGGAAGGATTTAAGATGATTCCTCTTGATCTTGAAGATGCTTCCCATATCCCGGATCTGCTTTTCAAAATTTTCCGGATGGCGCAGCGCTATGGGCAGATCCTCGTCATTGACGTAGATGATCCGGAGCATTTCGGCCAGATCCTGATAGTTCATCCGGTTATCGCTGCCTTTGGCGGAGCTCATGGCGAAGATTTTGCTGGCCAGGATGTCGGTGAGTCCGCTTTTAACTGTTTGATAGTCCTGTTCCAGATTGTTCTGGGCCTTGTTTTGGAAATTCACCAGACTGTCTATGTCCGTGTAGCTGTAGTCGATATGAGCGCTGATGTCGCTGCTGGCATTGACATAGTCGATAAAATGCATGAAATCATCATCAAGGATATTCTGGTAGTCGCGGTAGCTTTTTTCAAAATAAGCCGCGCGCGCCATATTGACGGATTCCTCGGCTTTCTTGTCTCCGGCATTGTCGTCCTTGTCCTGTTTTTCTTTTTTGCTGCCGGCTAAATCGCTAAGAGGAGGCATGGCAAAGGTTATCAGAAAATCCCGGTAATTTTTGCTGAGGTAATCAGTGGTGCTGATGGCGTGAAAAACCTCCTGACGCGCCTCCCGATAGTTCTGAAAGGCGCTGGCGATATTGTTCTGGCCTTCCGTCCGGCCGAAATCCCTCAGAGTGTCAAGAGAGCGGTTTAGGTCGCTGCCGTGCATCACCACGTGCCGGAACATCTGGTAGTCGGATTCCGGGTAGGCGTTAACATCAATCAGCTGTTTAACCAGATTTTTGATGCCGTTATTGATGCCGGGGTAGAAATCCTTGTGAAGCAGGATCTGGCGCACGGCATTTCTGGCGTAGCTTTCTTTGCCGGAGGCGAAATCGCTGATCTCCTGGGCTACCTTCCGGGAAACCTGGGGGTACATGTAGCGCACGATGCTTACCAGACATTGCTCCATGACATCGGTGCTCTTTTCGCCGGCATGATTGTCCGCATCGGAAAGGGAGAGATGCATGCAGTCCAGGAGGGCATCAGCGCGCTTTTCGGTGAAGTAGGAATCATCCCGCCGGAGATTGCTGACGAAGGACTTGCTGGCAGGGAACAGGATCATGTCCGTAGTCAGCTGGTTGTAAATGGTCTTTCTTTCGCTGTGACTGAGATTGTTATAGTCGTAGAAGAGATAGCTTGCGGGGGCATACAATAAGGGCAGGGGGCGATCCGCCAGGAGAGTGATCTTGGAGCTGGTGAAAAAATTAAACCGGGTGACCTCGGGCATGCCGTTCATGATGCTGTCAAAGTGATCCGTTCCCGTGGCGGTATTCTCATCCATGTCCAGGAGCGGGGAGTTCAGCGGGGCGTGCGCCTTGAACAGAGATGCCAGCTGCCGGTAAAACTGGGTATCCGCTTCCAGATTCCGGGTAATGAGCCGGTTCCCCAGCAGAGCTCCGGCCAGGTACATCAGGGAAATGACCCCCAGGATCACTACCATGGTCAGAGCCGGCACATGCCTCCGGATGATTTCGCTTTTGGTAAATACCGCCAGCCGATCCAGATCGGCGAGACTCTGGCCCAGAAGTTCGTTGCGGAATACGGCCGCCTCCAGAGGAGTATGCCGGCTGGAGAGGGGGGCCTCATCCGGTTTGGCCTTTTTGAGTTCGGCAAAGACGGCACTGAAGCATACCCCCTGATCGCAGGAGGAGCAGAAATAAATGCCCTCCGGCATTCCGGCGAGCGCGGAACTGTCCGGATCGAAAATTACCCGGAGGTAATGCCGGAGATTATCCTTCAGGGCCGCAACCTGAGCCGGGAAGGCGAATACATAAGAGGAAAGATCGATTCTGCCCTGGGCGGTATAGCTGGCATCCAGGGCCTTCTTGGAGATCATGAGGCCCAGGGCGGTATCCTTAAGGGCGGCGATATACTCGTCCCAGGCCCGGCTGAAGACGCTGTCCGTGTAGCGTCCGGTTCCCTGGCGCAGGTCGGAGAGATCAATGCCGCTCATGCGGGTTCTGCTGGCGGCGGGGATGCCGTCAAAAAATTCCCGGAAGCCCAGAATGCAGTCCGCCTTGGTGATGACAATTCTGATGGGAACCGTCATGCGGATGGCGCGGGTGAGTCTCAGCGTTTCTGAAAATATCAGGGCGGCCTTTTTGTCGGTGATGCTTTCGGAGTCGGCGATAAGAGCGTCGGCCGGGATAGTGAGAATTATGCCGGACAGGGGTTTTACCGCATGGACGCTATGGATAAACTCGCAGATGGCATACCATTCGGCGGAGGAGCCCCCCAGCCAGTTATCAAAGAACACATTGCCCCGGACATCCAGAAAAACCCGATCCCGGTGCACATGAAAATGCAGGGGCTCCGTATTGCCGGGATCCTGCTCCTGTCTGATGGATACCGTGTTGAGTTCGCCGTCCCGGAAGAGGGATGTTTTGCCGGAGAGGGGTTCGCCCAGCACTGCATACCACGGCGTATGCTGCTTTTTGATGCAGTGGGTTTTAATGTAATCCTGGGCGGTTTTGAAAATCAGCCTGATGATCTCGTAATTGGCGGAGAGATTCTGCTTGCCCTGGGAGGCTCCTTTTTCTCCCGATACCATCCGGGAAAGGTTTGACCAGACCATGAGATCGTCCTTCAGGGAACGCCGTTCCTCGTTAAGCGCGCGGCGGCGGCGGATTTTTCGGATGATCACATAAATGACAAAGGCGGAAATAACGAGAAGAATGATGAATACCAGAATGCCCAGGGGGTTCCCGAAAAGAGATGTGAAAAAATCGGGGCCTTCCTGAGTGACTTCGGCGGCGACGTTTTTGAGATTATCCATTATTTCTGCTCCTTCTTTGCGGCGGCAGCGTCATTTTCAGAGAAGCTCTTCCCGGCATTGCCGGCGGGCGCCGGGCTATCTTCAGGAGCCTGGGCGTCATCAGCAGGGATGTCGCGCTCCTTTAAAATTTCTCTGGCATCGGGATTGGGGTTGTAAAACGAGCTTCCCGTGTCGGCGGCATCCGACTCAGAGCCGGCCCGAAATATGGTGTTACCGGTATCGCCTACGAGATAATCCTCGCTGGGGGAGGCGGCGCGCATAGCCTGTCTGATGCTGCTTCTGAATGAAGCAGTGCTGGCCTGTATGGAGAGTCCGTTAAGGACAAAGCACATCAGCGTTACCAGAACCATGACGGCGAGAATCTTGAAGCTTCTGTAGGTGTTCCAGGACTTGTCGGCCGAGGCTGCCGACGGCTTCCGGGTCAGGCAGATCTGGTCGTAGCCCTTTTTCAGGCGCCCCTCCAGCATTTCTGCTGAAGCTTGCATTCTCCGGATAACCTCAACGGGTTCTCTGCGGTAGGCGCCGTCGAAGCCAAGTCCCAGCATGATGTAGTAAATGGTGAGAATGTCAGGATTCTTCTCCACCCGGACGGCTTCGTCAAACAGATCAAAAAACTTGTCATCGCCGGAGAGCTCGTTGTAGCTGTGAGCCATGGGGACATAATCCCGGGAAAAGGAGAAGCCGGACTCCTTGACGGTGTAGTCAATGAAAAAGATCAGGGGGAATTCGATTTTCCGAAAATCAGCCTTCAGGGATTCATGCTTGTCCGCCTGGCGCCTGGCCTCGTTAAGCAGCCGGGTGATGTCTGCGGAAAACTCCTCATACCGGAGTTCGTTGCCGTTTTGTTCGCTGATATAGTAACTGCACATCCGGTAAAGTACGGGACTTACAATTTCCAGAATTTCGCTTGCTGCCATTTTCTGCTCCTGATGCTTATCTGTTTCATTCCTGTCTCAGCATGTCCTGACGGCTTCCTGCTTTCTTTGCTGCCACGGTCATTTTTTCCATTGGTTTCAGCTCTCGCCGTTGTCAATGAGGATGTACAGCTTTGCGGAAAACTTTCCGTTCATGGAGGGGGCATAGTCCAGCACCATGGCTCGGTCATCCATGATATAGCGCCACATGCGGGCTGATTCGTCCTTCATCACCTTGAAGTAGACAGTATTGCTGCTCATTACCGGCAGATAACGGGGCGGGAAGCGGGAATGGCAGAGCCGCACGCCGCGTACCCGGCTGTCAATAGAGCCCCTGTCAATAAGACGGAAGCTGTCCCCGGATTCGATTTCTCCTATGAGAGCCTTCCAGCTGATATCGCCTTCGAAGGCAATGAAGAAATCACCGGCGCCGGAAATCTTTTCGGGAGAGAAGGCTGCTACAAGCCGGGTGCCCGCCTCATCGGGCAGGAAATCCGCAGTGATGAACTCGGCTTTTCCATGGGCATTCAGCGCGGCGCTGATGTTCTTTATGGCCGCGCTGAAAATGCCGTAGAGATTGTAATGGTCATAGGCGGGTATCTCACCGCTGTCGGACAGGGGGCTTATTGCTCTCAGGGAGGCCAGCAGCCTGGCAAGGGTCTGGTACAGCTGAAACGGCGCGGTCTTGTCGGGTACCAGAAGATTGGTGAGTTCGGCGATGCTGACGTTCAGGCACTGGAGCTCCATGATGCGGAGCACGGTGGCTCCTGTGGCCAGATTGGGCTCGAAGCCGGAATTTTCAATGTCGGACAGCAGCCGGGATTTGCAGCTTTTGAGCTCAAAAAGGAGATCCTGGGACATGATAAAAATATTGGAGTCCCGGGAGAGCAGAACCGTGGGAGGAGTATAGGGCACTCTTTCCAGAATCGCGGCTCCGGCTCCGGCTGAGATCCATTTCAGCTTAATAAGCGGGAGGGTGGCGCAGTCTGATGCCTTCTTGGGATCCGTAATCAGCCGGACGCTGAGACTTCTTTTAAACACGGTGGTCTCGTTGTCGCCCGTATTCTCGTCCAGCACGGAGGTTTCATGGAGGAGGTAGCGCCGGCGTTCCCGGGAATCATCCTGGCAGAGATTGGGTTCTGTGGCCGAATAGTAGGGCACCGCCAGGTAGACCGTGATTTCGGAGGACGGATCTTCGGGATCCGGCTCCAGGGAACAGGGGGTAATGGCGCAGTTGCCTGGCATGGACAGAAACAGGCCGTCCGGCATTACCGCGGAAATGGAATTTACCACGATGCGGCGGGATTTGAGAGCCTCCAGGTCGATTTCCACATTGCAGATGCCCTCCATATATGGAATGGCCAGTCCGGTGTGGGCATTCATGGCGTCATTAATCACGCGCTGCAGCTGCTGAAAGTGATGGGGCTGCAGGAAGAGTCCTTCGCTCCAGTGAAGAAACATGGGGTATTTCACATCATTCTCCATTCCAAAGCGCGGCAGTCCTTTCTGAGGGTGGCGTCATGATGATTTCCTCGAACTGCCGCATTTCATTTATGAGCCCCGGTCAAGGCGGCAAACCATGCGGGGCGGGTAGCGTCTTTATCGAAACGACTTAATTGAAAACAGAGGGTCTTAAGTCAGCTCCTCCGGGCAAATCCGGAGGTCAGGGCCTGTCCGGAGGCTCGGTGCCGGGTACTACCTCCCGGCATTCCATATTGCCTAAAGGATCTCCGGGCTTTGGCGGCTTACCGGTTTTGCCGGGCACGCAGCGGAGTTCCATGCTGCGGGGTTCCTTGGCGGTTTCAGGAGCTTCCGGAAGGTCATTCTCTGCATCCTCCTCGGTGGTTCTGACAATTCCGGCCCCGGCAATTTTCAGATAAAGATCCGGGTTGTCATCAAAAAAACCGGTGGGGATTTTATAGACGAATTTCCGGGGATCCAGCTTGTCATCGGATTGTTTTTCATCCTCGCTGTCCTGGTCTCCCATGAGAGGGAGATTAACCAGCACTACCAGATATTCCGGCGAGCGGCCCATGAGCTTTTTATATTCCGGCGTGCCGGCGCGAAAGGTTCTCTTTCTGAGGTTGCGGTCGGAAAACCGGTAGGTCACCGGATCAAAGTACTGACGGAGAGAGCTGCCGGATTCAAAATACTTTTCAGGAGAGTACTTTGAAAGTCTGATGACTTCCTCCTGCCGGGCTCCCAGCACGTCCGTCTCGAAGGTGGGGTAGTGGCCGTAGGTTTTGGCCAGATCCTTCGAGGGGTAGATGCTGACATCAAAGCTGGCTGAGGTGCCCTGTTCCGAAGAGCATCCCAAGAGGGATCCCGCCAAAAGCAGGACGGCCCCGTAATGCGTGCAGGCTTTCATGATGCTAACCCTTGAATCTCTCGAATTTCGGAGCGGCGGCAGACTTCTCGGAAACGGATTCCGGCGTTTCAGCGACAGGCTGCGGATTTGCCGGGGCCTTTTTGCCCAGAAGTCCGTCAAATTCCGAAAGACCGGGCTTCTTATGGGGCGGCACGCGATCCTTCATGAACTCGGACCAGTTGTTCTTCCCGAATCCCACTTCCCGGCCGATTTCAAAGTAAAGCTTCATCCTCTCCTGGAATTTCCGGGTGCCTCCCGGAGTCAGGGCGCATTTCAAAAGGAGTCCCTTCATGCCGTTGGGAGCCAGCTCGGGCGGAGTTTTTACCACCTGATCCATCTTAGGCGTCAGATTGCCGTAGGACCAGAAGGCGATGAGCGCGGTCAGACCTTCGGGGGTTTCCGGGCAGGCATTCCCGGCATTGAGACAGGCCTGGGCGTTTTCGTCCGTGGGGGCGGTAATGCAGGCATATACCGCATCCATGGCTTCTCCGGTCTGCTCCTTTATCTCAGCGGGACTCTTTTCCGTTACGGCAGCTTTGATCTGGGCGACGGTTTCCTTGCGGATCTTTTCGATCTTTTCCTCCAGCTCCTTCTTCATTTTGTATATCGGAGCCTTGGCTTCGCTTTCATCCTTAAGAGCCTTGATCTTATCCACCTGCTCCAGGGCATCGGCCATAAGCTCATCAGGATCCTTGCCTACGACTTTCTTGAATTCCGCATATACCTGCTTCCGGAGCGCGAGATGCTTCTCCCAGATTCCGGGGGGAAGCTGCTGAATAAGCCTTTCGGTATTCATTTTGATGTTGCTGAGGTCGTTTTGCAGGCGGATATAGTCAGGGTTAGACTTGTAGTCCACGGGCTTTTCTTCGGGCATTTTGGCCCAGTCGGGAATTTCCGGCTTTTTTCTGACGCCGATTTCCGAAATGTCCACGGGCTTATGGGGCTTCTCCAGAAGCTCCTTCTCAACGGAAAGGACGCAGCAGTAGGCCCACCAGGCCAGAGCCCGCTGATGGATGTTAAAGGCCAGGAAATCAGAGGCCAGGGGGAAGAGCTCCTGCTCTGCCAGCTTTTTGAGATAATCCTCTGCCAGGGGATTCTGCTTTGCCAGTTCCCGTTGCTCGAAGGGGATTTTGTAATGGGAATTCACGGTCACTTCCTGAACCGTCCTGTGCTTCATCAGCACAAAGTGCTCGTTGAGCCAGTCAAGCTTGTCGGGCATGTATTGCCTCCATCAACATTTATCGCGCATCATTTCCGCCGCCTGAAGCTGTCGCCGGGGCGAAGCCGCTTATCTCCGGAATGATCATTGCAGTTACCTGCTAAATTTAGCTGAACACCGGTTAAGATCCAACTAAATAATGATTTGACCCCGTTTCTGGCATCAGATATATGCACAGGATCACGTCACCGGGGCCTTTACACCTCTTTCAGGAACAACTCTCCGTAGGTCAGCATTACCACGCAGCGATGAAGATCCGGGGTCTTCTTAAGTTCATCGTCGGTGACATAGAAATCAAGCTGCTCCACAGCGTCCCGGAAAAGCTTTTGGCGGACTTTTTCCTTCGTTTCCTCCCGGGCCGGGATATCCTGAGCATATTTGACCTCGAAGATATAGCTGGGGCCTCCTTTCGGGGTGATGTTTCGGGCCACGAGATCCGCTCTTCCGGCTCTGATGTTCACGGAAGCGTCCGGGGAGATGCCGGCGTTTTCGGGAACGGGAGGCGGTTCCGGAGCGTCCCGGAGCGCGTATTTCCCGTTATGTCTCACGGGATATTCCCGGGTGAGCCGGAAGGAGCCTTCGCTGTTCAGGGCGAGGGCGGTGTACATGGCCAGGGTGACCTGGGCTTCCCCCAGCTTCGTGTTGTCGGTGTTCACGAAGCCCTGAGCCACGCCCTTAAGAAATTCCGCCATGACGGCAATATCGCATTTCCGGGCCATGATTTTAAGGTCGCAGGTATTGTTGAAAAGAGACCAGGAGACCTTTCTTTTTTCGAAATAGTATTTTGAGAAGAGATGCCTAAAGTACTCATTAGGTACTCTGAGGTAATCAAATTCCATGTTGTCATAGCCAATTTCCTTGGCTTCGGTTTTGGGAACAAGAGTGAAAAAGCCCAGATGAAAGAGAATGGAGAGCCCTTCGTTTTTGTTCAGGGTTTCAGAGGCGGAGGTGAGCTTTACCGATCCCGGGGACTTAAAGGGGATCAGGCCGTCACTGAGAATAGCTCTTACGACCCATTGCCGCTCTCCTTCGTTTATGAGATCCAGATATCCCGCGAACTTCTCGTAATCGATATCATCTGAGCACGTGGTCTCAAGTGCCGGCAGGCTTTCATAATCGTTAGCGATGAGTTCGCTGATAAAGCTGAGACACAATGCGGCATTAGCTACGGTGGCATTAGGAACGGCACTTTTGCCGGCTTTGGAAAAACGGTAGCCGTCATACCAGGTCTTTATGGTTTCCAGCAGCGTTTCCTGAGACCAGGGACATTTGTTAAAATCCACGGTTTCCTGCAGAAGTTCCCGCACTTCATCATCGGTGAATCCTGTCAGGCTGTTAAGCTCGCTTCTAAACGACAGCTTGGCGGAGGTAAAGCCGGAGACTGCGGTATCCATGGTGATGGGGAGGACGCCCGTTATAAAAATTCTTTCGATGGTTCCGGACTGCTGATAATTGCGGAGGACGCTGAAAAAGGCGCCAAGATCTCCCTGCTTTCGGGCCAGATCGGCGAACATTTTAGGGTCTCGGCTCAGAAGATCATTGGTGAAATTATCGTATTCATCGATGATTACCATTAATTTAAAAGAGTCAGTGGGATCTGTTACGATATCTAAAAAATCAGAAAGGACGTCAGCGGCTGACACGAATGAACTATCTTCATGGTAGTATTTATCTAAGGACTCTTTCAGTGAATCCGGACATAGTTTGGATATTCTTTTGGGAACTAAATTAGGATAGCCAGTAAAAAAATCCTTTATGTTTCTAGCGATTTGTCTTGTGAAAAATTTCAGGGTGCTCTCAATATCGATATTGGTTTGTATGCCGGAAAAGTCAAATTTTAATACTTTGTAAGACGCTTTGCACCGCGTGGGATGAGTAGAGATCCAGGTGCCTTTGAAAAGCTTGTCGGCCTCATTCCGGAGCGCTACGTCATAGTAATAACGCAGAATTTCGGTAAACATGGTTTTACCGAATCTCCGAGGTCTTAAAAAGAGTCCGACAAAGATATCAAGATCCTCGTATTTTTTAATAAATTCTGTTTTGTCTATATAAGCAAGATTTTGTTCTTTAATGTCCTTGAAGGATGATATTGAAGAAGGGACTTTTTTCATCTTATGTATTCCGTGTTACGTAAATTTAAATCTAAATCTAAATCTAAATATGCGTAAGTATTTTTATTGTTGTTTTTAATATATTAATAACACAACCTGATTCGCTAATTAAAAATCAGGCTGTGCTGTGAGGTATTACTGGTAATGCACCATCGCAACAATTTTATTTGCAGGTGCCTTTATCAATATTAAAGCTTACCTCAAGATTATATTTTTTATAATCCTTAGGATCTTCTGCTAAATCTTTAGGAACGGAATAGAATTCGTAGGTATAGCCATATGAGTGGGCAAGAAATTCTTTTTCTTCATCGTTCAGGTTCAGCTGATTACAAAACTCTTCCAGAGATTCTTCCTTAAACTGTTTGATAGTAAAGCTGCTGTCTTCTTTCCACATATTAGATTCAGGTTTAATTTTGATCCTGATATGCAACCTCTGATCCTTGTAGATATCATTTATTGAAGCATCAAATTTTTCAAAATCTTTATAGGAGTAAATGTCTGACTTATAATTATAAACTTCATCAGTAAGATATTTTAATCCCTGCGGGGTAAAGTGCCCGTCATCTCCTATATGATATGCCAGAACATTATTGCGTTTGATACAGGTAACGCCACCTTTATCGTAAACAACATTATTGACTAAATCACAGTTTCTGGCAGCAAAAATTATGGGAAGCTGATCATTGCCCCATTGCATCGGAAGATAAATCAGGAGATCCCCGGGGGCGCAGTGCGATGAGTCAAATTCGCTTACCACGCATGAATTATAAGTAGGTATTGTTTTTCCGGACTGGTCAACTCTGAAGTTATTTGGGATGGCTTTCTTTTCAGCAAGCTGTTTCTGCTCCTGTGCCTGTTCGGCAAGTTTTTTCTGCTCCTGTAAAATCTGTTCGGCAAGCTGTTTCTGGGAAACGTCGATATATTTTATTAAAGCGGCGCCGGAAATAATGCCAACAATAAAAACAGCCAGAGGAACAAGTATGTTTTTCATAAATATTTTCCTTGAAATAAATTAATGGATTGGTGAATTCAGCTAAAAGCGGATTCTGTATCAGTTCGCTAAATTGAGTTCTTTTGATTAACAGTTCGCTTTCATCAAAAATAATGTTTTTGAGACTTTTGCGCAATGTTCATTGCTATTGCAAAACCGCAAAAAGGGCTCTTCGGGTGTCTTTTTGCCAAGTCTGTTTTCCGGGGCGAACGCTTTTAAGTTTATCCTAGAAGACCCAGGGAACATGCTATGCACTCAAACGCCTTCATGGGGTCGCAGCATCTTTTCTGCAGGATATTAAGACCAAGCCTTTCTTTTTCGCGGCCTTTATTCCATAGCCAGTAACGGTAATTCTCAAGGTATGCCAAAGCAAGCTTATGCAGCGCGCTGCGATTAGCAATGTAATCAGGGCTGTTAGCTTGAATCCTGTCCCGGTGATATCGTATATCAAGACACCAGGGTGAATTATTTTCAAGGCCGGAATGATATCTGATAATCTCATTTGCTCTTTCAGAGCTTTCATTAATTGGCGGCAATGACGTGATGTAAAAACGTTCTTCAGAAGCATTATTTTCAGTTGCCGGATTGTAACTTTTTCTTTCAGCTTTTACAATACTGCCTTCATCTAGCCCTAACCATTTTTCTTTTATAATTTTTGATAAACGATGACCGCTGATTAATGATATTTTATATTGATCGATATATTCTTGATTTTTAGGTTTGGTTATTTCCTGATTATATGAAATAATTTGTTTTTGCGGAGATGTGTTAAATAAATTACGTATCTCATCTAATGATTTATTTTGATTGCCTTTTAATAAAAGACAATAATGAGCACCTTTGCTGATTACTGTATTTACAAAATCAAATTGACAGCGTGCTGCGTCAGCTGTAACTGCCGAATCGTTTAAATTGATTTTATTCAGATCCTCTGGTTCGGCGCCCATTATGTTCTCTTTTTTCTGCAGTGGTTTATGGTAAAGACAGATTCTGTTAGTGGCATCATAAAAGTTCATAATAATGCCGGCGCTGCGCTTGCCATTGACAGGCGGAGTCCTTTTCTCTGCCGTTTTTAATTCCTGACCATCTGCGGCAAAAAACATAAAATCGTTAATAAAATTTTTGATTAATTCTGTGTACAATGAACTCAATTTATCAGCTTTCATCAATAAAAAAGCTTTTCTCACTGCATCAGGAGAGCAGTTTTCAGCTGCAAAACTGCCCATATTGTTATCATTGAAGTATTTGTTCAGTCTCCCGTTAATTGCTGCGCTGATTTCAGCGCAGTCAGTATTGCCGGTCAGTGCGCTGATAAGCGATCCTAATGCTATGGTTAACATAGGAATTTCAATTTTGTCAGAATCCCTTTGATTAAAAGCCTGTTTTTCAGAGTTTGATTCATTGTTATCTGATGATGAATGCGATACTGTTTTCTCATCGTCAGATTTACCTTCATATTTTAATTTGGATGTAAGTTCCGTGTTTTCTTTTCTGAGAAGGTAAGTTTTACTGAAAGTAAAAACACCATTCTTGATAGAACCGACAGTTTCACGAAAATATTTTGTCTTGCCAGTTTCCGGATCAACTGTTTTAATATTTTTGTATATCTGATATAAGTTAAAAATCTTGTTTTCGTTAACCAAACATCCGGGCGGGATTTCAGGGTATGCAGAAAGATCCGGTTTCATGACATGCTCCGTTGTTACTAATCCATGCCGATGTTAACATGCTGAGCTATCTCCTGAGAACAGCGATATCTCAGACATTTTAACACAGACTCCGTAAATATTAGGTAATGCATCCTTGCTGCTGTCATGGCAGATGTCAGTATAGTTGAGCATTCAGTTTCTTAATATCATTAGCCATATCGACCCCCATCTCTTTCATCAGTTCGGCCGTTTTCGAAGTA
>JAEEGL017164763.1_pt1 | contig 25607 bp, 24 predicted proteins | sample 9134231 | NCBI WGS metagenome assembly JAEEGL01 (sample SAMN16246548, study PRJNA631951) | gut metagenome | biome: gut microbiome; feature: rumen; material: fiber-attached | host: Bos | place: Iran: Karaj | collected 2018-10
CCGTTACTTCTATCCGCTCATCAGCGACTTCTCCACCTATCGTGGCCTGCCCAGCGCCACCCGCGAGAACCTGCCCAATGCCACCCGCATGGCCGACACCGTCATCTGCCTGCCCATGCACCACCAGCTCACCGATGACGACCTCACCCGCATCCTCGATATCATCATCAACAAGTAACTCCGATGGCTGAAGCAAAGAAAAAACTGATGCTCTTGGGCGGCTTGCGCTACCTGTTGCCCGTCATCGAGGCTGCGCATCGTCATGGTATCCACGTCATAACGGTAGATTATCTGCCTGACAATATTGCTCACCGTTACAGCGATGAGTACCACAATGTGAGCATCATCGATAAGGATGCCGTGCTCAAGTTGGCTCAGGAACTGCAGATTGATGGCATCATGTCGTTTGCCGTGGATCCCGGCGTCGTGGCAGCTGCCTATACGGCTGAGAAGATGGGCCTGCCGTTCCAGTGCAGCTATGAGGCAGCCTGCATCCTTCAGGACAAGTCGCGTTTCCGTCAGTTCCTGGCCGACAACGGTTTCAACGTGCCCAACGCCCGTGGCTACAGCGAGGGCGACGATGCCCTGCAAGATATCGACTATTTTAACTGGCCTGTCATCGTCAAACCCGTCGACAGTGCCGGCAGCAAAGGCGTCACTCGCGTTGATGAACCCACCGACCTCACTGCCGCTATTGCCCACGCCCTCGACTGCTCTCCCTCCCGGCACTACATCATCGAGGACTTCCTCGAGAAAGCGGGCTTTTCATCTGATACCGATAGTTTTTCAGTAGATGGTGAGTTGGTATTCTGTACGTTCAACAATCAATATTTTGATGATGATGCCGAGAATGAGTATACCCCTGCTGCCTATAGTTGGCCGTCATCCATGTCCCAGGATGTTCAGGACGAATTGCGGTCTGACTTACAACGTTTGCTGACCCTATTGGAGATGAAGACGGGACTTTACAACATCGAGACTCGGCTGTGTGCAAATGGTAAGGCTTATATTATGGAAGTCTCTCCCCGTGCAGGAGGAAACCGTCTCGCCGAAATGTTGAAGTATGTCACAGGCGAGGACATTATTGAACGAGCAACTTTAGCTGCTGTTAGGGAGGAATTCCAACCCATTTCACAGGGCTCAGACGCATGTGGCACCCATATTGTTGAAATAATTCTTCACGCCAACCAACCTGGTCTTTTTTCTCGATTGGAGATTTCACCTGAACTCAAATCTGTTTTGGTTGAGGAAGACCTATGGGTTAAGCCTGGTACAAAAGTGGGAACTTTTACTGGGGCCAATATGGCCATCGGAACACTAGCTTTTAAAGCTAATTCCCAAGATGATGTGGCTCGTATCATCAATCTGGCCAAACGACAAGTTAAGGTCATTGTCTCATGACAAATCAGCGTAAATCCATCGGCGGATACTTTGAACTCGAGCTGCTTCAGGGCAAAGAATACCATAGTCAGGTCATCGCCCTTAACACAGGCCGTAATGCTTTGGAATATATCCTGCGGGTGCGTGGCTACAAACGGGTTTATCTGCCGTATTATTCCTGTGATGTACTACTTGAACCCTTCATGAAATTGGGAGTTGATTACACGTTCTATCACATTGATGCCAATTTAGAGGCAGATTTCCACTTATCGTTAAGTCCCGATGAGGCAATCCTCTATATCAACTATTTCGGTCTAAAACAAGACCATGTCGAGAGTTTGGCTAAACGATATGGAAAACAGTTGATTGTCGATAACACCCAAGCATTCTATGCTCCGCCAATAAGCGGTATAGACACTTTTTATAGTTGCCGCAAGTTCTTTGGTGTGCCCGATGGCGCTTATCTTTACTGTGATCAAGTACTAGATGTAGATTTGGAGCAAGACCATTCATGGGAGCGGATGACACATCTGCTGAAACGGGTTGATGTATCGGCAGAGGACGCATATGTCGATTTTCGTGAAATAGACGAGAGTCTGAAGAATAATCCCATCAGGCAAATGTCTCTCTTGACTCACCGCATCATGGCGTCGATTGACTATAGTGGGATAGCGGAATGTCGCAGAAAGAACTATCTGCGACTGGACGAGTCCCTCGGTTACAAGAACGGCATTTCCCTATCACATGCTGAGGATGCTGTGCCCATGGTTTATCCCTTTATCACCACCGACTCTCAACTAAGGCATCGTCTCATCGAGAATAAAGTGTATGTTGCCACCTATTGGCCCAACACGTTGGACTGGTGTGACAAGAACACTACTGAATATTCTTTAACCCAGCAGTTGATACCCATCCCCATCGACCAGCGTTATGGCGAGAGTGACATGAAAATGATTGTTGAATTGATATGAAAGATTTGATTATAGCTGGTGCAGGTGGATTTGGCCGCGAGGCATTAGGATTAGCTAAGGCTATAAATGTGGTCAATCCCCAATGGAATATTATGGGGTTTATTAATGATATTCCTAATGCCCTCGACGGAGTGAAATGCAGTCATGGCATAATAGGTACCATCAAGGACTGGCAACCTTCAGAGAACGAGGTGTTTGTTATGGGTGTTTCTTCTCCAGAAGGGAAGGAAAAGATAGCCAATATTCTTAAGGCTAAGGGAGCTCAGTTTGTTAGCTTGATACATCCACTAGCCCTTATCTCCGATTATGTGACCATGGGAGAAGGTTGTATTGTAGGTGGCCGTTCTTCGATTGGTGACAATGCTATCCTGGGAGATTTTGTTAATCTGGCTGGATCGATGGTGGGGCAAGATGCTGTTATTGGTGATTTCTCGACGGTTACGGGTTATGCCAACATCACCAATGCCCAGCTGGGAAAGCGCGTGTTTGTGGGCAGTCATGCCGTTATCATGAATAAGCGAAAGGTGGGTGATGATGCGTACGTTTGTGCTGGCAGCATCGTATTCAATAATGTCAAACCAGGCATTAAGGTGTTTGGCAATCCAGCTAAGAAATTCGATTTATAAATGGAACGATTCAACCCATTTTCTCTTGATGGTCGCACGATTCTGGTGACCGGAGCATCGTCGGGAATCGGGCGCACTACGGCTATTGAGTGCTCCCGTATGGGTTCACGCATGATAATTACAGGCCGTGACACCGAAAGGTTGGACGAAGTCCTGCATGAGTTGCAGGGAGAGGGACATCAGTCTATTATTGCCGACTTGACGCAAGCCGACCAAGTTGAAAACCTGCTCTCACAGTTGCCCGTTGTTGACGGTGTCGTGCTGTGTGCTGGCCAGGGTACGGTCGTGCCTTTCAAAATGGCAGAAAGAAAGAAGATTGATCCCATCTTCGAGATCAACTATTTTGCTCCCGTTGAGTTATTGCGGTTGATATTGAAAAAGAGAAAACTAGCGGATGGCTCTTCTGTAGTATTTGTCTCCTCGATTGGCGGCGTTGATTCTATCACCATTGGTAATAGCATTTATGGCGCTTCCAAGGCTGCGTTAAATTCCGCTATGCGATTCTGCGCCCTTGAACTGGCTTCCAAACAGATTCGTGTCAATAGTGTTTGCCCTGGAATGGTGAATACACGCCTCATACAGGGAGGAGCAGTCAGCGAGGAGCAGCATCAGGCCGATATGCAGAAGTATCCGCTCAAGCGATATGGTGAGCCCGAAGACATTGCTCACGGCATCGTTTATTTGTTGTCCAATGCATCATCATGGGTTACCGGACATTCGCTGGTGATAGATGGTGGATACACAGTTTAAGATAGATAATGGCTTTTTTTGAGTTTAATCATATTAAGGTGGCTGGCGTAGCATGTGCCGTGCCCAAGAATGAGGTCAAGACCGAATCCTATAAGCCCGTTTTCGGCGATGAGGAAGTGGATAAGTTCATGGCGATGACAGGTGTAAAGGCCTCTCGCCGGACGCTGGAACACCAAACATGTTCTGACCTGGGCTATCGTGCCGCTCGAGAGCTGCTGGCTCATAAGGGCGTCAAGCCCGAGGAAATCGGAGCCTTGCTTTTCTCGTCACATAGTCCCGACTATCGTCGTCCGTCAACGGCGTTTGTGCTGCAGCATCGATTGGGCGTGCCCGAGGAGGCCGTGTGCTACGACATCAGCCTTGGCTGTTCATCGCTGGTGGTGGGCATGCAGACGATGGCGTCTATCATGAGCACCAGCGATATGAAATATGGCCTGCTGTTTGTTGGCGACACGGCTGGCAAGTCGGTGAATCCTCATGACCGCAGTTCGGCCATGCTCTTTGGTGAGGCCGGTGCAGTGATGTTGCTCGAAAAGACGCAAAACGAAGCCGACCAGATTAAGGCGCTGGTGCGCAGCGACGGTTCTGGTTTTAAGTATATGATCATTCCTGGTGGCGGTTACCGCAACCTGCATGCCAGCGAAGAGGTCGTGATGTGTGCCGATGGCAACGAGCGCACCCTGATGAATTCCTTCATCCAAGGCACGTCGGTGTTCACATTCACCATCTTTGATGTGCCTCGATTGATTAAGGACTTCTGGAAGCAGACAGCGACTGGTCCTGACGACTATGACTGCTTTGCTTTTCACCAGGCAAACCTGTATATCCTCAAGCAGATTGCCAAAAAGACCAAGATACCCTTTGAGCGTCTGCCCATCACGCTCGACCGCTATGGCAACACGTCAGGTGCATCGGCCATTGTGTCGTTATGCGACGTCTATGGCGCAGGAAACGATAACAAGACCATCAAGGTGATGGCATGCGGCTTCGGCATCGGCATATCGCTGGGTGCGACGTCATTCGAGATCAATACCGATGACATCCTGCCGATTATGGAGGATGACGAGATCTATACTGAAGGCCTCATCACCAATCCCAATCAACTCTACGAGAAAAAGTGATATATTCAAGTCATGTTTTTCATGACTTGAAGTTTAGGGCTTAGGGTTTAGAGCTTAGAGAAATAGTCACCATAAGGTATCGTCAATATCTTGCCAATGATTTATAACGTCCTGTCATATCTTGAAGATACAGCCCGTCGTTTTCCTGATAAGACGGCGCTGGCCGACGACAAGACTGCTCTCACCTTTGCCCAGTGGCTGTCGATGGCTCAGGCCATCGGCACCCATGTCGCCCGCCAGACGAGCGCCGTGCGCCGTCCCGTGCTGGTGTTTGTGGACCGCAAGGTGGAGTGTCTGGTTGGCTTTATGGGCGTGGTCGAGAGCGGCAATTTCTATGTGCCCATCGACAACAAGATGCCCAGTGAGCGCATCCGCCTCATTGTTGACGTGCTCAATCCCGTTGCCGCTATCACAGTGACCGACAAGGATGCTCAGGTGTTGCAATCCATCGGCTTCCAGGGCGTAATTATCGATTACAATACCGTCATCGGCCAAGAAGGCGATGAGGCGCTGTTGTTTGGCATCCGAGGGCAGATGATTGACACCGATCCGTTGTATGCCATCTTCACCAGCGGTTCGACGGGCGTACCCAAGGGGGTTGTTGTCAGCCACCGTGGAGTAATAGACCTGGCTGAGTGGTTGGTCGGTCGTTTCGGCTTTGACGAGACCGATGCTTTGGGTAACCAGACGCCGTTCTACTTTGACGGCTCGGTGAAGGACATCTACATCTGCCTGAAGACGGGTGCCACGCTCAACGTCATCGGTAAGAAATATTTCACCTTTCCCAAACTGCTCATCCAGTTGCTCAACGACCGTGAGATCACCACTATCCTGTGGGCGACATCGGCCATCGTGTTGGTGGGTAACAGCAATATCCTTGACGATAATGTTCCACAGCACTTGCGGCGCATTTTCTTTGCTGGCGAGGCCATGCCTGCCAAGCAATTAAAGGTGTGGATGAGCAAATTGCCAGGGGTGCAGTTCATCAACCTGTACGGTCCCACCGAGATCACCGTCGATTGCACCTACTATGTGGTGGACCGCGAGTTTAGCGACGATGAGTACATCCCCATCGGGCGTCCTTGCGAGAACATGCAGGTGCTCGTCTTCAACGACGAGGACAAGCTGGTGGGCATCGACGAGCCGGGCGAGTTGTGCGTGCGTGGCACGGGAGTGGCCCTGGGCTATTATAATAATGTGGAAAAGACACGGGAAGCTTTTGTGCAAAATCCGCTGCACAACCTTTATGAGGACAAGATTTACCGCACGGGTGACATCGTGAAGTATAACCGCTGCGGTGAACTGGAGTTTGTGTCCCGCAAGGACTTCCAGGTCAAGCACAACGGCAACCGCATCGAGCTGGGCGAGATTGAGGTGGCCGTCAACGCCCTTGAAGGCGTGACGGGTGCCGCCTGCATCCACGACAGCGAGGAGGACAAAATCGTGCTGTATTACACAACGGCCAGCGGCGATGAACTCGACATCATTAATCTGGTGAAGGACAAATTGCCCAAGTACATGTTCCCTAACGTCATCAACCGCATTGATGCCATGCCCCATAACATGAACGGCAAGATCGACCGCATCGCACTCAAGCACAACTACCAACAACTAAAACAACAATAGGATCTTAACAACAGATTATTCTGATCAATCTGTTTTTCAGAACACTCAGATTCTTCAGTTGTTTTTAAGGAATTATGAGGCAGTTGACCACAATAGAACAGTATAACAGCATTGTCGAGCACTACCGCCGCCCGGGATGCCTGACCAACGACTATCTGCAGGCCCGTGCCGAAGGGTTGATTGCCCGTGGGCTGCTGTCGGCTGAATGGACGGACAACAATGCCTATCTGCTGGAGGGTAAAGACGGTTTCTATCGCCTGTACTACTACCTCAATGACCTGGAGGCTGACGATAAGCCTCAATTCCCCGGTGATGTGGTAACCGAAATCCTGTATCGTGGCCCGGCGCGTTACCCCGAGGCCGAGGTGGTTTTCCTCGAGCGCATGGGCTTCAAGCCCAACCTGGTGCGCGACCAGTATGCGGCCGTCTATCGGGATCTGGCCCCTGCAGGCGATAACAAGGAGGTCACAGTGCGACCCGCACTCGACCTGGACGAAGTGCAGTGGGCGTGCCAGCTGTTCAATGCCACGTTTGACCGCTATAGCGGCGATTTCATCCCCGAGGAGAGTTATGGCGGTTTACTTGCCACCGACAGCATCCTGGTGGCGGTGGACCACATCGGCAACAGGGTGGGGGCGCTGCATCAGACCGTGGAACGCAACGTCGCTTGGATTTCTCATGTCGCCGTCGTGCCCGCGGCACGAGGACATCATGTGGGCTCAGCGCTGGTGGACGCCTTCGTCGAGCGCAACCACACCAGTGACAAGAGCCGCTATATGCTGTGGGTGCAGCAGCAGAACACCGCCGCTGTGGCCATGTACAAGAAAAAAGGCTTCACCAGCTTGGGCAAATCCACCCTCTCTCTCATCAGAACTACGAATTAAACGAATTAAACGAACCTTTAGCTCGGCGTAGCCAATTAATCGAAATTGTTGTTTAGCTTAATTGACAAAAATCACCGTTGAAAAAGCAATGATTCTCACCGTAGAGTAAGAGAGTGACGGCCCGCTCATAACAAAACGCTAACAACTAAAGACAATAACTGATATCTCTGATAGTCAGAAAACTCGGAATAATCTCTTGTTGAGCAAGGAAAGCGGACGACCAATATCTAAAACGATAGTATAAAATGGGAGAGGAGATAGTGAAATCAAATAGAGTTTATCTTTGGGATAATCTCAAGATAATTCTGATATTGTTTGTGGTGATTCACCATGCCTCTATCCCATATGTGGTCATCAAGGGTCAGCATTGGACCGAAGTTCTGTATATGGTTATCATGCCTTACACGATGTCCTCATTCACTATCATTTCGGGATACTGGTTCAAGCCTCGCCACCTCAGCGTATTAATCAAGAGGTATTTGTTCCCCTGTATGCTTATGATCTTCTTGATCTACGGCATTAGGTCTTTTGAGCCGAATACACCTGCAATCCAGTATTATCGGTGGCGTTTGGACATCATGTGGTATCTGTGGGTACTCTTCATTTATTGCTTGATAACGCCCAAGCTGTTGAAGTGCAACTTGAATGTGTTGCTGGCCACATCGGTGCTGTTGTCACTTGTGGCAGGATTTTTCCCATCTATTGGTGGAGCCTTCGCACTGTCAAGGATGATAGGCTTTTATCCGTTCTTCCTGTTAGGAGTCAAAATGAGGAATTCAGGCAAGGTCAATGAGTGGGTGAATGACAAGAAAACCGTGCGATGGGCACGAATCATTTTTATTTCAATAATGGTTTTGTATCTGGCCTTTTTCTTTTATAGCCGCGGCATTCACTTGTTCATATCATTTTCTCATCATTATGATGGTAACTGGCATGCTATGCCCTATAGATTGTTTACGTATCTGGTGTGTGCAGCCCTTTCTGTCACGTTGATTGTGTCGATGCCCAATAAGCAGTATTGGTTCACCAAGTATGGCAGCCGTTCGATGACGCCCTATATTCTGCATCCGCTGTTGCTATATACCTTTAGTTGGAATCTGGCAATTCCAATTATGGACAAGTGGTATGGCTATGTGTTCTACATGCTGGTGATACCGGCCTTGAGCATGATGACCGTCCACAGAAAAATCGATGGCTTTGTCAAGAAACTGACTTCCTGACTCTTTAATCAAACAACGATAGTAACCAGATATCCAACAAACACAAATTGTTGTTCCCGCTGTTTGAGAAGACGTTCATAAAAGAATAATTGCACTTTTTTAGAACCATGGATTCCATACCTCAGGGCAGGCAACGCATATTTCTTTGGGATAACCTCAAGATTATTCTGATATTGTTTGTGGTGATCCATCATACTTATCATCCCTATAGAGTAATCTTGGAACAGCGGTGGCTCAACGTACTCTACTTGTTGATCATGTCCTATACCATGTCAACTTTTACCATCATTTCGGGTTACTGGTTTAGGCCTCGTCCGTTAGATGCGTTGATTAAAAAGTTTCTGTTTCCGTGCTTGTTAATCGTCTTCTTATGCACTGGACTCCATTCCTTTAGTCCTGTTGACTATATCCGTGAGTATGCGCCTTGGGCATTCTGGATAATGTGGTACTTATGGGCATTGTTTATCTATTACTTAATAACACCTTACTTGTTGAGGATTAACTTGAATGTGTTGCTTGTGGCATCGTTTTTGTTCACGTTGGCAATAGGCACTTTTCAGTTTATATATCGAACTCCCTTTTCAATCGTTCGTGTGATTGGATTCTTCCCGTTTTTTATTTTGGGTATCAAGTTAAGGCAGTCTGGGAAGATAGAAGAATGGAGAAGTAATATAAAGATAGTGATGTCTGCAAGAGTCGTTTTTGTGGTAACACTTTTATTGTACCTCATGCTGTTCTTCTATGACTCTTCATTGGTTACTTATAGTTTTGTGCGTTATTATACAGGGATTATTGGGATTGCGATAAGAACTTTCAATTATGTCGTGGTTACTATTCTTTCGATAAGCCTCATAGTGTCGATGCCCAATAAGCAATATTGGTTCACCAAGTATGGCAGCCGTTCGATGACGCCCTATATCCTGCATCCGCTGTTGCTATATACCTTTAGTTGGAATCTGGCAATTCCAATTATGGACAAGTGGTATGGCTATGTGTTCTACATGCTGGTGATACCGGCCTTGAGCATGATGACCGTCCACAGCAAAATCGATGGCTTTGTCAAGAAACTGACTTCCTGACTCTTTAGCTGCGATAACAAACAACTGATATCTCGGATATATCTGATAGTCTGAAAAGTCGGAATCAATTAAGTTGTTCAAGTTGTTTCAGTTGTCTTTAAAATTGCTTCGCGCTGGATAGCTATTGTAATTATTGTATTTATTGTTTTCCTTTTTATTATGGACAAACTGTTAGAGATATTGAAGGGCATTCGCCCTGACGTGGATTTCGAGAACGAGACTGAACTGATTGACGAAGGCATCCTCGACTCGTTTGACGTCGTTTCCATCATCAGCGAAATTGATGACGCCTTTGGCGTTCAGATCCGCATTAACGAACTCGAGCCCGAGAATTTCAACTCGGCCGAAGCCATTTGGTCCCTCATTCAAAAACTGAAATAACCCGACTATGATAGACGACATCATCAGGCCATATCCCGGCGAGGACGAGGTGTCCTATATCAAACGTAAGGCCTATTACTATAGGATATTGGGCCCTCGTACGAGGGTTGGGCGCTATTGTCTGGTCAATCAGGATGTTAATTTCCTTCCATTAAGCGCTGAGGAATCAAAAGCGATTGATGCGTTTTGGGACAGGTATCTGTCGCCGTCGATTCGTGAAAAGCTGATAGATTACAGGTATTACAGCGTCTATAAGACAGTAATCAAAGAGGATGAAAACCTGTTGGATTATATACCTGATTCATTTTATCAGACTTTCATTGATGACTATTATAGCAATCCCCAGGAGTCCAAGCCCTGTGATGACAAGAACCTGTATGATCTGTATTTTCATGACATCAACAGGCCCAAAACCATTTTCAGGAAAACAAAGGGGCAATACCTTGACGAGAATTATGAAGTGATTTCGCTGGAAGATGCGTTGAAAAAGGCGAAATCCAGGAATGAGGTGATTCTCAAAATTGCCAAGTTCTCGGGTGGAGGTCACGGGGTGATGTTCTGGGATGCCAAGTCCTCAAGCGTGGACCAACTGATGGAATTTTTAAACAGTTCTGATAGAATCGTTTGTCAAGAAGTCCTTCGCCAGCATGAGGTGCTGAATCGTGTGAACCCGACCAGCGTGAATACATTGAGAATTGTGTCATTCATGTTTAACGGCAAGGTAAACATCCTCTCGAGCGTCTTGAGGATGGGACGCAATGGCTCTCGTGTTGACAATGCGAGCAGTGGTGGTATCGTGTGCGGCATCAAGCCAAACGGCCAATTAAAAAATGTGGCCTATGATACGGCAGCTTACGCATACCCGAAACATCCTCAAGGGACCGAGTTTGAGAGCATAATCATACCCAATTATGTCGATTGCATTAACCTGGTGACAACTTTGGCCAAAAGGTTTTCTTCGGTATCGAGATTGATTTCTTGGGATTTGGCCATTGGTGAAGACGGTCTGCCGTTACTGATTGAAAGCAATGTTACTTTTGGGGAATTGGATTTTCATCAGTTGTGCAATGGCCCCATTTTCGGTGCCTTGACCGAAGAGGTACTGGCGGATGTGTTTGCAAACAGCTATACGTTAAATTCTGTCATTCAATCATTTCAATAATCTATGAAGGATTTTGAATTAAGGCCCTATCCTGGTGAGGATGAATTCTCTTTGTGGAAAAGAAAGGTTTATTTCAATAGAGAAGTTAAACCGCGAATTGATTATCATCAAAAGACCCTTCAAAAAAGATTGTTGAATTCGGTTTCTCTGACTATTAGTGAAAAGGAAAGAATTGATGCTTTTTGGGAGAAACTTTTGCCCGGTGATTTGAAAGTAAAATTCTTGGATTACGGGTTTTATGAGTTTTATAAGTGTGTCGTGAAGGATAGTGAGCGCTTGTGTGACTATATGCCCGATTTATTTTATCAGGCGTTTATAGATGAGTATTTCACAAACCCACAGCACACAAGGCCATTTGACGACAAGAACCTTTATGACGTGTATTTCCATGACGTGCTCAGGCCTAAGACTGTATTCAGAAAAATACGTAACTCTTATTTGGATGAGAGTTATAGCCCGATTTCAATGGAGCAAGCCATTGAAATGGCCAGTGTGGCTAATGAAGTCATTCTTAAGGTTGCCAAATTCTCTAATGGGGGTAAGGGTGTGAAGTTCTGGAACAAGGACGATCATAAAAAGCAGGAATTAATTGACTTCCTGAATTCCTCGACCAACATCGTCTGCCAGGAGGTGCTCAAGCAGCATGCTGAACTTAATCGTTTGAATGCCACCAGCGTGAATACCGTCAGGGTGATGACGTTGTTATTTGATGACCAGGTACATGTGTTGTCAAGTGTGCTGAGGATGGGCATTAATGGCTCAAGGGTGGATAATGCCAGCAGTGGAGGTATCGTGTGCGGGATCCTGCCTGACGGACGATTGAAAAATGTTGCATTCGACATGCTGGGCAATAAGTTTACTAAGCATCCTCAAGGGACAGCTTTTGAAACGGTCACTGTTCCTAATTTTTCTCACCTCATTGAACAAGCAAAATCGCTAGCATTCAGGTTCTCATCCATGTCAAGACTGATTTCTTGGGATTTTGCTGTTGATGAGATAGGGCAGCACGTCTTGATCGAATCCAATCTCACAAGAGGGCAAGTGGATTTTCATCAATTGTGTAACGGACCTATTTTCGGTGACATAACCGAAGATGTCTTAGAAGAGGTGTTTGACAACAGTTATACGTTGAATTCCATCATCAAATCTTATCAATAATTTATGATAGACGACATCATTAGGCCCTATCCTGGTGAGGATAAAGATACATTTATAAAGCGTAAAGTCTATTTTAATAGGCTTTTAAGAATTCGCTTTGTAGGAGGAGATTATCGAATAAGGGAAATGGTAAAAAAGGCTGTTCCTCTTGATGCTAATGAAAAGAAGCGTATTGATGATATCTGGGCACCTTATCTTCCTGTAGCGCTGCGTGACGAGGTTGTTGATTACAGGTATTATGAAGCTTACAAAGGGCTTAAATCAGAGGAAGACGACCTGTTCAAGTATATGCCGGATTCTTTTTTTAAGACATTCATTGACGACTATTTTACCAACCCTCAGGAGTCTAGGCCTTGTGATGACAAGAATATATATGATTTGTATTTCCATGACGTGGAACGGCCTAAGGTGCTTTTTAGGAAAATCAAGAATATATATTTAGATTCCGAATTCAATGAGATTTCATTGAACGAGATCATCAGGATTGCTAAAGCTCAACCTGAGGTCATCTGCAAGGTTGCAAAGTTTTCGATGGCTGGTAGTGGCATTTTGATTTGGAATTCGGAGCGTGATGATGAAGCAAAGTTAGTGGAATTCCTGCAGTCTGCAAATTACATCATTTGTCAAGCCATGCTCAAGCAGCATAGTGAGTTAAGCCGTTTGAATCCGACTAGTGTCAATACCCTTAGGCTTTTTACCTTATTGTTTCAGAACGAAGTCCATGTCCTGTCAGCTATTGTGAGGATGGGGCGTAATGGTTCACGGCTTGACAATGCCAGCCAAGGAGGCATCGTGTGTGGTATCAAGCCCAATGGACAATTGAAGGATGTGGCTTGGAATGTTTTTGGCGATAAGTTCACGGTTCATCCTCTTGGTGTGATGTTCAATAGCGTAATCATCCCCAATTACTATGAGTGCATCGACTTGGTAAAATCATTGGCTAAGCGAATGTGTTCTATCTCAAGGTTAATTTCGTGGGATCTGGCCATCAACGAGGCTGGTCATCCGGTATTCATTGAATGCAATTTGACATGGACTGGAACGGAGTCCCTGCAAATTCCAAATGGGCCGTTGTTGGGTGATTTGGCCAATGAGGTATTAAAAGAAGTATTTGCCAACAGTTATACGTTAAATTCAATCGTTAAATCCTATAAGAACTGATTATGAATATTGTTTTGAAACCATATCCTGGTGAAGATGAAGAATCTTTTATCAAAAGAAAAGCTTATTTCATCAGAATATTGAAAAGAAGAATTGCTATTGAAACAGTGGGCATTCCAAAGAAAAAAAATAACAGCAAGCCGATTTCTACTCAAGACAAGAAACAAATAGATGCCTTTTGGAGCCGTTATCTCTCGGATGAGTTGCGTGACTGCCTAGTGAATTATACCTATTATGATATCTACAATAATTTCATATCCGATGGGGAACAACTTTGTCACTATATACCCGATTCGTTCTACCAGACATTTATAGACGAGTATTACACAAATCCTCAACATTCCTTCCCTTGTGATGACAAGAACTTGTACGACCTGTATTTCCATGATGTGAATAGACCGGAAACAATCTTTAGGAAAACTGGTGACTTTGTCCTTGATGGAAATTATCACGAAATTTCGTTAAGGGAAGCCATTGACAGATGTAAAGATGAAAACGAAGTGATACTCAAAAAAGGAAAATTTTCAATGGCGGGAGAGGGTATCATGTTTTGGAATAAAAATCAACCCGAGGAGGATTTGCTAATCTTTCTCAGTAGGTCTTCCAATGTTATTTGTGAACGTATCATCAAGCAACATCATGAATTAAGCCGTTTGAATTCTACAAGTGTTAATACTCTCAGAATCATGACACTTGTATTCGATGGGCAAGTTCATGTGCTATCTAGTGTGTTGAGGATGGGTGTTAAAGGATCGAAGGTTGATAATGCTAGCCAAGGAGGTATAGTTTGTGGCATTAAGCCCAACGGGCAGCTAAAAAACGTAGCATACAATACTTCTGGCAAGAAGTTTTTTCAGCACCCACAAGGTGTTGCCTTTGAGAGCGTGACTATACCCAGTTTTGATGAATGTCGTGATTTGGTAACAAGCTTAGCTAAAAGGTTCTCTTCGGTTTCTCGATTGATTTCATGGGATTTGGCCATCGATGAATTAGGTCACCCGATGTTGATAGAGTTTAATCTGACTATAGGTGAGCTGGATTTTCATCAGTTTTGCAATGGTCCAATTTTTGGTAACATGACCGAAGACGTTCTGAAAGACGTCTTTTCTAACAGTTATACCCTACATTCGATTATCAAATCATTTAAATAAGTCATGAAGGTTTTTGAATTGAAACCATATATAGGGGAAAGCGAGAACTCTTTTGCAAAAAGGAAAGCATATTTTATTAGAATTGTAGAACCCAGATTGCTATATAGTGAAAAGTGTATCAATGATAAGCGTAATAACATCAAACCCATTAGTGTCAGTGACCGAGAGGAGATTGATGAGTTCTGGACACGATACCTGACACCTTCACAACAGCGCAAACTGATTGATTACAGGTATTATGATGTATATAATAAGGTTTTGCGTGAAAGTGAGAGTCTATATGGCTATATGCCTGAAACTTTTTATTATGTCTTCATTGATGAGTATTATTCAAACCCTCAGCACTCCAAGCCTTGCGATGACAAAAACCTATATGACTTATACTTCCATGATGTGAGTATTCCTAAGACTGTTTTTAGGAAGATGCAGGGAATTTGGCTTGACGAAAATTATGATGAAATTTCTCAAGAAAAGGCAATCTCTATGGCCTGTGATTATGGTGAAGTTATCTTGAAGGAATGCCGTTTCTCTGGAGGAGGCAGTGGAGTGCATTTCTGGAATTCGGCTACAGATGATGAGTCTATCATCCGGGAGTTCATGAAGAATCCTAAAGATCTTATTTGTCAGTCACTAATCAAGCAACACAGCGAGTTAAGCCGATTGAATCCGACCAGTGTCAATACAGTGCGCATTATGACCTTGGTGATCCATGGTAAGGTACATGTGTTGTCAAGTGTACTGAGGATGGGAGTGAATGGCGCGCGGGTTGATAATGCCAGCAGCGGAGGCATCGTATGTGGCATCACGCCCAACGGACAGTTGAAGAATGAGGCCTACGATACAGCAGCAAACAGATATGATAAGCACCCCCAGGGCACGGTATTTGAGAGCGTGACCATTCCTAAATTTAACGAATGTGTTGATATTGCAACGAGTTTAGCGAGACGTTGTTGCTCGGTTTCAAGGTTGATTTCTTGGGATTTTGCCATTGGCGAGGAAGGACACCCTATCTTGATTGAGTTCAATGTATCTTGGGGACAATTAGATTTCCATCAATTATGCAATGGCCCTATTTTTGGAGACCTGACCCGTGAAGTGCTGGATGATGTGTTCAAGAACGCTTATACATTAAACAGTATTTTAAAATCGATGCAATAAGATGACTGACCTGATTCGACCCTATCCTGGAGAAGATGAAGCTTCCTTTGTTAAGAGGAAGGCTTATTTCATTCGGGTTATTCAGCCACGTTTAGCCTATAGTAACAAGCGTTTCGATGACAAGAGGAATCATCTGACACCGATTACTGTGGCCGAAAGGGAAGAAATCGACGATTTCTGGGGTGAGTTTCTTGACGCCGACATCAGGGAAAAGATTGTGGATTATCGATACTATGGTTTTTTCAAGAATATCAAGAGCGAAGGGGAGAAGGTAAGTCAATATGTCAATAATTATTTCTATGCTTTTATTGACGAATATTATACTAATCCGCAGCATGCCAATCCCTGTGATGACAAGAACCTGTACGACTTGTATTTCCAGGACGTGAATAGGCCTCGAACAGTTTTCAGAAAGCTACGAAATATTTATCTTGATGAGAATTATAGGGAGATCACTCAGGAGGAAGCATTAATTAGGACTAAAGGTTGTGAGGAGGTGATTCTTAAGGTCGGTAAGTTTGCATACGGCGGCAATAGTTTGCTGTTTTGGAAGTCAGCTGATGCTGATGAGCGTGAGCTGATGGCTTTCTTGCAGAGCAATGACAATCTCGTATGCCAAGAGGTCCTGAAGCAGCATTGCGAGTTAAGCCGCTTGAACCCAACTAGTGTGAACACACTCAGAATTATGACCTTGTTTTTTGACGGTCAGGTGTATGTGCCTTCTGCCATTCTGCGTATGGGAATCAACGAATCAAGGGTCGATAATGGCTCACAGGGTGGCATTGTGTGTGGCATTCAGAAGAATGGACAACTGAAGAATTTTGCTCGGGATTTATCTGGAAACTTCTATCGTAAACATCCGGGCGGGACAAGTTTTGAGAGTGTAACGATTCCTCACTTTAGTGAATGCATTGATATGGTAACGACCCTTGCCAAGAGATTTGTTGCAGTTTCACGCTCGATATCCTGGGATTTGGCAATAAGTGAAGATGGCCATCCGTTGCTGGTTGAGTCTAACTTGTCTGGAGGAGGGTTGGATGTTCACCAAGTATGTAATGGTCCACTTTATGGTGACATGATCCATGATGTGGTGGCCGAAGTTTTTGAAAACAGTTATACGTTGAAATCGATAATCAAATCTCTGAGTTAATATGAATGCAGAGAATCTTGATGCCAAGAAACGTGCCGACGTGCTATACAATTATGAGTTGTACAGCCTGCGCCAATTTAGGGTGTTCTCTAAATATGCTTGGAAAACGGCTAAGGCGGTTTCGGAAAACTATGGCGGCAGCCGTTTGAGTGTGTGGCTACACATGATGTGGTGTAATGTGAGATATGGCGCTAACCATAATCGCGACTATACACTTTTTGAACTTTACAAGAAAAGTGGCCGTGAAATTGATACATTTTTGACGCATCGACGATTCTTTAAATTGGTCAAACAATTTGATAAGGACACGTTTTATTCCTTAATTGACAAGGCGACTATGTATAGGCGTTATGCTCAGTTTATCAAGAGGGACTGGTTGCTGACTGATGATGCTACCAATGATGAAGAACTTGTCATGTTTATCAATAAGCATAAAAAAGTGCTGGTCAAGCCCATCTCGTCGGACAGTGGTAAGGGTATTTATTCACTCTCGGCATCTGATTCTGACTCGGTGAAAGAACTGTTACAAGAAAGAAATAAACACTCTTTCCTTATTGAGGAGGTTTGTGAGAATTGTGCAGAGTTAAAGGTAATTTGTCCATCGTCCCTCAACACATTAAGGATTGACACACTGGTGAATACTGAAGGCGATATTGAGATTTTCAGTGTGCACCTGCGCTGCGGATGTGGTGATGCGGTCGTTGATAATTGGGGAGCAGGCGGCGTCGCTTATCCTATAGATATTGAAACAGGCATCATTAACGCTCCAGGACTTGATTATCAAGGTAACAGACACATATATCACCCTGGCACAGATAAGGTGATGATTGGCTATAAAGTTCCAAGATATGAAGAGGCTTGTCGGTTAGCCAAGGATGTCATCAAGTTGGACATGAAAGTGGTTTATGCCGGGTTGGATTTGGCAATTTTGGAAGACAGGATTGAACTCATTGAGGTGAATTTTCCTCCTGCTCATGAATTCCAACAAACCATCGACCAGGTAGGTAAATACCAACTGACCAAGAGGATCGGGTTTAATGCATAATGCTTTTATTGTTTGATTCTTGTTGTTATTTGATTGGTCGCAATGATTAAAAGATAGGTAAGAATAGCTGAGGCAAGAATCATCAATAAAACATTTATAAAAAGGTAATCCGTAACATGAGCAAGAGAAAAAGTGTTTACCATCACAACGAAGTGGGCCAAGAAAATGAAATAAGAGTATTTGTCAAACCAACGGAATACAGGCATTATTCTTGATGTGTTAGTAAAACACCTAAGATGGGTTACTCCCAAGGTAAAAAGTAGTATACCTAATGCACAATGGTGACATCTGCCAAGTCTCTTCCACAATGTGATGTCTAGTAATCCTGAAATTCTTGTTGCTATTGCAATGTAGCAGAGTGCAAATAAAAGGATTAAAGCGTTTTTGTGTTTGCCAGAAAGATTTGCAAAGAAGTATCCGAAAGCATAAAGCCAAAACCACTCTAGACCAAAGAGAATTCGGGGCGGAAGGTATTTATAGCACGGTAAAACAAGAATGAGGAGGAAGATAATGCACAGATGGCTATATTTTTTCAAATATTGTAAACAAGGAGTGGAGAAATAAGCAAACATGATTGCTGTCATGAACCACAGATGGCTTAAAGCAGAAAAGCTTAAAGGAGGTATATAATCATAGAATACCAGTCTAAGCCCTTGAATGTTAATTAGTAGAGCAATATATTTATACCATTTGATGGTTTCGGCATTGAGAATCAGAATCAGCAGAGAAACTGAGAAAGCGACAATGAAATAAGGAATATACAACTTGATGAATCGTTTTTTATACCAATCCTGCCAACTCGTAATATCTTTTTTGCCGTAAAGATAGCCGCTCATGACAAGAAAAACTTGTACACCAATATTGAACACGGATGCTAAATAGTTGTTATAAGCTTGGAAAAGATGGCACAAGATAATCGAAAACATAGCAGTAGCCCTAATGATAACGATAGCATTGCTTTCTTTCTCTGAAATGGTATTTGTGTTCATTTACAAAAAACTATTGGATTATTAAAATGAGTTACAAGAGCTGCAAATTTAGCTACAAAAATTGACTTATGTATGACTTTCAAGGCAAAAAAATAGTCATTGCTGGGGCTTGTGGCGGCATGGGCAAGGCTGTGTCGGCCATGTTGGCACAGGGTGGGGCACAGGTTATCGCACTGGACCTTAACGAGGAAGCACTGGCGCAGTTGTGCCAGCAACTGAATGGCGAGGGGCATTGCTACCGTGTGTGTGACTTTGGACACATCGAGGGCATTGAACCAGTCATTGACGATGTGATCAAGCAGTGCGGGCCGGTGGACGGCTTTGTGCATTGTGCCGGAACAGGTGAGGTGCGCCCCTTGAAGATGTCGAAGTATCCTTATATGGTGGATGTGATGAATGTGAACTTTTTCTCGTTTGTCGAAATCGTGCGTTGCCTGACCAAGCGTAAAGCCTTCAACCCAGGAATGAGCATTGTGGGCGTGTCGTCTATTGGCGCATTCTATGGTGCCCCAACCAAGGTGGCCTACACATCGTCTAAGGCTGCCATGAACGCTGCCGTGAAGTGCATGGCAGTGGAGCTGGGCGGGAAAGGCATCCGCGTGAATGCTGTTGCTCCTGGTGCCACCAACACCAGCATGAGGCGACAATATGAAAGCTATGCCCAGGATACCGACAGCTACAAGATCAATGCCATCCGTCAATTCTTGGGCGTGTGTGAGCCTGAGGACATTGCCAATTCGATAGCGTTCCTGCTGAGTGACAAGGCGAGGATGATTACGGGCACCTGCCTGACCGTGGATGGCGGCAAAATGTCCACGTGATTCAAGTTTTGGGAAAAACTCCCAAAACTTGAGGTTTAGAGTTTAGAAATTTAAGGCGGTTTTAGGTCAAACTTCAGAAATAAGGGACTAGAAACAAGTAATTAATATATGATTATCAATGAATTAAATAATATTGCGATAAAGGGTGTCGCATGTGCGGTATCGACCAACTGGGTGTCGATTGAATCACTCAAGAACGGTGAGAATGACGCCACGCTCGACAAGTTCGTGAAGACGACGAGCGTGCAGGGGCACTACGAGTGCGGTCCGCGTCAGACGGCAGCCGACCTGGCTCAAGTGGCCGCCCAGCGCATTATCGATGCTAAGGATATAGATAAAGGTGAAATCGGTGTGCTAGTGTTTGCGACCCAATACCCGGACTACCGCGTACCATCGACGGCCTGTGTGCTGCAAGACAGGCTGGGTTTGTCGAAGAACTGCATCGCCTTTGATGTGAACTTGGGCTGCTCAGGCTATGTGTATGGCTTGAACATCGTCGCCTCGCTGATGCAGACGGGCAATGCCCGTTACGGCCTGTTGCTGGCAGGCGACACGCCATCGAAGGGCGTTCGCAGCGACAACTCGCGCAACTTGTTTGGCGATGCCAGCGCTGCCACGCTGCTGGTCAAGGAGGATGGCGCCTCGCCCATGACCATTGCCTCAAGGACTGACGGATCGGGCTATAAGGCGATCCTTCGCCCCTATGGCTACAGCAAGCATCCTGAGCGTCCCGATACCCAGGGTGTGTTTGATGAGATCGACGTGTTCAACTTCGCCATCAACGAGGCCCCTACGCTCATCAACGAGCTGCTGGAAGCGAAGAACTTGACGCCCGACAACTTTGACTGCATGGCATTGCACCAGGCTAACATGATGATCATGAAGCAGATCGTGCGCCGCACCCACTTTGACAAAGACAAAGTGATATACTCGATTGACCGCTATGCCAACACGAGCGCGGCTTCCATCCCCTTGTGCTTCGTCAAGAAGTATGGCGAGGGTGACGAGAGCCAGCGGTTGAAGGCCCTGGTGTGCGGCTATGGCGTGGGCCTGTCATGGGCTGCCGGCATCATTACCCTGGATGCACGTGACGTGCTGCCCATCATCGAGACTGACGAGTACTTTGACGATGGACTTTTTGAATAAATAGAACAATTTAATAATATAATTATCAGAGATTTAGATTATGACTAACGAAGAAAAGCTGCACATGATTGAAGATGTGCTTGAACTGGACGAGAACACGTTGACTCCCGAGATGGTACTGGCTGATATCGAGGAATATGACTCGATGTCCAAGTTGTCACTCATCGTGATGATTGACGACGAGTGCCACAAGAAATTGACCGGCGAACAGCTGCGCGAATTCGTGACTGTGCAGGACGTGCTCGATTTCATGGAGTAAACAGCACCCTTTAAAGTCCGCTGCGGCGGCAAATGATTGATGATCAGGTTACCAAAACATGAATTGAGATGGCTGAATCGCTGAAGAAAAAGACTGTTAAGGGCGTTGCCTGGACCTCGCTGGACCAGTTCGCGAAATTGGGATTTGGCTTCGTTATCGGAGTCATCCTGGCGCGTCTTCTCAGCCCGAGCGATTATGGTCTGCTGGCGATGATTGCCGTTTTCAACTCCATCGCTTTTGCTTTTCTTGACAGTGGTTTTGGCAGTGCACTGATCCGCAAGCCTGACCTGACAGAGAACGACAACTGTACGGCTTTTTATTTCAATATTGTTGCTGGTGTCGTCCTTTATAGCGTGATATGGCTGATAGCGCCGTGGGTGTCGGTATTCTATGACAAACCGATATTGACGCAGCTGTTGCGGGTGGAGGCCCTGTTGCTGATCATTATGTCGTTCAGGATTGTCCAGAACACCCAACTGTCGAGAGCGCTGAATTTTAAAGCCAAGGCAATCATCAATGTCACCGCAGAAGTCATTTCCGGTATCATAGCCATTATAGCCGCTTATCATGGGATGGGTGTGTGGGCGCTGGTCTTGCAGCATCTGGCCAGCGGTGTCATCAGCTTGATCATGTTGTGGATATTCTCTCCATGGCGACCTCGTGGCAAGTGGGACAAACGTTCCTTCCGTTACTTGTGGGGCTATGGTTCAAAATTGCTGGCATCTGGTTTATTGGATAGGATATATGGTAATATCTATCCGATTATCATTGGCAAATTCTATTCGGCAGCCGATTTGGGCCAATACACACGAGCCACCCATTATGCCGGAATGCCGTCTGGAATCCTCACGGGAGTGTTGCAAAAAGTGACATTTCCGGTGCTGAGTCAGATTCAGGAAGATACCGAGCGTTTGGGCAACAGTTATCGCCGCATGTTGCGTTTTACAGTGTTTATCGTTTTTCCCGTCATGGTTGGTATGGCGGCGCTGGCTTATCCCCTTGTGGTAGCCCTAGTTACCGATAAATGGGCACAGTGTGTGCCTTATTTGCAGATTATTTGCTTCTCGTCGATGTGGTATCCGGTGCATGCCATCAACCTGAATTTGCTGCAAGTTAAAGGAAGGAGCGACCTGTTTTTGCGGTTGGAAATCATCAAGAAGGCTTTGATTACTGTAGTGATCTTTGTCTGTGTTCCGTTCGGTATCATTGGCATCTGTTACGGAGCGGTTTTCACATCGCTGGCATGTCTGGCGATTAACACCTACTATACGGGCAAACTAATCAACGTAGGCTTTGTCCGGCAGATGATGGATATGACACCGACGTTGCTCAACTCGTTGGCGATGGGTGCCACAATTTATTTCACTGTGATGCCATTTGATAGCAATGTGGTGAAATTGCTGGTCGGCATCCCTGCCGGCTTGGTGGTATATATCGCTGTGGCAAGGATTTTCCATCTACCTGAATTGCAGGAAGCCGTCAATATCATCCACCGCCGGTAATATCAAACTACAAATTAAACGAATTGTACGAATAAGTTGTAGAGTATAATCAGTGCAATGCGTAGTTAAAGAAAGTGGAGAACAATTAGAGTAATTTTCGTAATACGTAGTTGAAATATGAAAGATGCTCCGTTAGTATCCATACGTTGCATGGTTTATAATCATGAGCCGTACTTGCGGCAGTGCTTGGACGGTTTTGTGATGCAGAAGACGACTTTCCCCTTTGAGGCAATCGTTCACGACGATGCATCGACCGACGGTTCTGCTGCAATCATCCGTGAGTACGCTGAAAAGTATCCCGACATTATCAAACCAATCTACGAGACCGAAAACCAATTCCGTAAAGGGACCATACAAAGAATCATGTCTGCAGCTACACACCCCAATACAAAATACATTGCTACCTGTGAAGGTGATGACTGCTGGATAGACCCTGAGAAGTTGCAGATACAAGTGGATTTTTTGGAGAGCCATCCTGACTATACGATGTGCTTTCATCAAGCTAAGACAGTCATAGGGAATACTGGTAAAGAAACAGATAGGCCACCAGCCCAGAATTTCCGTTCTGTCGAGTCGCGGGATTATGATTCAACTGAGCTGTTTCAGAAATGGATGGTCCCCACAGCCTCTATCGTGCAGCGTAGGAAATGTTTATATGTCAGATATAAATATCTTAACAGGACACCTTATGAGGATATCTATATTGTGTTGAGGTGTGCAGAATTAGGTAAAGTAAGAGGCATTGGCAGAATGATGTCTGTTTATAGAGTTCACCCAAATGGATTAACCTATTCTCCTGAAGCTGCGGTTAAATATATCATGATTTCACCCGAGCATTTTGTGACACTGATGAAGAATTTTTCAAAGGTTGATAAACGGGTGATACGCATGGCAATCGCCAATAGATACTGGATTCGAGCGAGATTTGATAAAAAGCGTTTTTTTCATGATATGCTGATGTCCTTCAGATACGACTTTAGGGTGCCGATTAGCCGCTTGCTGAAGAAGTTGGGATTAAAGCGATGATGATTTGAGATTTGCTGCTAGGCTATTCATCAATCCAAAATGAAAAAATGAGAAATATCATTTAATATGATTTTCTCACACAATAAAACGTTTGATTACGTATTCTGTTCCTGAGAAATTTCAAAAGTAATAATTGCTGAAAAGAACCCTGAAAGCCACCATCGGATTTTGTTGTGTTGAGGAAGAATATAATTTCTCCTTATTTGATGGCGTATAACAAAACACATAAGCATTAGACCAATGGCTAATAACAAAAGAATTGCATATTATGACCTGTTAAATGTGATTTCATGTTTTGGGGTGGTTTGTCTTCATTCAAATGGTTATGTGCATTCTTTTGTTAAAGATTCATGGTGGTGGTTGAGAGTTTTGGTTGAAGTTTTATTCTATTTTGCCGTACCCGTTTTCTTCATGTTGTCTGGAGCGACTCTGATGACCTATCGTGAGAGATATTCGACAACTCAGTTTATCCGCAAGCGATTCTTGAAGGTGGTCTTCCCTTATTTAATTTGGGGTTGTTTTTTCATGATTGTACATTCGTTTTATGATCCCTCAAGTATCAGTATAGGCGGGATAATCATGTCGTTCACAACAGGTAAAATAGCTTATACCAATTACTGGTTTTTCATACCGTTGTTTTTGTTGTATATATTTATTCCGTTTTTGTCGTTGATGGTGCTTAGATTGAATTTTAAACAAATGACTTGTTTGATTGCAATCATGATTCTTTTTCAATCTTTGCTGCCTACGATATACTCTATTTTGGGACTAGAATTTAGAATCTCGATGCCTATTGGTGGCTATTTTACCTATGCTCTATTAGGTTACTATATAGCTACATTCGATATTGAGAAAAATAATAAGTTGTGCTATGCGGTGTTTTTAATAGCAATCCTTTCGATGATGGTGAGATATTGGTTAATTTATTTATCAGATGAGAAAGAACCAATGCTATTCACTTATTTTGGATTATATGCTATTATTCCTGCTATTGCAGTATTCTTGTTATTTAAAAGAATATCTATAACAAATGTTCGAGTGCAAAAAACTTCTACATTTCTTGCTAAGAGAAGTTATGGCATATTCTTGATACACACGTTTTTAATCGTCTTATTATCTAATGTAGTAAGCAGACAGAATCCATGCTTCATTCCCCTATCTGCGTTGTCGGTGTATTCAATCTCATTGATGGTTGTTGTAATTATGCAGAAAGGACGTTTGACAAGACTGATCGTTCCATGAAACGATTAGGGCCGCAGTGGCACAAGATATAGACAAGAAGCTTTAGATGCTCGCTAATGCTAACACATATTTTTGTTGAAGTTTTGTGTTTTTTGAAAACACCAATAGAGTTACTCTTTTATTGAGACTTTAATAGCGTTACGATATTTAATTGATTTAACGGAATAATGAAACCGTTTGATTATCTCATAGTTGGAGCTGGCTTGTTTGGAGCGGTGTTTGCCCACCAGGCCAGGCAGGCTGGAAAGAGGTGTCTGGTCATCGATAGGCGTAACCATCTGGGAGGAAACGTGTATTGTGACCGGGTAGAGGGCATCAACGTTCACCGATATGGAGCCCATATTTTCCACACGAGCAATAAGCGGGTTTGGGAGTTTGTCAATTCGATAGTTGAGTTTAACCGTTACACCAATTGTCCTGTGGCATGTTATGGTGACGAGATGTACAACCTGCCATTCAACATGAACACCTTTAACCGCATGTGGGGCGTTGTCACTCCTGCCGAGGCACAAGCCAAAATAGAAGAGCAGAAGGCCGAGGCGTTGGCCCGAATGAATGCCGAAGGAGCCATAGAGCCACGCAATCTGGAGGAACAGGCG